>LSQX01137290.1_pt1 | contig 19837 bp, 15 predicted proteins | sample 654561 | NCBI WGS metagenome assembly LSQX01 (sample SAMN04489861, study PRJNA283612) | anaerobic digester metagenome | isolation source: 4 biogas reactors fed with cattle manure at either 37C or 55C with and... | place: Denmark: Kongens Lyngby | collected 2014
ATCAAAAAATAAATAATATTGAAACTACCAGGCCTTTAATTGCCGCAGGTTTATACAATGGCCGCAAAACAGGTTTCATTTTCGGGGAAGGATTGTGGAAATGGAGATTATATGATTATCTCCTGCATCAGACACATAATCATTTCAACGAACTTATCAGCCAGCTTATCCAATATCTTGCACTGAGAGAAAACGAAGATAACTTCATGATCAGTTTTGAACCAGTATACTCCGAAGTAGAAGATGTATTGATGAAAGCAGAGGTTTACAATGATGCATTTGAATACTTGTCTGATGCAGAGATAAATATTGTAATAGAAAATGAAGAAGGTAATAAATTAAATTTTACATTTGATGTAACAGACAAGGGGTATATACTTAATGCAGGTAATTTACCTGTAGGTAATTATCATTTTTTGGCAGAGGTTTTGATAGGAAATAATAAATACACAGAGGAAGGCCGCTTCAGCGTTGCAGCACTGAACGTGGAAAATATTATAACAAAAGCAAATCACAGAATCCTTTTCCAGATGGCCGGCCAAAGCGGAGGTGATTTTTTTACTCCAGGAGAAATGAGCGAACTTACATCAATACTAAAAAACAATGATAATATTAAACCAGTAATTAACTTTCAGGAAATGATATACGAAATTTTGAACCTTAAGTGGCTGTTCTTTGTCTTATTAGTGTTACTTAGTTCAGAATGGTTTTTGAGAAAATTTTGGGGCCTTTATTAAACAATATATGAATACAATAAAAAAGATTGGCAGTATACTACTATTATTGACCTCTTTTGCATTTGGGTCTTGTGTTTCTGTAAAAACTCTCACAATAGATTTCCCCAAACCTTCCGCAAAAGAACTTCCCGGATCAATCCAGAGCCTTACTCTTGTTGCCCGGGTAAATAATGAAAAATTTTCAGACCTGTCTGCCGATTCATTACAAAAACTATTATACAAAAAAGAATTTATAATTGATACAGTTATCTATGATCTTCATATGGCTGATACTACTCTACAGGCGTTGGGACAATTACTTTTTGAGTCAGGACGATACGATTATGTTATCCCGGAAGAGCGATTCATCGAATATACAGATAAATCACAATTCGGACCTCAGCTGTCATGGGACAGAGTTAATCAGATAACTGAAACTTTCAATACTGATGCCGTACTCTCTCTTGATCATATAGCTGCAAGGCTGACAACAACATTCGACAATAAATCATACTATGATCCCTACATGAACGGCTTTTATGCATTGGCAGCTGCAGAGATGAAAATAAGCTACGAAGCTTTGTTCAGGGTATATGAACCAAAAAATCAACAAATACTGATTCGTGAGTTTATTCGTGACACCCTCATATGGGAGGATGCTGATGCCTCACCGCGTATACTTTTTCAAAGATTCACTTCAGCAAAACAGGCATTTGCTGAATCAGGAATTGAGATCGCACTGGACCTTGCTGAGCAAATATCAGTTAAATGGCATGTCCGGGGAAGAAAAATTTTTGTGAAGGGAAACTCAAAAATGAGGGATGCCGCTGAATTGGCAAATTCGAATGACTGGCTCTCTGCAATGGCTATCTGGAAAGAGATAGGAGAAAATGCAGGGTCCCGCTCATTAAAAAGTAAAGCTTTGTTCAATACGGCATTGGCATATGAAATGCTTGGAGATATTGATCAGGCTGTCTCCTGGGCCCTCAAATCATATAATACCCAGTTCAGGCCTGTGACTTACGAATATCTGGAAATATTGAAAATGCGAAAAAGCGAATTAAAAAATCAATCGCAATGAACCGCAAAATAAACTTGTTTTTCCTTCTGGCAATCCTGTTATATTCATGTACTGTCTATAAAGAATATCCTATTGAAATTTTTAAGCCCGGTGAGATAAAACTGCCCGAACATGCAAAGTCAGCAGTATTGATTTACAGAAACTTTAAATATCCCGGGGATACCTTACAGCACTATTACAAAAGTAACGGCCGGCTTGTAAAAGCAGCAAAAGACCCTGAAAACCTTGATAGTATAATTGTTAATGACTGTCTGAACCAATTATCCCGAAGATTAAAATCCGCAAAGAGCTTTTCAGAAGTGGAAATATTGCCATACAATTTGTTTAAAAGGCATTCGGATGAAAAATTACCTGACATACCAGATGAAATAACTGAAAAATTAGCTAATACAACACAGGCAGATATACTTATTTCACTTGAGATGCTTTCAGCCTTTTATTCAAAATATCCCCAAAACTACGATCAACCCGAAACAAATGAGGTCGTAACAGCAGCTGTATGGGGAATATATGACCTCCGGCGGAGAAATCGTGTAGAACGGATATCAGTCATTGATACTATTTATCAGAATGGTTATGACAACGAAGGCAATTATATGGCAGGTTATAAGTTGCCATCGCGCATTTCGGCTTTGCGTACTGCTGCCAGGGCGGCAGGGGAAAAATATGCAGACCGGATGGTGGCTTCATGGCAGACTGTAGACCGGCTATATTCAATTCCCCCCTTACCTGATTTTTCTGACGCAGCTTACTATTTTGAGGAAGGAAAAACAGAAAAGGCAATCGCTCTCTGGGGAAAATATGTTAATGAAAAAAACGGGAAGCTTGCAATCAACGCACGATTTAACCTGGCTCTTGCATACGAAATGATGGATGACCTGGAGAAAGCCCGCCAATGGCTCAGTTCAGCCGAAGATCTTGCAAAAAGTTATAACAGTAAAAAAGAACTTACAATAATTAGTTATTATAAGAAGGAGTTGGCCCAAAGATTCAGGGATATGCAAAGATTACAATGAGAATACTACTTTGTACCTTGTTATCTGAGGCCTTTCAGTTACTATGCTCACCATTTAACATCATCATTCTTCAAAACTGCATGACCAGGCCTAGGATTATCATCTGAAAAAACTTTCATCATTTCATATGGCTCAATGACAATTCCCTCTTCTGATATATCGCCGTTTTTATCCAGGATTGAAGACATCTTAAGCTTGAGATATTTCGCAAGAAAAGGATAGACAGCACTCCTTTTTGAGAGCTCATAACCATGGCCTTCATCAGGGAAATGCACATTTTTTACTTTTCTTTCAGCACCCATCAAACCGTATATATAGCGGATATGGGGATATTCCACATCAGGGGTATTTTTTGTCCAGTCAGCCCCGTCAGAAACAAGGATCATAGGTCTGGGAGCTGCCAGGGCCGCTATCTCTACATTGTTGGTCTGATATTCAGCTCTCTTATGGATTGGCATTCCGCTTTCACATACACAACCTCCGAAAAAATGTGCAGATACCTGAACAACAGGAGCTGACACTTTAATACGATCATCCACCGCTGTAAGGAGGAAAGTCTGGGTAGCCCCTCCGGATGCACCAGTAACAGCAATACGCCGGGGATCAATATTGTCAAGCGACAACAAAAAATCAAGCGCCCTGATACTATTCCAAAGCTGTTGCTTAAGAGCAAAAGGATGCTTATGCTCCCATCCCCACTCTTTCATCTCTCCATAACCAACCATATCATATGAAAACACAACTGCTCCCATACGGGCAAGACTTGCACACCTTAACTGAGCATCGGCACGGTATCTGCCATAATCCTCCGGTTTACTCCAGTGGCCGTGAGCACTTAGTATTCCTGCCATCCTTTTCCTCTTTTGGCCAGGAAGGTATAAACTACCCGTAACAAATACACCGGGCAAGCTTTCAAAAGCTACATTTACAACACTGTAACCCTTATATTTCCTCTCTTTACCATACCTCGGATTTAAAGGAGCCCTGACAGGCATGGGATCTAATCCCGCTCCTTTCATAATGCCATCCCTGATCATATCCGCTCTTTCAATCCACTCCTTTTTGGTAGTATACTTACTTTTCAGACTGTTAATAACCTCGCGACCTTCCTCTTCACTGTAATAATGTCCGACACATAAACTGTCATTATCAGCATGACGGGCAAATCCTGTCAGTACTGCCAGAAAAAAAAGGCAAAAAGAAATTGTTCGTTTCATCAGAGTAGATATTAATATGAATAAAATTACCGGTCAATATTATTTATAAGATTGGCCTTCAGAAAGCAAATATATAAAAAGTAATGAAACGGATCTCCCTGCTAAAGCAGGGAAAAAGAGCCTTATTAAAAAAGGTGCAGATTATATTTAATAGCGATAAAATATTTTAGTTGTGATCAGTTGATTTACCCTTTTTTTTATTAATAAGCTTTTGCAGGAAATCACCTGCAAGGTACCCCACTGTACCGGCCCAGAGAGTACTCCAGTACCAAACAGACTGGATCATACATGTACCGCTGAGGCAGCCAATATATTTCCAATATAAAAAACCTCCTAATGCCCCTGCAAGGGTAAAAATAACAGTAATATAATTCTTCTTTAACAACTCTTTCATAACGACTGTTTTGAAAAAAACAACAAAGTACAATATTTGTTTATAAGAATATTTTATGGCACAACTATTCTTCTAAAAAACATTTTTTAAAATGTTAAGCTTTACAAAGATAGTATAAACCACAGAAAGAATTATCTTATACAATTAACCACTAAAATATTTATCTTTAGAACCTAACTTCGCAGGAATTAAAAATGGGCAGACTGATAAAATTCTTATTGATAATGATACTTTCAGCGTTCTTTGCTAATTGGGTACCGGCGCAGGAAGGTTTTGCAGTCAAAGCTATAGAATTCAAAGGAAATGACAATCTATCCGGAGAACTGCTGTCAGAACAAATGAATACCAGAGCTGCCACACTACTTGAAAAACTGACATTTTGGAAAAAGAATACACAATTCTCATCATTCACTTTCGAAGGAGATCTTCTTCGATTACATAAATTTTACCAGAGAAACGGATTCCCTGATCCTCTTATTACCTATGATTTTAATACAGATACCAACAAAAAGAAACTGAAAATTATTATAGATGTTGAGGAAGGGCAGCCAGTAATGGTTGATTCGGTTAACTTTTCATATTCAGGTAGCAGTGAGGCCTCAAAGATCCTGGATTCTATAAAACAGGTTTTGCCGCTGCAGGCAGGGAAGCGTTTTCGCGACGAGAATGTGTTTGAAACAGAAGATTATATCCGGAATAGTTATTATAACAGCGGATATCCCTTCATAAAACTGGACAGGAATATTATATACAAAGAAGAAAAAGATCTTGCCACAATAAATTTCAACCTCCTCCCGGGAAATAAAAGCTATCTTGGAAAAATAAGTATTGAGGGAGATTCACTGGTTTCTGAAAAGTATATCAATAATCATATAGACATCACTGAAGGCCGGGTATATTCACCTGCTGCCCTCAACAGAACGCAAAATGACCTTTTCCGTCTTGGACTGTTCAGGTTTGTAACAGTTAGGGCAGTCCCCGACAGCGTCAAGAATGGCCATATACCGGTACTGATAAAGGTTATGGAGCTTCCGAGATGGTCATTTAAGGCAGGTGCCGGTTATGGAACTGAAGACCGTATAAGGTTGTCGTTACTGATGACCCGTCTGAATTTCCTGGGAGGAGGAAGGTCACTTTTAGTAAATGTCCGACATTCATATTTTACTCCCTTTGCTGTGGAGACAAAATTAATTCAGCCCGACCTGCTGTTTAAAAATACAGACCTCATAATAAATCCCTACTATTCAAAGGAGAGGGAGGAGAGCTATATTGTGGAAAGAACCGGGTCAGCATTTACTTTACAAAAAAAATTCAAGAAAAACAGTGCTTATATCTCATATAATTATGGAATAGATAAAGTAAAGCTGATAAATGAATCACTAATTGATGAGGATGCATTGCATCGAAAAAATAACAACTTCAAATCCGGGTTTACATTAGGGTTTAACAGAAATTCAACTAATGATCTCTTTTCTCCGACCAGGGGATGGAAGATCAACAGCACTGCCACTGTCACAGGCCTTGGTGAAAAATCTTTATACCACTATTACCGGCTGGCAGGTGACATATCATGGCTATTACCCCTGGGAAAAACGGTTATGGCATATAAGTTTAAAGGTGGTGTTATACAGCCACTTAAAGAAAGTGAATCTACTCCTGTTGAAGACCGTTTCCTGCTGGGAGGGGCAATGTCGTTGCGCGGTTGGGGCAGGCATCAGATTTCTCCGGTAAATGAGGCGGGTGACAAGACAGGTGGCAACACGATGCTTGAAGCAGGTGTGGAATGGCGCTTTCCGCTTGCCGGAATATTTTCAGGAGCTGTTTTCTCAGATATAGGTAACACCTGGGAAAAACCATGGGATTTTAATCTGAATAACCTTCTGTTCAATGCCGGAACAGGACTCAGGATAAGTACACCGGTTGGTCCGGTAAGACTGGACCTGGCAACACCGGTTTTTGAAGATAAATTCAGGGCACAGTTTTTTATTACAATTGGACACGCATTCTGAAATGGGAAGGATTCTTAAAATAACAGCAATTATAGCAACAGGAATAATTATTATTCTTATGTTGCTGGTAATGCTTATTGCCTCCGGAACCATTAATTCCAGGATAGCAAAAACGGCATCATTAATAGCAGGAAAATCGGTTAATGGTACAGTAGAAATAGGAAAAATTGAAGGAAACCTCCTTTCAAAATTTTCAATCTGTGATATAAGCGTAAAACATGACAATGATACTATCCTCAAACTGGACCAGTTTGAAATCAGTTATAAGCTGTCCCATATAATTCAAAAAAATATTTTTGCTGAACTGATCAGGGTAAACGGGATGCATCTGTTCCTCAGGGAAGAACAAGACGGTAACTGGAATTTCCAAAAGTTACTGCCGGCACCGGATACCATCCAAATTGAAAAATCATCAACACCCCTGGACTGGCACTTCCAATTTCCTGTGATAGAGTTAAATAACATTACCGTTGATGTTGACAGTAATGATAAACAATCCCCGGTCCCTAAAAATACAAAGCTGAATGCTTCACTAAATTTTGAATATTCAGTCAATAGACTTTCTGCCACCCTTGTAAAATTTAATCTTATTTCAAAGGAGCCTGAATTAAGGATAAACCAAATGACCATTGAGACCGCACTGTCAGATTCACTATTGTCATGGAAAGGATTTGAACTAAATCTGCCCGCGACACACCTTGTTTCGAAAGGGAGTATCCCTCTGAACAGAATTGAGCAGTCTGAAATAGACCTGAATATTTCCCCTCTTGCTATGGAGGACCTGTCCGGATTTATAAAAGGCATTTACGGAAAACCGGAGATTAAGCTGCAGGTTAGTCAAAACGGCTCTTTAAAGGGAAGCACAGTCTCATTCTCTCTTACCGGTAATAATCAGTCACTTACATTAAATGGAAATATTTTTGAAACTGACAACATTACAGGTTACAAAATGAGGCTGGAAACAAACAATATAAATGCAGGAGACTGGACAAGAAATCCCGGAATGGATACCGACATTTCGGGATATGTGCAAATTAGCGGAGAAAGTTTAGATTTAAAAGAGAGTAATTTCAATCTTAATGCAGAATTTGCCGGAGTTCAGTACAATCAGTATAAAATAGAAAATCTTGTTCTGTATCTCAATAAATCGGGAGAACTATTTGATGCCGTAATAGACGCAATTACCCCCTGGGGAAAAGTAAATTCAGAAATTAAAGGTCAGGGAAGTCTTGACGGCTCACATAATGTAACCCTAATCGCAAATATAAATAGTATAGACACCTCCTTTTCTGTCCCTTTTTATTCAGAAAATTTTCGATTAAAAAGCACAATGGAAGCATTACTGAGTGGTACTGGTGATTCATTACATCTGGATGCGGGACTTAAAATCGACACATTCGTCATGGATAAGTTGTCGGCTGGAACCATGTCGGCTACCTTACTGTCCGATTTTTCACTTAAAAATCCCTCTGCTGATAATTCACAAACAACAGCCAATACAAAAATTGATGATTTATTAAAAGGCCTTTCCCTTTCAGCCGTTGTCAATACCGGAACAGTTGCATTCGGTGAATATAACCTCGACAGCAGTTTTATTCATATAAAAAAAATTAATGACAACGCCGACGGATCAATCACTATACACTCGCCTGTTGCAAAAATCGCTACCCTTTTTGAAATCAGTGAAATATTTGATACTCCCGTTTACCGGGTTGATGCGGCATTAAAAAATGCAGATATTTCAAAGGCGATTTTAAATGAAAACTACTCCACTGACCTCAATTTTGATGTTATTGCCAGGGGAGAAGGGGTCACACCCGGGAATGCAAGAATCGGACTCAATATAAAATCATACGAATCGTCGGCCTTTGGACATGAACTGAAGGATATTAACTCTACCATAAATATTGAAAATGACTATTATGAACTGCAGGACTTAAATCTGGAAACTCCTTTTATGGTACTTGACGTATCAGGAAAAGGAAATATAAAGGAGAATCACGGTTTGTCGTTTTTGTTAAAAACCAAAGATACAGAACTGCTGGCACCGTTGACAGGAATTGAGCCATTTGGACTAAAGGGAGAGATCAGCGGAGAGATAAGAGGTTTTGCAGACTCATTAAATATTAACACGATAATTGACTTTAACAAACTGAAAGCAGGAGATCTGTCGGTTGAAAAAATAGTGGCAACCGCCAACTTTAACAGGAAAGACAGTGTATGGATAGGATCAACCAACCTAAGGCTTGACAACACCCAAATTAAAGATATTGAAATAAAACAGCTTGATGCTGAGAGTATTTTTAACAAAGGAAAAGTTGAAAATACGATAAGTTTCTTTGCTTCAGATTCACTCAATGGCAAATTGAAAACCGGTATTCTGTTCAGGGAAAATCTTATTTTTGATGTACAAGAACTATATTTTAAAATCCGGAATAACGAATGGAAAAAAGCAGATAACTCTTCCACCATAACATTGCTAAAAGACTCTCTGCTGTTCAGTAACGTTGAAATTAATTCAAACAACAGCTACATTAAAATCGAAGGAGCATTGGCAACCCGGGGATATGAAAATTTCAATTTTGAAGTCAGTAATGTAAAACTTTTACCCGTTCCCGGATTTCAGATACTTCCCTTTCCGGTATCCGGAACAGTTAACGGACTGTTAAATATTTCCGGTACAGCCGAAATGCCCGCTGTCTCATTCGAAGCATCGGCCGGCAACCTGATGCTGGATAATCTTCAAATCAATGAAATCAGGTTAAATGCTGACTATGATGATGATAAGATAACTCTTGGTGGTTATATTGAGGAATTGGAGAGGAAAATATTTGAGGCAAATGCTGAATTACCTGTAAAACTGTCTATAGCAGACCGGGAATTGCAGTTTAACAGAGAGGGGGAACTAACAGCAATTGCAACTGTTGACCAATTAGACCTGGGTCATCTCAACGCCTTTATTCCACTGAAAGGCGCTGAGGCAGCAGGATCATTTTCTGCTACTGCGGAAATAAAAAACAGTGCAGATAATCCTCAATTAACAGGATCTGTCAGTATTGACAATGGTACTTTCCGTTACGACAGATTTGGAGTTAATTATAAGGATATTGGCATGAGGAGCAATTTAACGAACAATAATATTGCACTGGACAGCCTGAAAATTCATGCCGGTAAAGGAAACCTTAACATAACGGGATCTTTGGAACCCGACACTTTATATAATGGAAGTTTCAAAAATATGAGCATAAATATTACGGGAGATAATTTCAGGCCTCTGGATTCTGACCTGTTAAGAGCTGAAATAACTACGGATATTCACCTGACCGGAAGTTCAGACAAGCCTGTATTGGGAGGAAAACTGATAATTAATCAGGCAAACCTGAATACCGATCTCTTTCTAAAGGAGTTCGACCGTGTATCTGATAATCTCGATGAGCCTTTGCTTACAGAAGCACGGGAAAAAGCTCAAAAGGTACAGTTCCATAAAACCGCCAGGACTGATGCTGAAAATGAACAAATCCCTGTTATTATGGAAAACCTCAGTGGTGAATTTGATGTTGAAATACCGGGTAACACGTGGATAAAAGGTAAAAACATGAATTTCGAAATTAACGGACTTATCAAAGCTGTCATTCAGAATAGTAAGATTGACCTTTTTGGATCCGTCAGCGTAAAAAGGGGATACTACAAACTCTACGGCAAACGTCTGGATTTTGAAGAGGGTGAAGTAACCCTGACAGGAGGGGAGGATATTAATCCGCAGATTAATTTCAATATAGCCTACCGGTTCAGGGATGTGGAGGATATACTAAGGAAATTAAATATAACGGTTACCGGGAGGGTTTCCAAACCGCAGTTGTCCTTTTCACTGGATGGTGCACCCATTCAGGAAAAAGATGCTATCTCATATCTGTTATTCAACAAAAGCTCTAACCAGCTGGATTCCCGGGAAAGCTCTTCAATACAGGGCAGCAATCTGGACCTGGCCAGGGATCTTGCCCTCGGACAGCTTTCCAATGTAGTAAAAGATGCACTTCAGTCATCCCTCGGACTCGATGTTATTGAAATTTCAGGGGAAGAGGGCTGGTCTCAGGGAAGTGTGTCAATTGGCAAGTACATTACCAATAATTTATTCCTAAGCTACCAGCGCACCTTTGCACTCGACAAAAAAAACAAACAAATTGAACCGGAAAAGATAAGTCTGGAGTATCAGTTGCTAAAATCTCTGTTTTTACAGGCAACAAACCAGGGATCAGATTCAGGATTTGATTTTATATTTAAATGGACCTGGAAATAATAACTACCAAATTGACAGATCATGTTTATAATAATTCAGAAATAAACCGGTTTATTATGATTATAGATGTAATTTCATAATTAATCTTTGGGCTGAATTAGACAATTTAAAACATACTTTTATCTCCCGCTTTTTATTGAGATGTTTGTTTTATTACTTTTGTACTTTTATGGGAATAATAAAAAAATACGCAAACAGAAGAATTAACAAGAAGGCTGCGATGGTCAAAAGGGAAGTTAAGATACCTCAGCCCGGAGCAATAAAAAAAATTGGTATCCTTTGGCAACCATCTGAAGCCGAAGCGTATAGTTACCTGCAAAACCATTTCATGCAACAACAGGTAATTCTGCGGAATATGTGTGTTGATATCAAAAATGATAAAAAAGTTAAAACAATAAATGTCATTACATCCAAAGATCTTAACTGGATGGGACTTCCAAAGGAAGGATCCTGCGAAACTTTTATAAACGCAGAGTTTGATCTTTTTTTGAACATTGCTTTAGATCAAAACCTGCCTCTGAACTATATTACTGCCCTCAGCCGTGCAAAATTCAAGATAGGCTGGTCACCCGAAGATCATAATTTCTTTGATCTTAATATTAAAATTGGCAGTAAACAGGATGCCTTATACCTTGCCAAGCAACAAATTTTTTATCTTAGCCAGCTAAATAAAAAGACATCAATATGAATCACGTTTTTAAAGGTGCAGGGGTAGCCCTGGTTACACCTTTTACCGAAGAAAACAAAATCGATTTTAAAGGACTGGAAAAAATTGTAAGGAATCAGGTTAATGGTGGTACAGATTATCTGGTTGTACTTGGTACAACTGCCGAAACCCCTACCCTGTCGACGGAGGAGCAACATGAAGTGGTAAACTTTATAAAGGACAATGCATCCGGATTACCGGTTGTAGTAGGGATGGGAGGCAATGATACAAAAAAAATCCTGAAACATATTGATACTTTCAATCTGGAAGGAGTCAGCGGACTGCTTATTGTAACCCCTTACTACAATAAACCTTCACAGGAAGGAATGTATAATCATTATTCTGAAATCGCAAGTGTAAGTCCCGTGCCTGTAATTCTCTATAATGTGCCATCAAGGACAGGGGTAAACATTGAGGCAGATACAGTCATTAAGCTGGCTGAACTGTCAGAAAAAATAGTTGCAGTAAAAGAAGCATCAGGAGATCTTAACCAGATATCGAGGATCATTAAATATGCACCGGACAATTTTTCAGTGATCTCAGGGGATGATGCATATACACTGCCAATGATTGCTCTGGGTGCAAAGGGAGTTATATCGGTAATTGCAAATGCATTGCCAAAAGAATTAAGTAACCTGGCCCATAGCGCCCTCAATGAAAATTTTGAATCTGCACGAAAACAACATCATTATTTATCAGAACTTTTTAAATTATTATTTAAAGAAGGTAATCCTGCCGGAGTAAAAGCTCTGCTCAATATCATGGGACTAATTGAGAACAATTTGCGCTCCCCTCTTTTTCCGGTAAGCGGACAGACATATAATGATATCAGCTGGGCTTATCAGCAATTTATCCGGTAATTCGCGAAAAGACCTTAAATTGTTTGCCACCTGGTTGTGGAATTATATTTGTTTTTGTAATCCGTTGCATCATTGTCCTCACTCTGATCCTTATTACTGGTAGCACTATTATAAGCATCTTCACAAACATGATAAATGTCAGTTTTTACATTATTAAAGAAATATTTCTTTAATAATGTTTCAAAATTACAAAACAAAAATCCTAAATTTTTCATTTTTGATACTTTTTAACGGTTATGTGGTTGGATTCTGCAGCCTGTGCAACAATACTGCTGCATAGGAACTCATTGATGTGCGCTGAACAATTATCTCTTCGGGAAGATTAAGATTTGCCGGGCTGAAATTCCAGATACCTTTAATGCCACAGTTCACCATATCTTCTGCAACCTCCTGGGCTGCATGATCAGGAGTGGTTATTATTCCGATCTTTACGTTTAACCTCTCTGCAAGGCTGAACATCTTGTTATATTCAAGCACATGAATTCCTCCTATTGTTTTTCCTATTTTATTTTCATCAATATCAAACCCTGCAATAATTTTTAGTCCGAGTGACTGATGCTCCTGGTATGCCATAAGTGCAGAGCCAAGATTTCCAGCTCCTACCAGAAAAGCTTCATTGATCCTGTTAAAGCCTAAAAAAATCTCCAGGGAATGGATTAATTCATATGTGTTGTAACCAACACCGGGCTTCCCCTTGATTCCTGTATATGCCAGGTCTTTCACAACCTGGGTGGAATCACATTTTAAACTTTTTGCAATTGCCGGGGCGGAAATGTTAATAATTCCCTCTTCCCTGGTTCTCTCAAGGAAATAAAGATATCCGGGCAACCTTTTCAATGTAGGTTCCGGAACCTGAGCCTGTACTTTATTTTTCCCTGATACTGCCATTGTGATAAAATTTAATATTTATCAAATAATCAGTTCAAAAATACAAAAAAACTATATAAGGAATTATTTCTTTAACTAAATTGTATATTTATTAACCGAAAATTAAGATTGTGACATTTTTTGCTCCACCATTATCAACTGGCTGGTATCATAACCTCTCTTCTCCGCCAGGTTCAAAATATGTTGAAGTGTGCTGTCATCCAGCATGGGAGTCCTGCTCAATATCCACAGGTATTTATCAGATGAACTTCCTACAAGTACCCAGTTGTAGTTACTGTCCAGTTCCAGCACATAATAATCTGCATAAAAAAATAGGAAAAATGAAACTTTCAACTTTCCCGGTTCAGAAGGGTCTGGTTGTTTAGCCTTCCCGTTAGCAACATTAAGCTTACCATCAATACTATTTTTATATCCCTGATTTACGACAGTAATTTTCCCGTCGGGAAGAAGTGAATAAGTTGCGGTCACCCCCACCAAACCTTTTTCAAAAGAGTGATTATATCTGGCAATTTCATACCATCTCCCCATGTAACGTTCAAGGTTCAACTCTTTTACTGTCGAATAGTCCATATTATCAGGTTTTTTAGATTGACAATCTGTTAGTGAAAATAGAATCAAAAATATCACAATTAAACAGTTCCTCATTATTTTATACTTTCCGTTAATTCGACAAATGTTGTTGGCCTGGCAATTATTTTGCGATTGCTGTCAACCAGAAACATAGAAGGTGTTGCATATATGTTAAAATTCTTTGTTACCTCTCCATCCCACTCCTGGAGGTCAGAAAGGTTATAAAAAGCTTCAAATCCAGCTTTTACAACTGCTTTATGCCATTCAGTAAGTGACCTGTCCAGTGAAACAGCAATTATTGAAAGATCCTCTGAATTTTCCTGTTCAACCAATGCTCTTATTTTTGGGAGGAGTTCGTTACAATGAGTACACCAGCTGGCCCAAAAAATGATTAAGGCTTTATTCTTTATAACGTTCGAAAGGGTCACAGGATTACCCTTTATATCATCAAGCGTAAAATCAGGTACAACTGTACCGGGCTTCATATTTTGATGTTCAAGCTTCCGTATCAATGTTGACTTTTCGTCCGTCTTACACAGTCCGTCAGCGTAATTATCATTTATATATGATAATACATTATCCATCTTAAGAATTTCAAACCCATTCACCAAATAGCCAAGAATAAACTCATACATCAGACCTGCTCCGGAAATTCCTTCACCGGCCGGAGATACCTTCCCTACTTGTTCCATAATTATTTCCACAGCTTCAATGTATGCCTGTTCTCTTTGTTCCTTGGTAAATCCCTTTTGGTTATAAGATACAAGAAAATTAAACACCTTATCGGTTAATACAGGTGTATTTATCAATGACTCATCCGAAAAATCAACATACCTGAAATAATCCTTTTGAAAAAATTTTTTCCTTTCTTCGGATGGAAGATAGCCATCACGGAATGGTTCCCTGAAGCTTTTTATCAATTTCAGTGCAAAAAGTTCTTTATTCTGGTCCAAAAAACCGGAGATGAACATTTCCCTGTCCATTTGAAGCTGATTAAACTGATTTGCCTTCTCTGAAGACTTTTCACTGTATTCCTTTAATTTATCATCTGAAACGTTCCCGTCCGAATCCAATGACCTGTCCAGATAATAATCTACCTCCTTTTCCAAATCAGCTATTTCTTTTTCAAACCATCTCTCCCGTACTAAAAAAGGGAACCATAATCTGTTCTCCTCAGAATCAAATATCACCAGGCTGTCGAAAGGCGCCTTAAAATCTGTTTCAAAAGATATATTTTCACGGTTAAAAATAAAATCCAGCTGCTGGGGCGCTTCTCCCATAACTTTTGAATAGGTTGTTTGTCCGAATACAAGCCTGTATACCCCGATATCTGAATTATCAGAAAATGTATAGCCGAACATTTTTATTCCGGGCGAGTTAGTAACATTTTGAATTGGGATAGTATCAACAGGAGTAAATCTGTCTCCCCTCACAATACCAATAACTGCAGGGTTATCTGGCTGATTTTTTATTTTAACTTCAAGGGAAAAAGATTGCGCAAGCACAGCTTCACATGATAACAAAACAGTCAGAAAATAGATAAGTCTGATCATTCGCATATAAAACTTAACAGATCTGATTTTTTAATTTATGTAAATATATAAAGATATTATGATTTGCTATTTTAATAACTAAAAAAAATGATTCAGAAGGAATTTCATTTTGATTAAAAAATAAAATCAGCCATTTTTACAGTCATAATATATTTTACAGATTATGAGATCACTATTTATTTATACGATAACATTAGTTTTATTTTCATGTACCGGACAACAATCACAGAAATCTGACAAAGACAATGCCCCTGTTTCAGAGTTACATGATCAGAAACAGTCCAGAGATAAACCTGAGTCAAAGCCCAATGATGATTTCACCGGAACTCTGGCAGATGTTGAAATGGTTTATTTCGACGGAGGAACAATAAAAATGGGCTCAGAAAACGGCCTTACCAATGAAATGCCGGTACATGAAGTAACAGTTGACCCTTTTTACATTGATAAGACTCCGGTTACTAACGAACAGTTCAGCATGTTCATTGAGGCTACCGGACACAAAACAGAAGCTGAAAAATTCGGGGATTCCGGTGTCTTTAACCTTGACCGTCAGGCATGGGAATTATTACCGGGAGCATACTGGAAAAAGCCATTGGGACCCTCAGGTCCGGATGCAGAAGCAGATCATCCTGTTACCCATGTGAGCTGGAATGATGCTGTTGCTTATGCTTCCTGGGCTAAAAAAAGATTGCCCACAGAAGCAGAATGGGAATATGCAGCCCGAAGCGGTAAAAATTCAGGCGACCGTTTCAGTTGGGGCAACTCTGTCACAACAGACGGCCGCTACCATGCAAATACCTGGCAGGGGACCATAGCTGAACCGGAAGTACTGGACGGATACCTGTTCACATCGCCGGTCGGTGCCTTTGAAACTAATGAAGCAGGACTGGCCGATATGGGAGGAAATGTGTGGCAATGGTGTGCTGATAATTATAAACCATATCCCGGAAACAGTGAACCATTCCGCGAAGATTCGAATATAAAAGTTATTCGCAGTGGTTCATTTTTTTATGACCAAAACGAAGAAAACAGCTTTTCTGTTAGTGGAAGAGCAATGAACTCAATCGAGACATCCCTGTTCAATACAGGATTCAGGTGTGCCAGAGATGCCCGGTAATAAATTGAAAAAAATTATCATATCTTTTTAATTTATTTGATTAACTCATTAATTTTAAAGAAAATATATTTTCAGTAATAATTATAAAAAAATGAATATGATGAACCGGAGAAATTTCATTGGCAAAGCAGCTGCAGGGGCTGCTGCAGTAACCATTATACCGCGGCATGTGATGGGCGGGAAAGGTTATATAGCAGCTAACGACCGCATTAACATTGGCTTTATCGGAGTTGGCAAACAGGTATATACCTTATTGAACAGTATAGGTAAATGTCCCGGTACCGTGGCAGTAGCCGCTTGCGATGTTTATAAGAAAAAACTGGATCTTTTTGTCCAGGCAGCAGTGAGTAACAATTCAGGAAAAGGGATCAATGCAAAAGTTGACGGATACCATTATTATCGCGAATTGCTGGAAAGAAAGGATATTGATGCAGTGGTTATTGCTTCACCTGACCATTGGCATGCACAGATGGCAGTCGATGCAGCCAAAGCCGGGAAAGACATCTACTGCGAAAAGCCTCTCGCTTTGACAGTAGCTGAAGGCAGGGCAATGGTAAATGCAACCAGAAAGTACGACAGGGTTTTCCAAACCGGAAATATGCAACGCTCATGGAGAGATTTCAGGCATGCAGTTGAACTGGTACGTAACGGATATATCGGTGACATTAAAGAAATTAATGTAAGTGTGGGAGAACCGGTAAAACAATGTGACCTGCCAACAGAGCCATTGCCTGAGGGACTTGACTGGAATGAATGGATAGGCCCATCTCTCTACAGAGGCTTTAATGAAATTCTGGCTCCATCAGATGTTAAAGGTCCATGGGCATGGTGGCGTGGATACAGGGATTTTGGCGGCGGACTTATAACGGACTGGGGGGCTCATATGTTTGACATTGCCCAGTGGGGCCTTGACATGGATAAATCAGGACCGGTTCAGTTCCTTCCTCCGGAAGATCCGGAGCTTGATGATGGATTGTCTATGATCTATGAAAACGGAGTACGTGTAAACCATAAACAGTGGGGCACAGAAAAAGACAGTAACGCAGTACAGTTTATTGGCACCGAAGGCAGGGTTGAAGTCAGCAGGTCCTTTATTCGTACTTACCCTGATGAAAAGCTTGCAAAGGCAGATCTTAAAAGTAGTGATACACGTGTTTATGTTAGTGATAACCACTACCAGGACTGGATTGATGCGATAAGGAACAGAACAAAACCGGTATCAGATGTAGAGACCGGGCACCGGACTGCTTCTGTCTGCAATGTTATAAATATTGCATACGAATTACAGAGACCTTTGCTCTGGGATCCCGATGCAGAAAAATTCTCAGGCGATGATTATGCAAACCTGATGGTAGGAAGGCCATACAGGGGCAAATGGGATTTCACCATCTACTAATAAAAAATAGCTCTGAAAGTGGAAGTCACTTTCAGAGCTATTTTATCGAATTTGATCACGATTACGGCCGCACTTAATGATGCCGGGAAGTTAATACTTAAATTCTGCTCCTGATTTAATTTTATCCAGCCTTTTTCGCATCGTATTCAGGTGATATTTATAAACATCCCTGGGAGAACAGTTATTCTCAATACATATTGCTGCTGCATAACCTGTTACCACTCCCATTTGGGTAGTTGTATGCATTACACGCGGACTACCAAGTCCGACATGTGTAGCCGAGAAACATCTGCCCGCCATAAAAAGGTTATCGATATCTTTGGAATATAGACAACGGTATGGAATTTTATACTGCTCAATTTTGGTGAACCTCGCTTCACTCAGAAAATCATATTTCCCTTCACGCGGATAATGGATATCAATAGCCCGTACCTCTTCAACAAAACCATCTTCAAAATCAGGTTTGTCGATAATATCGCTCTCCTTAAGTACATAATCCCCCATAATGCGCCTTGACTCACGCTTGCCTGCTATATAAGCTATCCACTGAAGTCTCAGTCCGGCATTTGCAGGATCCTGCTTTACATTATACCAGTTGCCGTATATTGCACGGAACATATGGTCTCTGATCTCTTCAGCATCATAAATGGTATTTTTAGTCAACCCATATTCCCAAAACCACTCACCACGGGTAGCCTTATAGTCTTTCGCAACATCCATTGCCCAGGAAACTTCCTGAAAACCAATATTTTTAGGATTTTCGCCAAAACTGGCGTCAGTATCATCAACATGTACAGAATTCCATAAAATAGTATTTCCCATTGTCATGCTATCTGCCACTTCCGGGGCCAGCGATTCATTAAACTCATCCTGCGACTCCCTTCCCATCCTGACCTCACAACCGGCCCAGTAACCGATCCATCCGTCTCCGGTTGCATCGACATATAACGGGGCTTCAAAGCGGGTCTCTTCATGTGTTTCAACATTGAAACAATCAACACCGGTAATTTTGTTGCCCCTTTTATGCACAAAATATGCCCGTGTATCAGGGAAAACTGAAATATTTTTTTCTGCCCTGACTACCATCTCAATGGTATCATTTGCTGCTACTGCTGCACCGTCACCATTTGGATAATGTTCTGTATTGAGTTCCTGGACAATAGTATAGAACTCCAGTCCCTCAGTATGAACCCTGATCTCTTTACTGGCATTTCCTCCCAGAACAGGCCGGTCATTTATCAATGCAACCCTCAGTCCATGCCTTGCAGCAGCAACAGCAGAGCCACATCCTGCAAGTCCGCCTCCCACAACAACAAGATCAAACTCACCCGCATTTACAGGAGGTGAGATGCCAAGTTTCTTTTTTCTCCAGGCAGTCATTACTTCAAGGTCAGAAGGCGGGTTATCAAACTTATCCTTTGAGAAATAAATCGCATCAACTCTCCCTTCAAATCCTGTCAGATCCTTCAGTTCCACTGACAGTTTTCCGGAATTTCCTATATTCACACTTCCTGAGGGAACCCACTGCCAGCCATTATTCACACCAAAAATTTCCGGATACTCCTTTTTGTCAAAAATGAGTCTGAAAGTACCCGGTGTTTCAGGCCTGTCAGGAATCCAGTCTTTTGTCCTTACCCAGAAAAAATATTCCCCTGTCTCAGGGAACTGTACTGTTGTTGATGCATTCTCCACCGGTTCACCCATACCATGTGCCAGCAGATAAGGAGAACCCATTGCCGGAATGAACTGCTGGTCAACTACCCAGCCGCCTTTATTATTGAAGCTTTCAGCTTCCAGTAATACCGAGGGAGAAGTCTGGGCAGTAACTGATAATTCTGTAATAAATAAAAATGTACAAAAAAACAATGCCTTCATCTGAATATACCTAAGTTAAACTTTTAATCAATCATTTATATAAACCGTTCGCTGAAGCGAACGGCAAGAAATAAAATAATGAACAAATCTACAAATAAACTACGAACTGCCCCATCAGGCCCTATCTCTTACCGTCTGCTTC
>LSQX01165124.1_pt1 | contig 19835 bp, 14 predicted proteins | sample 654561 | NCBI WGS metagenome assembly LSQX01 (sample SAMN04489861, study PRJNA283612) | anaerobic digester metagenome | isolation source: 4 biogas reactors fed with cattle manure at either 37C or 55C with and... | place: Denmark: Kongens Lyngby | collected 2014
CAGCGACTTACTACCCTCCCGGGAGAACACCCAGACCCTGTACAAAGTACACAACAGACGCCAGAATAAAGAGCGCCATCCACACGTTGGCTCCAAAGATTTTTTTACCTGAAAACAACGCCGTCAAAAAGTACGATGCCGGAATCATAAACAACACCGCAAATCCGTATACGTGTTCCGGCCAAAGAATCAGGCCGAGGGCGGAAAAGACAAGGAACCAAAACATGGAGTAGTAAAAACGCGATTTGTTCAAAGAGCCGGAAGATTCGCGTCTCATACATTTCACGGCTACGGCTACCAGCAGCAAGAGGATAAATACGACTGCGGGAATCAACCGCGTAAGGGGAATGCCGGCCATTCCAAAAGACAATTTTTGTATGGATAGATCTTGGGCCATCTCTTGAGCATAGCTCCAGAAATCGTAGCCTAGAAACCAAAAACCGGCAAACAACAGAATGAAAGGCGTGACAATACCTCCCAGAAACGCCAAGAAGTTCTTGAACGTCACTTCCGATAGATTCAGGAGTCCTATGATTAAAGGGATGTACAACAGCAAGGCCGGACGAAACAACAATGTGGCGCAGGCAATATAAAAAGCCCCCATAAAAGCATGGGAGCGTCCCAACTGTTCTTGAGAACCTATGGCCAGTCTGTACAGGGCGGCTGTTACAAATACGCCGGCTACAGCCCCTTGCCACGCCATGTACGATTGCGGAGACAGGGCCGTCAACCAAGCATAAGTGACAACAATCCAACGCGTTCTGTCGGGCAGCAAATCGTACGTGTCGCAAAAGAGCGTTAGGATGATACCGGTTGCCAATACCGGAAAGACGGTCAACAGAACGACTACCACATCTACATGGGTCTGGGACTGTCCCACCAAAAGAAAGGTTACTCGGAGCGCCAACAAAACAAACAAGGACAGGAGTACGGCTCCCCAAGCGCTGCGTTTTATGTATTCGATAAATACCATAACAAATCGTTGCCTATATCTTTTCTATAATACATTCCGTCAAAACGGATGTCTGCCAGCTGTCGGTACGCCGCTTGCTGCGCTTGTTCCAAGGTTTGCCCACAAGCTCCTACAGCCAATACGCGGCCTCCGGCCGTTACCGTGCCTCGGCTTGCCATCCCGTCTGCGTTTGCGTCTGCGTCTGCCTCTGCGTCTACCTCTGCGTTTGCGTCTACCTCTGCGTTTGCGTCTACCTCTGCGTTTACCTCTGCGTCTGCCTCGGCCGTACCCATATGAAACACCTGGGCTCCGGCTGCTTTTTCCAGCCCTTCTATGCGTTTGCCTTTTTCACAATCCCCCGGATATCCTTCCATGGAAGCTACTACTGTTACGGCATAGCAAGAGGACGGTTCCAAGCGCACCTCTTGCAAGTTGCCCGTTTTCAATGACATGCAGGCGGCAGCCAAATCTCCTTCCAGACACAACATGACCGATTGTGTTTCCGGATCTCCCATACGTACGTTGTACTCTATGACGTACGGGTCTCCCCCGCAGTTCATCAGACCAAAAAACAGAAATCCTTGATAAGATATGCCTTCCGCTGCCAGTCCTTGTAAAGTAGGACGGATGACGCGTTGTTCTACTTTTTCCATAAAGGCATCATCTGCAAACGGGACGGGAGATACGGCTCCCATACCACCCGTATTCAATCCTGTGTCCCCCTCTCCTATCCTTTTGTAGTCTTTGGCGTTGGGCAGGATTTTGTAGTCTTTGCTGTCTGTCAATACAAACACAGACACTTCCATGCCTTGTAGGAAAGATTCAATGACTACTTTGTCTCCGGCTTGTCCAAATTGCCCGTCCATCATTTCCTTCAGACACGTACAAGCCTCTTCTTTAGTGGGGGCTATGATGACGCCTTTGCCTCCTGCCAACCCGTCTGCTTTGAGTACGTAAGGAGCTTTCTGCGTTTCCAGATAGTCACAGGCTTGCGAATATTCGTTGGCGGTAAACGTTTTGTATGCGGCTGTGGGGATATCGTATTTGTTCATGAATTGTTTTGCAAAATCCTTGCTCCCTTCCAATTGCGCTCCGGCAGCCGTAGGTCCCACAACCAGCAGATCTTTTAGTTCTTCCTGCCGGTGGCAATAATCGGCAATGCCTTTGACCAAAGGAGCTTCCGGTCCTACTACCAGCATGCTTATAGCGTGTTTGAGGAGGGACTCTTTTACCGCCGGAAAATCCAGTGGAGAAAGGGAGATGTTTTGTGCCTTTGTACCGTTATGCAATACTACCGTCTTGGTACCTGCATTTCCCGGTGCCAAAAACAGTTCTTCAACCAGTGGAGATTGCGCCAATTTCCAAGCCAGGGCATGTTCTCGGCCGCCGGAACCCAATACAAGAATCTTCATTCTGCAAAAGTAACAAAAAGCCAAACAGCCACTATAGGACCATTTGGCTTTTTTTGTGCCCAGAACAGGGGTCGAACCTGCACAGGATTGCTCCCGCTAGTCCCTGAAACTAGTGCGTCTACCAATTCCGCCATCTGGGCTTTTGAACGCTTTTTTGTTCAGAGGGGCAAAGATAACCAAAAACTAAAAAAGGACAAACAGCTTACGCCCACACGGAACAAAATTAGACAATCCGTTGCAGTAACTGAATAAATGATTGAGCAACTTGTTTCTCATCCGGTATAGACCGATAAGCCAATGCTATTAACTCTGATTCATATTGTTTCTTTAATATATTCCATATGGACTCAAAGTCAAATAACAAAGGTGATTTAAATAAGGGTTTTGTATTCCAACCTTTTGGTTCCTTAAATATCTCCATATCATGTTGCAAGAGCTTGAAAAACTTTTGTTTAAAGGATTTAGAATAAACAAATTGCACACACTCAGGATCTTGTGCTAAATAGTATAAATCATAGAAATGCCTAATTTTTCCTGAAATAGAAGTTATATAATCTTCATCGAACGAAAAACGAATCAATGAAACCAATTTTTCCAACATTGTTTGTTCCTTGTTAAGAACATTAATTTCAAATGGATGAAGTTGATATTCTTCAATAAGCGAAAAATTGTTTTTCTGATTTAAAAACTCAAAAATCATACTATAAATGGAGCATTTTTGGAAAGGAAAAGGGTTTGCAAAAGAATTAATTTCAATAATAATTCTATTTGTAGATGCATCTTTCTCTAAAACTGGATAATGGTAAACAGATTTTCTATACCGAGAGCCTTTGCTCGTTACTCCTTCTTCTCTGCTTTCGGTGAGTTCTTTTGTAATTTCTTTCTCAATCCTTCTAATGGTTGTTTTAATTTCATTCAAACTTTTATAGCCCTCACTTATAATAGCTAAGTCTATATCCTCCGAAAACCTATCTATTAAACCATACCCTTTGGATAGAGATGTTCCACCTTTAAAAACCGCCTTTTCACTAAACTCGCTAGTCGATAACCTCTGTAAAACCAAAGTAATCCAGTAATCTTTCTCTACAAAATTCAGGTTAATTTGAAGATACTGAGATGCTGCTCGTAGTGTCTGAGTAAACAGCAATTTATTCTGATGTAGTCTCATACAATATTCCATTTATTGGCCATAGGTAATACGTTCTGTAAATCCGGAAATTTATATTTTGTAATATGGTTCAATGATTTATACAGCAACTCTGTTGTATCTTCAGGTAGAAAATTATCGAGTAAAGCACCCAATAATGCTCTTGTTGAAGGCGGATATTTTAATGCTAAACGTACAAGTGTAGTATTTTCATTTTGAGACAAAGATTTTAATATTGTCAATAAACGTGTGCATGAATTATTTATTGTAGTATCCGGTATCTTTTTTATATAACGGATTGTATCTAATATCTGTAAGAGTGGGATATTTTCTTTGGTAATACTATTCTTTTGCTTTATAAAAGAAATAGTATACTGTCCTCTTTTCAAAGAAGGACGAATTGTGTTTTTACCAATCTGAATAAGATGACTTAACTGCGTTGTTAATCCCAATCTGTTATATATACTATAACCAGTAAGATACCCTACAACTTTTCCATTTTCTTCCAGTAAGTCTTTTACAACTTGCCATTGATCAGGTTCTAAATCACCATAAGGAGTCACTTCCGGTTTATAGTATCTTCCTTTTGATATTTTTTTGATTCTGCCTGCAACTACCATTCGATTAAGCGCTTTTATAACAGCTTCATTACTTTCCACATCTATATCAAAATCAGTATAGGTAAAAACATAACCTCTAGGTAACCTGTCAATTGTATTTGACAAATAATCAGACACTTTCATCTTTTGATTCATAAAGCAAAGATAATACATTTGTCCAGTTTATTAGTATAAAAACTGGACATTTTGTCTTATTTTTTAATTCAGTCCGCTAGTCCCTGAAACTAGAGCGGAATAACCAAAAATTAGAAAACTCTCTTTTAGTTATAGGTAGTGAGTGCTTGCGGAGCGCTTCTTGCTGCAATTCGCTATATATCTGCGCGTTAGCGCACCGTCTTCAAATCCACTACTCACTACCCCTTACGAAAAACACGGAAAAACCCTCTTTTGATTGAAGGGTAGTAAGTGCCACGCGATGGCGTAGTGCTGCAAGTTGTTGTGTGCCTGTGAGTTGACGCCTCGGCCCGGAAATTGCAACTTACTACCCTCCCGGAAAAAAGCGGAAAAAAAGCGGAGAAAAAGCGGAAAACCCAATATCTACCGCACTAAAAAAGGACAAGGTCTTGACCAAAGATATCTTTCAAGAGGTTGTTGGCCAGGCGGCTGGCACCTATGCGAAACAGAGATGGGTTCAGCCAGTCGGGTCCTAAGATCTCTTCTACAATATGGTAATATTCAAGGGCTTGTTCCGATGTAGCTATGCCTCCGGCCGGTTTGAAGCCTATCTTTTTTCCCGTTTGTTCGTAATATTCGGCAATGCATTGGCACATAATGCGTGCAGCAAACGGTGTGGCGGCCGGTTCCATTTTGCCGGTAGAGGTTTTTATGAAATCGGCTCCGTTTTCCATGGCCAGGAAAGATGCCTTCCGGATGTGTTCCTCAGATTTTAATGCACCCGTTTCCAAAATAACTTTCAGATGCGTACCGGCACCTATGGCACGGCGTACTCCGCGAATGGCTACGGCGGCTTTTTCGTATTGTCCGGCAAAAAAATGATGCAAAGACAAGACAATGTCTATTTCATCTGCTCCTTGTTCTACACACAAAGCGCATTCCTGTTCCATGACTTGCGGGAACGTTTGGGCGGCCGGAAATCCTGCGCCTACAGCCGCAATCTTGATGCCTTCTACACGCAACGTTTCTTTGACAGCCGCTATGAGCGTAGGATATACACAAATGGCCGCTACCGAGGGCATGTGTGGGTATTCGCCGGCAAAACGATTTGCGTTTTCAGCAAACAGCCGTCCGCGAGCTTCTGTATCGGTGGCATTCAAAGTCGTCAGATCAATGCAAGAGAAGCATTGTGTAAGTTTGTCCGTATGTATGTTTTTATCCATAATTATTCACGTAATTTACTGTCTATGATAATGGTTACCGGTCCGTCGTTGATCAATTCCACGTCCATTTCTGCTCCAAAAACACCCGTCCTGACAGGCGTTCGTATGTGCTCTTGCAACAGGCTGCAGAAGGTTTCGTACAAGGGAACGGCGGTCTGCGGTCCGGCCGCTTTGACGTAAGAGGGTCTGTTCCCTTTACGAGTAGAGGCGTGGAGCGTAAATTGGCTAACAACCAGCAGTTCTCCTTCCGCCTGCAGTATGGATAGGTTCATGACGCCTTGCTGATCATCAAACACCCTAAGATTGATGACTTTGCGCACCATCCATTCCAAATCTTCTTTGCTGTCGGCTTCTTCAAAACCGGCCAAAATCAGTAGCCCCTGCCCTATCTGCGCATGCGTAGTGCCGTCTATATGAACGGCTGCTTTCTTTACACGTTGTACGACTATTCTCATAGTATGTCTTTTATTCTCCCATCAGTACGGGAATATTCTTGGCCTTCAGACGGGCCGCTATTTCGTGCAATTTTTCCGAAGGGCATTTGATCAATCCTTCTGCCGGGGTCTTTCTATCCAGCGTATATACCATCACGCGCCAAGGTTTTAGTTCTTCAACCAAAAAAAACCACGCGTCCAATTCTTCCGGTGTGGTGTTGTCTACCGTTTGGCCTGCAAAAGTTCCCTTAAAAAATAACGTTTGTAGGGTAAAATTTCCTTCAAATTTTTTGAGCTGTTCCACCGCTTTGGCTACGGTGTATCCCGGTTGCGGACGGTTGATCAGCTGCACCGTTTCTTCCCGGGCGCTGTCCAATTTCATAAATCGGCCGTCTGCCATCGTAAGGGCTTCAAAAACTCCGGGCCGGTCAAGCGTACCGGAATTGGAAAACACACATACCTTTACACCGGGCATCCATCTGTCCCTGATGGCCAAGGTGCCTTTTATGATATCCGGAAATTCCGGGTGCAAGGTAGGTTCTCCGTTACCGGAAAAAGAAACTACGTTGGGGAGCGTCCCTTCTTGTGCCAACTCTTCAATCCGCTCTTCCAAAATGTGCAATATGTCTTTGGCGCTTGTCAAGAGCGTTCTTCCTTCTTCTTTATGATACGGCCGAGGATTCCATCCGCGTTCACAGTAAATGCAATCAAAATTGCACAACTTCCTTTCTACGGGCAGTATGTTGATTCCCAAACTCCTGCCCAACCTTCTGCTGGTTACGGGGCCGTATACAACATCTCTTCTACTATCTCTTTTCATACTTTACTTAAAAGCTATTTCATCTATCTCTTGCGGTCTGTCTTCCAAATGCAGGCGCGGGTCTCTCTGTGCCGGCAAGCCGGGTACGTCAGACGGTTTGTACACCCGCGGCCTTCGCAATTTACTATGCACAGACTCTTCCAAAAAAGCAGGAATGCCTTCCAAGCTTGGTTCTTCCCACACCAACAACAAGCGTTCGTACGGGTGCTTCACGTCTTGACAGAGCATAGAAAATGCATCTTGTTGCCCAATAGAAAGGATGTGCGTAAGATATTGTTTTTGTACCAGATTGCGTCTGTCTGTCAAAGAATCTTTCAACCGGTTGTTGAAACGGTCTGCAAAAGCTTTTTGTTTGTCAAGGTGTTCCCGCCTTTTGTTGTACGCTATTCTTTCTTCGTTCAACTGCTTGCGCAACCTGATCAGGAGCGATTTAAAACGCGTGGGACGGCGTGTGTAGTAGTCTACCGTATACAAAAACGATTCCGTGGTATAGCCGTGTTTCTCCAATATGGGCGGATAGACCAACAACGAATCGGCCATACGGTGTAGATCGCCGTCGCGTTCCAGAAGCAAGTCTGTTATAAATAAGTCTCTGAGGATCAGCTGAAAGTCATCACCGGGAATCCTCTTGACCTGACTATGGCAAGAGACAGCCAAAGCTATGAGTACGGCTACACCGCACAGACGCAAAGTTCTGTATACGAAAGTTGCTTTCGTTTTCATATACCTGCAAAGGTAAAGAAAACGTATCAAATAGTATTCAATCCAAAGCTATTACCCAAGCTGTTTGTGGCGGAATGTGGCAAGGTTGTCCTACTTCCACCTCTACACCAGTGAATACTTCTCTGCCGTTTTTGGCGTTACCCACTCCTTCTGCATATTTTTCCCAATCAAGAGATACCGGTTGTTTGCTGTTGTTGATGACTACCATCAGACGTTCTTGAGAACTGACGCGAAAGTACACGTACGTATTTTCTATCATATTGGGCAGAAAGTGAATCATCTTTCCGTTGGCTACGGCATGCGAAGTCTTACGCCAGGTCAGTAGTCGAGATATGAAACCATACATGTCCTCTTCTTCCGGACTTCTTCCTTCTTGCGTCAACACACGTTGCGGAAGAATTACGCGCTCTTCTCCGTGACCCAATCGTTCGGGGTCTTTTGCCCCAAGCAACACTTCTGTACCGGCATAGATTTGAGGAATACCCCTCATAGTGGCCAAAAGTACATACGCCATTTTCAATTTGTCGGGATTGCGGTACATCAATTCGTACATACGGTTTGTGTCGTGGTTTTCTCCAAAGATGAGCAGTTCGAACGGGTTTTTGTAAACAAAATCGTGCGACAACACATTGTATATACGCACCATGCCGTCTCCCCAACCGATGTTCGTATCTTCCCTCAACGCGCGGAAGATTTCTCCTGTAAGCGGAAAGTCCATAACGGTAGGTCCGTCCGGGTAAGGGCCGCGTTCCCAGTAAGCTATTTGCTGCGGAAAAGGGTACCAACACTCGGCCAGAACAGTAGCATTAGGATATTCTTTGCGCAAGGCGGCCGAATACGCTCCCATGGCTTCCTTATTGGAATACGGGTACGTATCAATGCGTACGCCGGCCAATCCCACGTATTCCATCCACCATACGGCTACTTGAATAAAATATTGCAAGACAAACGGATTTTCCAGATTCATGTCCGGCATGGACGTATCAAACCAACCGTCTGTACACAAATCCCTGTCAAAACGTGCGGCGTGCGGGTCCATATGCGTGTTCATGGCGTAATTGGACCGCGTGAAAGTATCAAATACGTGGATCCAATCTTTGAAAGGCAAATCTTCCATCCACCAGTGGGCCGTACCGCAATGGTTGGGTACCATGTCTTGCAAGAAAGTGATGCCTTTTCCGGCCGCTTCTTGTACCAAATCGCGGTACATTTGGTTGGTGCCAAAACGCGGATCTATCTTGTAATAGTCTGCGCACGCGTAGCCGTGGTACGAGGCATGGGCTTCGTCGTCCAACGTAAGAGGCGTGGGCCATATGGAAGTAACACCCAAACGGGCCAAATAATCCAACCCGTCGCGTATCCCCTCCAAGTCTCCGCCGTGGCGCCCGTAATCTTGATTGATATTGGGTTTTTCCACCGTGCAGGGCGTTTGGTCGTTCCGGGGGTTGCCGTTCACAAACCTGTCCGGCATGAGCAAATACAGCACGTCGGCCGGTGTCAGCCCTTGCCTGAGGGCCGAGCCTTCCTCTCTGGCATGAAACACGTACGGGATATCCAGCTTCTTTCTGCCTTTCTTCCAGCTCAACGTATACGTACCGGGAGCCCCTTCCGTCAAGCGTACGTCCACAAACAAATAGTTGGGACTGTCGGCTTTGTGGACGGCCACAATTTCCAATCCTGCCGAGGCACTCTCCAGGGTACCTTCTCCCAAACCGGGACCGTAGATCATAATCTGCAAAGGCGTTTCCATGCCTGCCCACCAGAAGGGCGGTTCCACACGCTCTACTTTTGCGGCTACAGAAATACTCCACAAAAGGGCAACGACAAGAACTATTCGTTTTTTCATATTATTTCGTTTTTGTATACAAGCGGAAACCGTACGGTTCCAATTCCCAGCGCGTTTGTTCGTCTGCTTGTAGCGTTTCTTCTTGTTTCCAATCGGCAAACGTACCTGTGCCGGAGCCGTCCGTCAAACGAACTGTCTGCGGTTGGTCTGTAAAATTAAAGAGGGCCAGGATGCTGTTTCCTTGGGCTTCTCTTGTAAACGCAAATACGTTGCAGGAACCGTCCAGGACTGCCTCTTTCACGGTACCGCCGTACGGAGGTACTTGCAGCGCCGGCGATTGGTGCTTAAATTGGATCAATTGTCTATAAAAACGAGTAAACGTTTCTGCGTTTTCCGGTTGCAAGTTGTCTTTTTCAAAGAAGGCCAATTGCTTCACGTTCCCTACTTCCTGTCCTGTATATACCAAAGGGATGCCGGGCAGTGCAAACGTGAGAGCGGCCATTTGCCAAGTGGCTTGTCCCATGCGCTCAAATTCCGTCCCGTTCCAGGAATTTTCGTCGTGGTTGGACGTAAAGAGAAGCGGAATGGCGTTGGGACCAAATTCCTCCACCATTTGGGCCAAGGTATGACGGATGCTGTCAACGTCTTTCTTTGCCTGTGCCACGTCGTTCAACGTGTGGTGCAAGCGCCAGCCGTAATACGCGTGAAACGCTTCCCTGGTGTTGATGGGGTTTTCAGACTCGGCCAACAGAAACACGTCTTCTTTTGCTTTGCGCAAGGCAGGTGCGGCGTGCTCCCAAAAATCAATGGGAGTCAGATCGGCCATATCGCAACGGAATCCGTCCACATCTGCATCTTCTATCCAAAAGAGCATGGCATCCAACATGGCTTCACGCATGTCTTTGCTCCCGTAATTGAGCCGAGCCACGTCCGACCAGTCGTACAGGAATTCCGGTTCTCCGTCCGGACGCCTTACATGCCAGTCTTCGTGTTCCAGCCATACGGCATCGCGTGCGGTGTGTGCTGCCACCCAATCCATGATCACACGCATACCCAATTGGTGGGCTTTGTCTACCACTTTACGAAAATCTTCCAAGGTGCCGAATTCTTGATTGACAGCTTTGTAGTCTTTTATGGAGTAATACGAGCCCAAAACTCCTTTCCGGCCGGTCACACCTATAGGATGGATGGGCATAAACCACAATACATCAATGCCTAGTTCATGCAATTGGGGCAACATCTCTTCAAAGGCTGCAAACGTCCCTTCCGAAGTAATCTGTCGCACATTCACTTCATACATAACCGCATTTTTGACCCATTGCGGATGGAACTCCTTTTCTTGTTGCGGAGCACAACCATTTACCAATACCATGCTTAATGAAATTAGATACAATATTTTTTTCATGTCTTTTCTATTATTCTTTTACAAGAACAGAAAACCCAACGGGTTCTACCATGACTTCACCCATATAGGGAGTGAAGTCTTCCATATTCATGCCAAAAGGCAGTTCTAAAGAACGCAAATCAAACAAAGCATTTCCTTTATTCAAACAAACCAAAACACTTTGGTCCATATACGTTCGTACATAAGCCAATACGTCTTGTTCTACAAACAACGGGAATAGATCTCCATATAAAAGAGCCATGTGGTTATTCCTCAGCCAAACGAGCCGTTTTACGCGTTCTTTCAATTTTTCTTCCAACGGGGAATATCCCTCAAAGACCATCATGCGCCTGTTGTCCGGGTCGTTGGCTCCCGGAATACCCACCTCGTCTCCGTTATAAATACAAGGAATACCCGGCAAGGTCATATTGAAAGCATGCAACAAAGCCAAGTAATCGTATGAGATGCGATGGCCCACACCAATGTTCCTGTCCCAACCGGCTTGTTTGTCGTCTTCGTCCAAAGACAAAGCCCCGCCGGCCAGGGAAATATACCGCGGTTTGTCGTGGTTGCCACTGATATTGCACATCAAGTTGTGGTATCCGTAATGCGTCAAAGACGTGTGGAGCGTTTCCCATACGTGCTTGAAAGATCCGTCTTTACGTACCGTGTTTTCAACAAACGAATGGTACAAATTGAAATCAAACTGGCCGTCCAACATGCCGTTTTTCACATAGCTTGCAATAAGTTCCGGTGAGCCGTACGTTTCTCCCAATTGCAAGACCGGCCGGCCGGGAAATTCTTTCACCACCTTACCGGTCAAGGTCCTCCAGAACAGTTCGTCTATGTGCTTGGTGGCGTCGTGACGGAAACCGTCTATGGGAAAATGACGCAGCCAATACATGGCGGAATCCGACAGCGCATCGCATACGTCCGGACGTGAAAAATCAAACTTGGGTATGTGTTTGTCGAACCACGTAGTCAAACGAAATTCATCCCACAATTCAAAGTTGCGGCGTCCGTCCGGCGTGATGGAATCCGTCACCCAATCCGGATGCTCCTTCAACGTAGGGCTTTCTTGATGCATGTGGTTGGCCACATGATCCAGGATGACAAGCATATCGTTCCCGTGGGCTTTGTCCAACAAGTCTGTGAGAACCCGGTCGTCTCCAAAACGTTTGTCCACTTGCGTGATATACAAAGGCCAGTATCCGTGGTATCCGCTGAATTGGGTATCGGGATTGAATATTTGTCCCCAGGCATCGTACGGGTTTTGCGTCAACGGAGACAACCATATGGTATTTATTCCCAATTGGTTGAAAAACCCTTCTTCTATTTTTTGGATAACGCCTTCCAAGTCTCCTCCGTAATAATCTACTTTGGGATGTACGTACGGAGCTTGAATTTTGTAATCGTTGTCCGGATTGCCGTTATAAAACCGATCAATAAAGACTTGGTATATGACGGCCGTATGTTTGTCTGTTCTTTTGAGCTTCTGCACATCTTTTACTACCCTGCCCTTTTCCAACGGAATGAGCAAGTCGTTGGCGTGCCCGTACTCGTTTACGGCATAAACACGTACCAAAGAGCGTTCCGGGAGGGCCGTAAAGCCGGGCAAAAGGATGGGATAAGCATCTGTAACGCCTTCTACCGTTTGCACCAAGCTGTTTTGCCAAAATATGTACAAAGTAACCGGTCCCATTTCCACGTGCACATTGCACAGGGCATCTGTATTGGGCGTAGGAGGAAACACAGCCAGACGCGGCGTACGTGCAGACAACCCGTCTACACCCGCAGGCACCTCTTCCGGTGCAGCGGCTACTGAAGGCTGTATGCGTACGGGAATATCGCCTGTTTGACGCCTTGTATGGACATGCAGTACGGTCATGAGCGGTGCCGGATCTTGGACAACCACCAGTACCGTATCTGTATTGGGATAAGGAACCACCTTCAGATGCGGCGATTCCACTTTGTCTACGCGCATGAGCGATGGAAAATAATCCTTAGCCAGCACAACGGTAGAATCTGTATAGAGCGTCAACACCCCTGCCGGAGGTTGTGTATCAAAAAAAGGTTTCCTGGAAAGAGACGGAGAACAGGACTGCATGAGCACCCAAATTCCCACCAGGATAGCACAGGAAATTCTTTTCATGGTATTTCTTATTTAATGTAAAAAACGACGGAAGACCAGGCATCCATTTTCAACGTATGGCCTTTTTTCTCTTCCCTTATATACACGTTCCCTTGCCTGAGCACGGCATGGTCAATAGCATCTTCCACAACAAACTCTGTCTGATCTTTTCCAAAATTGTGGAGTACCAACAACGTTTGGCTGCCTGCCGTACGATACCACGCCCCAATGTGCGGCCACAAAGATTGGGCGTTGGAATTGTAGACAGGATGTTCCGTAGTGCTTCCCGTAGCCAAAGCCGGGTACGTATTGCGTACCTTGGCAAAGGTGCGGTACAGCGTCAACAAGGAAGCCGTGTCGGCTGCTTGCTCCGGTACGGTAGCCACCGTACGGTAAAGCGCTTGGTCTATCTTGTCTGTATACGTAGTCGTATACTGATCTCCCCACAACATGGGACTTCTGACGTATTCGTCTCCTTGCGTTTTGTTGCCTATGTACCCCAATTCTTCTCCGTAATACACGTAAGGGGAACCGCCCGAGGTCAACAAAACGGCCGCCGCCAATTTTGTTTTGGCCAAGGATTGGTTCAATTGCGTACGCGTTCGTACTTCGTCGTGGTTGGACAATTTGGTGGCCCGGATGTAATCTCCTCTGACCGGTTTGTACGTATCCTCAAATGTGATGTTGTCTTTGGCAAAATAACATCCCGTATGTTGGTCCAGAGCCCATTGCAGCCGGTGCCAAAAAGAAAATTCAAACAACGCCGGCAACCCGCCGTAATAAGGGGCTACGTGCTGGTAATCAGAGAACACCTCTCCTACCATGTAAATGTCTCCCGAACGGGTTTGCTTGTAATACGCGTTCAGGTAGTCGTAAAATTTCTTTAGGAACAAAGGATTTTCGTTTGAATTTTCGTTGTGGTAAATGTGTTTGACGGCATCCAATCTGAAGCCGTCCACTCCAGCATCTATCCACATTTTTGCGTCTTCTGTCAACGCTAGGAAAGCCGGACTCTGTTCTGCCGTTTCTACGGCTCCAAAGTTCAAGTCTGCAAACCAGTTGGTCCAAAAATGCGAGTGGAACAGAGTGGCTCCGGGCAGTTGCACATCGTGCACGTTGTCCGGATTGTCGTGCGTATACAACACAAACGGTTCTCCATACGTTACGGCGGCTGCCGAGCTGTTTTGCGCTCCGTACTTCGTCTTGTTGTTCCATTGCGTAGCGCTCGTACGTACCAAAAAGCCCCATGCCGAGGCAAAGTCCACCGTCAATTCGTACTTCTGGTCGCCTTTGTTCTCAAACGGCAGCAAATGGCCATCCCCGTAGTACAAATATTTTATATCGGCTTCGGCCGATGCAGATGGATTTTGGGCGGTACCTTCGGCCTCTTGGACTTGCGTAACCGTTACAGTGGGCCGATTGGCGTTCTTCCAGTCAAGCGTAAAGGTAAGCTTTTGGTTGCCGGTTGCGGAAATAGGGAACCATTGGCCGGCATCGTAACCGGCGGCTCCTTCTGTGGCAATCATAGGAATGTTTCCGGCTGCGATGTCGGCTGCCGGGGTATCGGAAAAGATGTAATACTCTCTGTACGGACTATCGGGTCCTTCTATGGCCTTTTGGAACCACCAATGCTCTCTGCCCGAGTGGTTGATTACGTAATCCAGGTAAATTTTGATGCCTTTGGCGTTGGCCGCTTGCACCAGGCGGGTAAAATCCTCCATGGTGCCGTACCGTGTATCCAGTCCGGCATAATCCAATACGTCGTACCCGTGGTACGACATAGCCGGATGGATGGGCGAAAGCCAGATGGCAGAAGCCCCCAGCCCGTCTATGTAGTCCAGTTTGTCTATAATCCCGGAGAAATCGCCCCATCCGTCACCGTCGCTGTCTGCAAAAGAGTAAACAAGGAGCTGATACGTAAGATCAGCTCGCTTGTTTCCGTCCCACGTTTGCGGTGTTGCCATTACTCTAACAAAGGTTTTGTCTTCTTTGTTATCACTGCCGCCCGTGGGCACTTTTCTACAGCCCGTTATGATAAGGAAAAGGGCGCCCAGGATCAGGGCACTCTTTTTTATCCTATTCATTCCATGTAATAGATGGTGTATTGTGGGCCATGTCCAAAACTACCTTATAAGTAGCTGTTTTTTGAACTACTATATTGGCTCCGCCTACGGTTAGCTCTTGCGGGTCACCTCCCAAGTTCAAGTCCCAGTCTTCGTTAAAGCGGATTTTGAACTGGTCATCTTCTTTTAGACTAACAGTTACAGAATACGTAAGCGTTTCCGGGTCAAATACCATGGGTATGTCCGTGCCCCAACCGCTGCCTTCAAAGCTGCCAATCAGTCCCACCAGGGTGATGGGGGTGGCAAAGGCTTTTTGTTCGGGCAATTGCACATTCCAGAAATACGAACCGTCAGGCAACATCAAGTTGTCTTCTTGATAGAGATTGAACTCGTATTCCGTATCTTCTACCAAAACGCCTCCAATCCATTGGCCGCTTTCAACAAACTTAAATCCGTGTTCTGCACCGTACATGGTCAATGCACCGGTGTAGTTTCCGTCACCGGAACCGATCAAAGCCGGATCGTTTTCAGGACTCCATCCATGACCGGAATAGTCACCGGGCACTACAAGATGGGTACCGTATTCCATGACTACTTCGCCTGTCTTTTCAATCACCATATAATACGGTGTGGTAGCCAGGCTGAGCGTGATGTTGTACGTACCGGCATCTGCGTTGATATTGGCTCCGTCGTGCGTCAAATTATCAGGATCGCCTCCCAGGTTCAAATCCCAGTTTCTATTCATACGGAATTTGTATTCCGTTCCCGGGGGGAATTCCAAATCGGTAGCCGTCCAAAGGTCCAAATCGGCGTCGTAGGTCATGGCTACGTCGTCCGGGTCTTCTCCCCATCCGCAGAAACTACCAATGACAGCTACCCGCTCAATGAGGGTGGCCGTGGCACTCATAGTAGTGAGGTCCACCTTCAGCCAATAATAGCCTTCTTGGGGAACTTCCAGGTTGCCTGCCGACGGGTCTGTATCCAAAGCTTCCAGAGAGCCTCCGTAATTGGTGTGATCCCAATCGGGATGGCTGGTGAACTTAAAGATATCCGTCAACATGACAAATCCTTCATAAAACCCTTCGCTGTCTCCGTTCAAAACAGGAGCCGAAGCCGGGTTCCATCCTTGATGGTTACCGGGTACATACAGTTTTTCCGGAAAACTGGTGTTGATGAAGTTGATGGTATACGGGTTGCTGTTCACATCCAGTATTACCTTGTATTCTCCTTCCTGACGGTCAAAGACCAAGTTGTTACCAATGGTAAAGCTGACATTGTCCAGGGACTCTCCTCCGGCTGAATGGGTCCAGTCGTGGTTTACACGGATCTTGAACTCACCCGGCTGCATGGCCGTGATTGTCTGGAACGTATTTGTTTGGGGATCGAGCACCAAGTCTACGTCGTCTGCCCAACCGTGGCTCTCTACAGGAGCTTCTCCAATCAAGCTCAAAATTTCTATCTGTACCATGTACAGGGTGTTGAGCTTTTTATCCAACGCTATGTTGTACACACCCGAGGGAACGGAAATGTTGGCTCCGGTAATGCCCGAACCCGTTACGGCTGTGAATCGGCCTCCGAACGTGGTCAACTCTATGTTGTCAATGGAAAAGTCGCCGTCCCAAGCCGGTACCGGTGAGAATTTGAATTCGGAATTCTCTTCTTCTACCCTCAGGTCAACAATGCCTTCGTAGAAGCCTTTGCGTACGGTGGAATGAGACAATGTGGGTGCCGAAGCAGGATCCCATCCTTGGTAAGCACCGGGTATGTATATGAGTTCCGGATACGTAGCCACGTACGTTTCTATTCCAATAGATATGTAATTGGATATAACGCCCGTTTCTACCGTGGCGGAAAACGCTTTTATAAAGAAATCCAGATAGGAGTACTCGGCTTCCGGAGCTCCTGCAGCCACGACAGCCTCGTTCAATTCGTCTACCGTGGTAGAGAAAGAAGTTCCTGTCAATCCTGCAGCAAGCTGGATGGGATTGCCTTCCAGATACTTCATATACACGTTGTAAGTTACCTCTTCATTGTATCCCAAACGGGCCGGTGTCCATTCCAGCAAATCCACTACACCGGACGGATCGTTTACGTCCAGAATCACCGATTCCGTGATGGGTGTAATTTCTGAAGAAACGGCGTCTCCGTATGCGTAGATATCCAATGTCACCGGGTCCGATGTGTACGTCTGCGATCCGTTTGTCACAGATACATGGAACGACATGGTAAACGTGTCGTTCTCCGGGATGTTGGGAAACGCTCCGTACAAGGCAGATTTGAAACCTGTCTTGGGAACGCTGTAATACAATTCTTGAGTGGACGTGATTTTGGCATCTGTGCCTTCATACGTCGCGTATAGATCGTAGGTAAGTCCTTCTCCCAGGAAACGCGCCGGCTTCCATGAGAAGTTTACCAATTCCTCCATGGTGTTGGAGGTCATCAATATGTCTGCGTGGGCATACAATTGCGGAGCAACCGGTGCCGTTGAAAAGGCGTCTTCTCCAATGATTTCACAGGAGACGGCTGCCAAAGTAACAATTGCAGCAGCAAACAGGTATTTTAATGCTTTCATATTAACTACGTTTAACTGTTACTGTTTTTCCACAACCAGAACGTAAGGCGTTCTGTTACCATGGAGTTTCATAACATAGGTACCCTGTGCAGGAACCAACAAGTCGTTGCCTCCTTCAACCAGGTTGACTCCGCCTTCCACTGCTTGGCTGGCTTCGTTGTCTGTACCGTATTTCATATCCCAGTTTTCATTAAACCGGATAAGGAAATTGAGATCGCTACTAAAAGTAATGGCGGGAGAAACCCAGATGTTTTCTCCGGCGTCATACGTCATGTCCAAGTCCGTACCCCAGCCGCTTTCATCAAAAGCGCCTATGATACCTACTTTTTCAATACCTTTCTTGTCTATGGTCATCTTGCCACGGTTTACCGTCAGCACGTAGATGCTACCTTCCGTAAGATCTACCGACAAGTTGGAATCGCCTTGTTCCGGGCAATACCAGGACGGCGTGAGGAAGTTGTAGCCCCAGTTTTCATCTGACCAGTTTCTGGCTACCGTTACCTTAAAGTAGGAGTACTGATCGGACCCGTCTTCCATGTCTACCAATATCTTGTATATGTTTGTGCCGCCATCTGTTTCCCAGAATTGAGGAGCGTTCCCAATATCCCAGCCTTGGTAATTGCCGGGGAGGAACAAGTAGCGCAAGTCTGCAGCAAACGTGGTGACATCAAAGGAAATGGTGTTGGAAGAAACGCCTTCCAATTTTGTACCGTACACTTTTGCCATCAAATAGGCGTCTACGTTGGCCGTATTGTTCACGCCTACATCCAAGTCATTGGCCACCAGCCCGTTCAAGTCTGTCTTGCTGATGGACAGCGATTGTGTGAAAGACGTACCTACCAAGGCGGTCTGCCCGTTGGCCGTAGCGTACAAACTGTATTCAATTTGAACAGCCGGTCCAAAAGAAGCAGCGCTCCAGTTGAACGTTACTGCTTCTACCTTGCTGTTGTCTTCATTGATAATGACCGATCCCTGAGATTGCAGCACAGGAGCCTTATAACCGCTTTGCGGACTAAGGGTTGCCTTTTCTATCTGCATGTCGCAGGCTACAAAGGCCATTGCCAGTGTAACAAACAGCGTTATGTATTTTATATGCTTCATAATCGTATTCATTAAGGAATGATTCAACTTTCTTTAATACCCCGGGTTTTGTACCAAATTGGGGTTGGCGTTCAAATCGTCCAGGATGATGGGATAAATCTTGCGATGCTCAGGCAACGACACTTTTCCGTTCATCACCCCGCCTTTCAAGGTCCAGGGAAATTGCATGGAGGTAAAGTAACCGTAACGAATCAAGTCCGTTCTGCGGTGTCCTTCCCACATCAATTCGCGAGCGCGCTCGTCCAACAACCAGTCTAACGTCAGTTCACCGGGTGTTTTGGAGGCTACCCCGGCTCGGTCTCTCAAGAGATCGATGTACCCCTTGGAAACAGGGTCTGCTACGGCACCGCCGCTCAAACGCGCATCGGCCTCGGCATGTATCAAGTACATCTCGGCAAGGCGGAATACGGGGAAATCAATGGAAGAAAATTTGTAGTTGGGTTCTGCATCGGAAACGGTGTGACCGTCTGAGTACAGGCCGGTGAACTTCCAGCATCTCCATCCCGTGTCGGTGGTGGTGTTGTCAAACTCTTTTGTAGAGCCGATGTTGTAAAAGAAAGCACGTTTGTCGCTCCTTTCGCGGTCGTACCCAAAGCCATCTGTGGCTCCCCAGGTTACGCCCGACAGTTCAAAGCGTTGTACGTAATCGTCTGCCACGTGGTAGCCGTTCCACGTTTCCGGGTTGAGCAATCCGCTAATACCCAGATTTCTAGGAATGGCTTCGTTGGCATCTGAGCTCAATGTGGCCGATACCAAGTGTGTGGTACCACCCCAGCTTTGCGTATGGTCTTTGTCATACGATACGGCATAAATGAACTCGGACGTGGCTCCGTTCGTGGTGTTGTCCTGCATAAAGAGTTCCTGGTAATTGGGATGCAGCGTATACCCCATTTGGATAACGGTTTGGGCGGCGTCTTTGGCTTTTTGCCATTGTGCCGTTCCCGTGTATATTTCCGCATTCAGGTACATGCGTGCCAATACGGCCCATACAGAACCTTTTGTGGCGCGCGGATACGGTACCTGACCTTTGGCAGGCATCTCTCCACTATTGGCCAGCTCCAGCAATTCTGTTTCCAGCCAATCGTACAAATCTTTACGCGAAATTTGCTCCGGCAAATCTCCACCAATGTTTTCTTCCATGGCAAAGGGCGGATTTCCAAAAAGATCCAGGAGCAAATAGTAATAAAGAGCCCTGTTGAAGCGGGCTTCTGCGCGGTACGTGTGTACCGTTGGCATCTCACCGCCGTGGCCTCTTTCTTCCAGTTTGTCGTCCGTTGTTTGGATCAAATATTCGTTGGCCAACGTAATGCCTTTCATGGCGCGTGTGTACACGGCAATGATGGCTTCGTTGTC
>LSQX01007595.1_pt1 | contig 19830 bp, 30 predicted proteins | sample 654561 | NCBI WGS metagenome assembly LSQX01 (sample SAMN04489861, study PRJNA283612) | anaerobic digester metagenome | isolation source: 4 biogas reactors fed with cattle manure at either 37C or 55C with and... | place: Denmark: Kongens Lyngby | collected 2014
GCCCGATACTGCAAAAGATACTCCATCTATCTCAACTGTACTGTCCGTTGGTTGAGTAACAACTCTACCCTCACTGTCCACCTGAATGAATACAAACTTACCGTCCGCTGTTTTTCCTAGGATGCTTTGAGCCATGCTTCTCACTCCTTTAATAGATAAAAACGACTGGAGTTACACTACAGGGAACCCCCACAAAGCAGGGGTTCCCCTAAACCTATTACTCTACGCGGTCAATCTTAGGTTGAGATAGAATATCCTTAAACTGCCCGATAATCATGGCCCCATAGACACCGCAGACCCCCACAGCTATAGCAGTAAAAATTGGAGCGAACCAGGCAAAAACCCAGCCCAGCATAGCCAGTACCAGGATACCCACACCAACAGGCACTAGATTGGTTTGCATAAACCGTAGAGTCTCATTTAGAGCGAAGTGTCCCAGCTTAACAGCTTTAGCTACACCCATAATAAAGTTAGCCAGGACAAAGGCTACCACAGCCAGGAGAGCCTGCCCTACGGTGGTAAACAAGGGCACTTCCAATTCCAACAGTTCCAAAAATTCCACTAACACTTCCTCCTTACATCGTGGTTATCTTTAAGTAGGTTCCCGCGCGAGCAGGGCTTCAAGGCGAGTATCGAGATCAGCTGAGGGCTTTTCTGGCTTTTTCGATTTTATCTTGGAGTGCAGCATTCTCGGCCTTAAGTGCAGCATTCTCGGCCTCCAGTTTTTTGATTAGCTCATCGGAAGACGGCAGCTCCGGTTCCTGCGGTTCATCAGGCACCTGGGTGGCCAAAAGCGAATTAAGCAGCTTCACGATGCGCTCGCCGTAACTGGGGCTCGGTGCCCACTTGCCGCCCAGCTCTTCCACGTATTTTACAGTCCCGGCCCAGGACAAAGAGTTGACCACATAGTAGCGCGGATGCGGCTCCCCAATAGGCGGCAGCCCTAGATAAGCACACACGTGGTTAAAATGCGCCCTAACCCCTTCTTCCGGGGTGGCGAAGGTCTCGTGGTCCTCTCTCCTGTCCCCAACCGGGTTTTTCACTTTGATACCGGCCCAGTTATTCTGATCAGGGGTCACTGCCCCACCATAGCGGCCAAAGCCTGTTTCATGGGCGCTCTGTGCATAGAGCACTTCCGGGCGGATGCCTGTTAGCTGCCCGTAATGCCAGTAGGTAGGCGCGATGTCAATAAACCGCTGGTGGGCGTTATTTTTCCGCGCCCACTCCTGGACCTGGGCCACGGTCGCCTGCGGCGGGCCGAGGATCGGGGTAAGCTCCATGTAACTTTGCACCGCCGCCAAAAATCCTTCCCAGCCGCCCGGCCTGCCCCGCAGCACCCGGGGACAATTCTTCCCGGACCAATCATAATGCTGCTTGACCCGGTCCAGGCCCAGGGAAAAATCTTTCAGCAGCTTCGCCACCAGCCAGGCTGCGTTGGCTTCGGCTGCGGCCCGGTTGCCGTCCCTGTTTTCACAGATTTCTATACCAATACTTTCTCTGTTACCGGTGCCGTTTGCGCCATCCCCGGCGTGCCACGCCACCTCGTCCAGCGGTAGTATCTGGTAAATTACTTTATCGTCTACGATAAAGTGTACCGAGGCGGGTATACTAGCCGCAGCGTCTCCTTTGAAGTAGTTGACGTGGGCCTTAGCGTCAGCACCGCGCTGCGCGTTAGCCGTATCGTGCATGGTTATATAAGCAGGTTTAAGAAAGTAACCTGGACGGTTACGCCTACCTTGTTTAATGAAGCTCTGAATAATCTGCATAAGGTTTAACCACCGCCCTTCGTGGGTGAGCTCTCCCCACATAAACTACGTCAGTAAGTTCATTACAGCCGCTATGAGTGCCCCTATGGTCAGCCATAAGAGCTGGGATATTTTATCCTCCAACCGTTGCAGCGCGCCGTTTTGTCTTTTTTGCCACTCATTTAATCCTCTTACGGCTTCCTTGAGTTCTCCTATCGTTTTGGCTTGGGTGCATTCGCGATCCAAACGGGCACCCCCTAACGTCCGGTAGCTACAGAGTAAAGAACCATAACTTCAGCTTTACCCTTAGTAGCGGTGCCTGTGATGTCTACTTTAACCTTATACGTAGTTGCAGCCGAGAGCACGGCTGTCGGCACAGAACCGCTCACTAACGTAACCAGTCCGGCAGTCTTAGCGTCCTGTTCGTCGATTATGTCATCTAACTCGGAGTTACTGCCCAGACTTAACGATGCCGTGGAGCTGTCCCAGCCTGTAGTAACTCTCACAAAGACTCCCAGGATGACTTCACCCGGTTCCAGCGTAAGCAAGTCCACGCCGGTAGCTATCCCTGGGGTGTCATGGGCTATCTCGATAACCTTGAGGACCGGTACGAAACCTCCTTTGCTGAGTAGTACACCGTCTGGGGTAGCTATATCCCGCTCAACCCCAGCAGCATCAATAACTCCGAGACCAAGACCTATGGTCTTGCTTCTACGAGAGCGCGATTTTCCACTCAATTAAACTTACCTCCCTTCTAAAGAGATGGGTAGGGGTGTTACCCCCTACTCCATCGGCCCACCGGGGCTACCGTAAATCCATACCCAGTCGCTCCATCCGAAGCCGTAGCGCATATATGCTCTAAACTTAGCCACCAGGGTATCGAAGTCTTCCTCCATAGCAAACTCTAACGGTACCCGGTCATACCACTTCAGGAACAACTTAGCATACTTGGAGTCTATAAGAAACCACGGATGACCGTACGGGGTCTCATCGTTCAGCTCATCCCACACAATAAGTTTGTACTTACCGTGGTGGATGTTCGGGTTATTCTCGTTTGTGTCAACTTTCTTCTCCGATTGAATAAGCTCCCAGGCCACTTCCTCTAGGGCTACCGGTACCAGTAGGGTGTCAGGAACCACCGAGATAAGATCCCCACGGTCATCTTGAAAGCGCCGCATTGCGTTCTTAGCCGCCTGCAGGGATGCGTGGCTTAACGCCGCATTCCCCAAGTTAGAGCGGTACTGAACGCCCTCCGCCCCGTTAGTAGCTTCATATGCACCAGAGGGGTGCTGTGCATGGCACAAAGGCACACCGTCCGGCCCGGGGTAATCGGGGTTGAAGGCATTGTTGAACAGACTTGCCGCGTCTCTCTCCTGTCTCCGAGCTGCTCTAAGAGCCAACGACACCGGACGCTGATTGATTATGTTGTAACGGTCGTCATCGAAGAGCTTCCTCTCGATTCTAAATCCTTTGGCGAACTCCGGAAATTCGTAGATTTTCCCATAGCCCTCGTAGGGCATGTCGTATTCTACTACACCTTTAAACTCGGGAAAATCCCCAAGCGTGCCAATAGACTGGTCCTTCTCCCACGGATTGTCCGTAGTCTGTACGTTATACAGCTCCTGGCGCATCGTTGGAACCTGGTTGTAGGTCTCATAGAAGATTTCCGCAAGACCAGGTTCGAGTAAACTGCCGAAGTGTTCTCTACGTGCTATAGTCATCTATCTGTCACCTCGTCCCTTTAAAGTTTAGCTTACCCTCATGTGGTGTCGCAGTCTAACGCAACAGCACAGGTATTAAAGACTACCCAGACTTCTTCTTTGTCGGCATCCATCCGCAGCACTGTTAGCGGACCGTTAACCGCAGCACTGTTAGACTCACCGTCTACTCCGTCGCCGGTATCGTTGATGTTGACCGTAGCCCCCACTTTGAAAGAGGAATGTAGAGTCGTAAGCGCGGTCCCGTTCTTATTGGTAATCTTCGTCTTAAAAACAGTGCCCGGAGTAATCCAGAAGCCACGAACCTTCGCACCGGGAGTAGCTGCGTCCGCAGACTCCACCAGGATAACTGCAGCGTTCTTGTCAGCGCCACTGGCCAGCGTTATTACCCCACCGGAAAATTTGTAGACTCTACCGGCGTAGGCGGCCTCTGCATTGGCCATAGTGAAAGGTTCGACATCCTTCGGGGGAGCCACAGGGGGCATCCCACTGATTATATTAGTAACTGCTTGAAACATCTATACGTCACCTCGCTTGTGCTATTTGATTCTACCCAGAGCCTTAAGACGCTTATAGTAATGCTCCAGGCTTACCCCCATCTTTCGGGCCACCCTTTTTTGCTCGGCGGAAAGGGCAGCGTCGTAATCCTTCTTGCCCTTATCAGCCGCAGGGTCTGCGGTTCCCTCTATCTTGCGTCTCCGCTGTGTGCGTTGCTGTTCCAGGTGCTGTTTAGCTACATGGTCTTTGAGTTTGCCTCTAAGAACCATAGCGGCAGCATCTACCAGAGAGATGCCAAGCTCTTCAGCCTTTTCCTCAATGTCGTCCGCATACTCCTCGTATAGTTCGTTACCAAACTCTTTGCGGACTTCCGCCTCCTGGATTTTTCTGGCTTTCTCCGCACGCTCCTCCGCCAGAAGGCTCTTAATCTCATCCAGCTCCTGCCTTATCTGGGGGGCAACAGTCACTCCAGGCTGCGTAACCGTCGGGTTGTATTGCTGCGGGTAAATATTAGGATTCTGCAATCCCTGCAGTCTTGTCACAACCTCACCCGGATTGAGACCGGAGGCTTGCGACACTGCGTGACCAGCCTGGTAGTAAGGTAATGCTTCTTCTAACTTTTTCACTCCAAACATTCTGGCTATCTTCCGCCGCTCCCGCGCGAGTTTGCGTTCAATAGCCGCGTCCACTTCTGCCTGACTCCGGTAGACCTTCTCCTCGGTTTCTTCTTCTGCTTCCTCAGAGCTACCGACATCCTCTAACTTCTCATCCTCTACGCTGTCGTCTTTTAACTCTTCGTCTTCGTAGTAATGACTCATGTTTCTCCCCATCCGCTTAAAGCCCGTCGGCTATTATTTCCGCTTAAAGCCCGTCGGCTATTATTTCCGCTTAAAGCCCGTCGGCTGGTAGTAATAATTAGTTAGGCTTTCGCATCGACTCTGCAGTTAAAGGTGAGGCCGCGGGGTAAAGCATCCTGCTCTGAGCAGATTCCTTTTTGCCCCCGTTAGCGCTCACGGTCTGCATAGACCTGGTTGCGGGAGCCTTACCCTCAGACTTAGCTTTGTTATAGCCGGGATAGAAAATCCCTTTACTTACTGTAGGCCAACTCATTAACCCACCTCCTTAAAAGGTCCTTTCACCAACACGTTCTTGCAAGGCAGACAACTCTGCCTGCTCCATGCGTTTCAATATCTGCTCCCGGTTCGGAAAGGCCGTAGCTTCCAGGGCCGCTCTGCGGTCGATGAGACCGATTTGGTAGAACTCCTTGGCCTGCTCATAGAGCAGTGCCTGGGAGTAAGGAACGCTCGGGCCAATCTTCACCTCAACGTCTAGCTCCGGGAACTTGAGTTCTTCTATCATCCTTTCGTCTTCTCCCGGCAAGGGAGCCCCGGTTTCGTCTAACTCGACCAAACCCGCAGCCATCCCCCGCTCCAACATCTGTGTGGCGAGAGCAGCTCTTACGTCTAAGGTTGTCGGGACTTCAGCACCGGACAACCTGACTTGCCTGGGTTTATCGTAATACTCCAGTACCAGCGAGTTGGACTGCTCAACCATCTCTCTCAGGCCCACAGCTATATGCTTTGCTTTCTGCCTCACACGAATATTTGCCGCTTCCTGCAGCGCGATAATCGCTGACGCCGCCCTAACTCCCTGTGGCCTGCGACCCTGCACAACATCATGGACTCCCAAAATCTGCTCCAGCAGGTCTATCAGCCTATCCATATGAAGTGGTATGTGCGGCGGTATAGGAACACCAGGCTCTTTTCTGACCCCGTCGTTGTGGGTATATATAACTCTGCCTGGCTGGTTGTCAAAGACCCAGGCGTCTTCTTCCTTCAGGCCGGATAGTACCTTGTTTACAATCCACTGAGCATTACCCATGAGTCTGGTATTATCAATTATTTGGGCCTCAAAAGCATTTATTAGCCGTTGTAATACGTCGGCCACCTCGATTTCTCCAAAGCCCCAGAACTCTTTGTCCCCGTTATAGTCAACTATTTTACAGAACGGAAACCGGTTATGCTTGTATACCGGACGGTTATCCCCTTCGCGGTCCAATTCGCCTCCTATCACGTCAAGTACTACATTTCCGGCATAGTACATCACACACAGTTGTCCTTCTGCGTCCCTAAACCAGTATTCCTTTAGCGTAACTGTCTTCTCCTGTGAGGGTTGGTCTCTACCCTGTAGAGCTTCTACGTCTGCCCAGTCATGGTCCGGGACCACGAGACCGCCCTTGTCAGGCCACCGGCGTAAGATGTACTCTAAACTCTTTGGCACGCCGGTAAAGCAATATTCCATATCTTCAATTTCATAAGCCCTCGGGTCCGGAAAGAAGCTCATCGGATGGACGACATTGTAACGAACATTTCCTAAACCGTCATACATGTCCGGGTCCCACGTGGGCTTTATGATTGCAGTTCCGTACTTGAGCATATGCAGTACCAGCTCAGTCATCTTCTTATCCTGCATGTAATTTATGTACCATAAGTGGTCCTGTACTCCGGTGAGCAGATCGGCCAGCTTTTTATCTGAAGGGCTTCTTCTGGGAGTAATAATAAATTTAGGGTAAGTGTCTGTGAGTCTGGGTAGAATTGCTTGAATCATAGCCAGAGTGAGGTTTAACACCGGCGTAGACTTACCTTCAGGTACATCTTCTCTCCACTGTTTGCCCCGGTAGATAAGGTCAAACTCGCGCCACTTCTGGTGCAGCGGCCTGCCCGTAAAATCTTTCTTTTCAGAACGAGCTATCTCCCAGCGTTCCTGCGCTAAATCTAAGAGCTCATTTTCCTCCTTAGTGTTAGCAGCCCGCTGGTCTTTGTTCTTAAACTCGTCTACTCTTTTCTTTACCCAAGGCACTACAGCCATTATCTCACCTCACAGCGTCGTTGTATCTGTAGGCTTTCTGCCTCCGCATTCTCCGCTTATCTTCCAACACCGACGGATGAATAAAATCTCTCTTGACCTGTGGCTCCCTGGGCTTCTCCTCGACGGGAAGCCGGTGTGCTTTCACAATATCTAACTGGTCCGCCAGTGCGTCAGCCAGGTCATCGGTCCCGGCGAAGGGGAATTTTAATAGCTCCCACTTTAACCGCTGAACCAGGTCGTAAGGCTGTCCCCTACCGGAGTAAGGGTTAATATCTAACTTCCTGGGAACATAGAAACCGTTCTTAAGCCTCGGTACAAGTCGTAGGATACGCTGCTCCTTACTCATGTTTCTACGCTTAATCGGCTCTATGCCGAAGAAAAAGTCTCTCTCTAACATCATCCGTTCCAGATTGTATATATAAATCTCCTGAAACCCTACTGCTTCAAACCCCACAGGGAGCACGAACTTTGCTTTAGATGTCCATTTTTGGACTATACCAAACAGTGCTTCCAGCAGTTCGTCAGGAGTCAGCTTCTCGTTTAGTCCGTCTAGCAGATACATCCAGTTGGACTCATCGTAACCACAGACTGCTATAGCTGAGTTGTCCGCCTGGTCCTCTAAAGACTTAGCCGGGTCTACCGTAATACAGACCTCTAAGTTTCCGGGGTCCGGCATTACATCTAACGCCTGGAACCACTCTTCTTTAAACTTCTGGTGCTCCGCTGGTGTCGGGTCCAGCTCGTACTGAGCGCCGTACTCGTAGGGTCCCTTGGCTTCTAACAGTGCCTGCAGCTCCTTTGACCCGTACTCCTCCGGGAAAATTGGAGCAGACACCTTAGTCGGCATTATAGAAATCATCCAATCCTTTTCGTCCTCGGGGGTCTCTTTACCCCGCTCTATAACCTGAGCCATAGCCTGACTTTCAGCTATATCTTTCGGCACCCTGATACTGGCTTTGTGTCCGAACTCCTGGATTAACCACCCGTACAAATCCATGTGGCTCCACCGTGTGCCGATTATCAACAGTTCACCGTCAGGGTCCAGCAAGTCCAGCAAGTCCTTAAAGTAGAGTATGGACTTCTCTACCATGTCTATAGTTCTTACGAATTCGCGGTTAACTAAGTCGTCTGCTATAATCGTAGAATAGTGCTGCGACACCAGCGATGCGTCAACGGCACCCGTCGTAATACTGGCTTCTCTTCCGGCGTATGGCCGCAGCAAAGTGAGCTCGTCCTGTACATCTCTGACAACCCAGTCTAGTTTATCCCGCATGGACGCCCGGTCGTACTCGTTAGCATAGCTGTTTATCCACCAACCCCTCCACAGCCACCTGAACTTGGCGTTTGAGTGGAATTGGTTTGCTATAGTCCGTAAGAACTTACGGCTGTTCTCCAGCTTGGCGTTGGTTATAAGCAGCCGCTCGTTAGGATCCCGCAGTAATCGTTGTATTGGATAGCTCTCTGTCCCCAGGGTAGACTTAAAATGCCCCCGCGGCCACAGCAGAAGCCTGAATCTATAACGAGGAGTGTCAATATCCCTGGCCATTTTCTTATGGATGTGGTCTGTAATGCGATGGTAGCCCAGTATTTCCTTGGCCAGGAAGTGTAAATCCTCCCGACACTTCTCCCTGGCTATAGATTTAAGCTGCTCCTCCTCATGCGGGGTTAGGTTGTCAAAGACCTGCACCGTTATCTCTCCTTAACAGACCTTTTAGTAAGAAATGACTCCATTTCTGCCTGGTACTGTGGTGAGGAGAACATGGTCGCTTTCTTGTTGTCCGGAGGAGACACCTTTCTAGCGTATTTGGTTGTATTTTCCAGCTCCTCCGGCGTAAACCCCAAAAGTTTAGCCATGTTTTCCGAAGAAAGCCCACCTTCCCGGACCACTCTAGCCACACGAAGGCCAAAAAGCCGGCTGGTTGCGAGGATTCCGAACCAAAACCCCACCGAAAACCCTATGAGCAGAGCTGCTCCAGCAATTATAGCTGCCAAATAAGCCGCTATCAAGTAAATCTATCCCCTTCTTATAGATTATCATTCAGACTTATCTGTCTTATCTGTGCCAGTTTTACGTATCAAGCTCTGTAAAAACTCCTGTCTTTCTTCGCTAGTTTTAAATGGATTTACCTGATTGTCCACTTTGGCGTCCAGGTTGATGTTTTTATTCTCAGTGTAGACACCGGCAATCTCTAAAACGAGCTTACCGTGCTTAAAACTACCGGCTTTAGCTTCCTCCACGAACTTTTGCAGGATAGCCGGAGATTCTGCGACCAGGGAACCACGCATTGCTTCAATAAAAAGACCCCGGAATTTAGAATCCTGCAGCTTTTTATAGAGCATGTCGACAGAAACGCCCGCACGGTCTGCGATATAGTGTATAGTAACCCGCTCTTTACCCGCTCTTCCGGCCTCAGCGACACTTTTGAGTAGGTTAACCTCCGCTTTGGTTAAGCTATTATCTGCCACTTAAGCCACCTCCTACCTCTTCTGTCTCCAGTGTACAGCAAGGTGCCGCCTTTTGTCAACACTCCCACCCAAAGTCAAGAAAGAAAGTGTTAAATATATTAAGTTTTCGTAACAACTTATTGAGTAAAGATAACGCTTAAACGCTTGACAATGGTGAAACGTGGTGATATAATGGTGAAAAATGGTCAAGGAGGCGAAAGCTGTGCCGGGGATTATCAAAGGGTTAGACCCACAAAGAAGACTGGTTATCCCCAGAGAAGTGCTGAGAGCTGCCGGATTTGAGCCGGGAGACCTGCTTCAGGTGTGGTCCGATGTCACAGACGACGGGGTTCCCTGTCTCTATCTGACCAAGTATTCCCCCGGATGTGTTATCTGTGGGACCAAGGAGCGTCTGGTTAAGTTTTCCAACGACAAGCGGCTGTGCCGAAAGTGCGCCCGAGAGGCCCTATCAGAGCCAGGTGGAGAGGAGAAACCAGTATGAAACCCCTGACCTTTGAACGTATCGTGAAAGAGTTTAAGGAAAAAGAGGACGAACTTTTACGCTGGAAGGCTGGCGAGTATGCTTCCGGCGCAGACAGGCTTAAGAACTTTCGGGAAGTAGCCCGTCTTACCGGTCGTAAGATGAGCGAAGTTGCTTTAATGTATCTGCTCAAGCACATTCAGTCAATCTCCCAGCAGGTATCCACAGGCGTGTATCGCTGGGAGTGGGAGACCGGCGGCAAGGAGGGCCTAAAGCAGCGCATCGCAGACGCAGCGAACTATCTGCATCTGCTGGCGGCATGTCTGGAGGAAGAAGCGGTCTACAAGTCAGCAGCGAAAAAGGAGAAAGAAGGATAGACTTATGCCCATGACCATATGGGAGTTAAGACAGCTACAGTCTTTACCACTGGAGGCCAAGGTCAACCGGTCGTTCAGAGTCATACGAGACTGGTACGACCACTGGAACGGTAACGTCTATGTTGCTTTCTCCGGCGGTAAAGACTCGGTGGTTGTACTCCACCTGGTCCGCACCCTGTTTCCTGGGGTCCCAGCAGTATTCTGCAACACCAGGATGGAGTACCCTGAGAACATGGACATCGTAAACTCGGTAGAGAATATGACTTTCCTTTTCCCCAAGCTGTCCTTCGGCGCGATTATTAAGCGCTACGGATACCCTGTGGTGTCCAAGGAACAGGCCGAGCGTATCTACCATTACCGCCACACCAAGTCGGAGAAGTTTAAGCACCGCCTGTGGTATGGTGACGCCAATGGAAAAGGAGCTATATCTAAACGCTGGAGACTTTTATTGCACGCCCCGTTTGAAATTTCCGCAAAATGCTGCGATATAATGAAGAAGAACCCGGCAGATACCTACACCAGGCGAACCGGAAGACACCCATTTTTAGGCACCAGAGCGGACGAAAGTTATCTTCGGACTACCGTGTATCTTCGGACCGGGTGCAGTATCACCACAGGGGCCCGCCCCAGGTGTAATCCTATAGCTTTTTGGACAGAGCAGGACACTCTGCGCTACATCAAAGAGAATGACCTACCACTATCTAAGGTGTACGGAGACATCGTAGAGACACCTACCGGGTTGCAGACTACCGGGCTTAAACGGACCGGGTGCATGTATTGTATGTTCGGGCTGCACGAGGAAAAAGAGCCGAACCGTTTTCAGCAGATGCGTCACACCCACCCGGAGCACTACGATTACTGTATAAATAAACTCGGGTTAGGGGAAATATTAGATTATATGATGATACCATACCGATAGTTGTGTTATAATTAATGTGATTACTTCCTTCCTTCCCGGGAGTCGGCGATAAGCTGACTCCCATTTTTTGTCAGCAGATTTTCAAAAATATAAAAAATTTATAGCGGTGTCATCTGCCCCCCACCCGTAGGCCCTTGGGGGCCTGGGGTAGGGTATAACTTCCAGGTTTTTCCATATAATACCATGCAATAACCTGCCGCGGCAGAAAGCTGCCCAGGAAAGACTGGTAATATCTGGTAATAAATATGGCAGGTTTTTCCATATAATTCCCTGCAATAACTTCCACCGGGTAAAATGGCCAAAAAGGCAATAAAATTTTCATAAGATAAGAAGGAAAAGAGCATATTATGGAGAACATATTAATAAGTCCTTCATAAGGACAAATTCAAAAATGGAAGGAAGGAATGAAATGAGAGAGACAAGCGGGAAAATACGGGTGAGTGGAAGTGGAAAAGAGGAAATAATATATCCTCTTTTCGGGCAGCATGAGTACGAAGTACTGTATCGGATCGGTTATTTCACTATGCACCGGTACGCGGGAAGGTACGTACGAGACCTTCCAGAAGAAGTTGTAAAGGATGCAATACAGGATGCTATTCTGGAGTTATGCGAACCGGGAGGGTTGAACGCGCTTCGTGACGAAGCTGAAGCTGCAGGAGTCCCTCCTGCCGCGGTCTTCGCGCGCCGGGTGAGGAATGCATTCAAGCGTGAAATGCGAAGATGCTCACTCTTTAGACCAGAAGCAATAGCTATTGCTTTTGACGATGAAGAAGCGAAGCAATATAATATTCTTCACCATTCCTCTTTACCCACTATCGATTCGCAGCTTCGCTATGTAGAACTTGAAGAATTTATGCGAAAAAGCCTTTCCATAGAAGAGTACACAACGGCAAAAATGCTCATGCAAGGTTACACGCAGCGAGAGATTGCTGCTAAACTCAGGAAAGGAAAGCGAACTATAGAGAGATACGTAAACGGCATAAAGAGCGGGTTCAAGACGTATAACATGGAATAACGAATCGATTCTAAGCCGTCTAGCTTCGCGCTAGACGGCTTTTTTTTATGCCACTAATACATTTAGACCTTTTCCGGTTCTTCGTTGCTTACAGGGCACTACAGGGCCCTGTTCAGAAAATTCTGAATTGTGGAACTTTGGCGGGTTTCGCGTTTTTCGGTGGGTTATAAGGTGAGGAAAGCTTTTCCTCATTACAACACACAACATGGAGGTACAGAACAATGGCAGGAAAGTTTGTTGTATCGTTTGTAAACGCAAACGGTAAAGCGGTTGAACTGATGACAGTACCGGTTCGGCCAGCCGAAAAACGGGAGGCTAAACCGGGTAACAGTACCGTTACGTTTGCGTACGGTAAACAGCGTTTGTACTTTGAAGGTAAGCTAGCGTATGTTCAGCTTACCGGTGGGCACTACATAGAAAAAGAAAGTGCCGCTATTCCCCGTATAGGCTAGGGGGCCTTCGCGCCCCCTCCTTTTATTTTTGCACGCGAGACCCAGGCTTAGCAGAGCCTATTGACAGGTTTAGCTGAGCCTGTTGACATATATTAGTAAAACCCCTAACATATACCAAATATAGTTTACGCGGGACTTCTCACCTGCTTCCCTTAGAACGCCCGCAGTGCCCGTTGTCGCGGGCTTTTTATGGGTGGGAACTATTCCTACCCACAATTCCCTGGTAGATGCTGGGACTAGATTACCACGGGGAGGAGAGGTAGATGTATCTTTATCGGGTTTGTTTTCCTGCAGACGTTGAGCCTAGATGGGAAGATCTACCTCTTCCCGGCGGGCAAAATACGCTGACGGGATTTTGGACTCCGCACGTAGAGTGTGCGGTGGCCATCTTTAAGGCGCGGGTGGATGGGTGTGCCCACGAATTTGGTGCCTGGACTTATGCCAGGATCTTTAAAATCCCGGCAAATCAGGTAGTCCAGGGACCGCCTGCCCGTAAAACCGGGCATAGTGACGAGTTTGACCAAGATGAAGTGTTTGTTGTCCGGCTCCTTGGGGAGCCGGAGGATATTACTGATTTTATATGCGAGAAATGGAATATTAGATGAAGGGAGGAAGAATTATGAAGATCGTAAACCTCACACCCCACGCCCTGAACCTGATGCCGGTCGGCCCGGATGGACCGACGGTGACCATCCCACCGTCTGGCCAGGTTGCCCGGTGCGCGGTTGACCGGGTACAGGTGGATACCGTCACCGTGGACGGGGTTTCCGTCCCGGTGAATAAAACCCAGTTCGGAACGGTGTCTGACCTGCCTGATCCGCGCCCGGATACCATCTATGTGGTGTCCGCGCTGGTAGCCCAAGCCGTGCCCGACCGTCAGGACGTATTCATCGTAGATGATGCCGTCCGCGACGACCAGGGGCGCATCATCGGGGCGAAAGCTCTGGCGCACGTTTAAAAGGTCTGCCGGGAGCCGTTAAATCCCAGCAGAGAGGAGGTACATAACTATTAGTAAAATGTCAAGAATTCAGGTAGCGTTTGAGAGGATAGTCTTAGTAAAAGAAAGAGTGGGGAGGTACGAACTTCCGAGGAAGATCGGATCTCCAGAAGACGCGTATAGGGCAATTACGACAATAACAAATGCGCAAGAAGAAGCGCAAGAAGTGTTCGGGGTTCTTATCCTGAACACCAAGCACAAAATAGTCGCTGTGCATGAAGTTAGTAGAGGGACATTGAATGCTTCCATGGTTCATCCACGGGAAGTATTCAAGCCAGCAGTACTTCATAACGCAGCATCTATTATATGTTTTCACAATCACCCCAGCGGAGATCCGGAGCCCAGCAGAGATGACGTTGAAGTAACTAACCGTTTGGTAGAGGCCGGTAAGATTATGGGGATAGGAATCTTGGACCATATAATTGTTGGCGATGATAGATATACCTCCCTCAAAGAAAGAGGGGTGATGTAAATGTTCACACTCCATTCAGAGGATTAGGACTGGGAGTATTACTCCTAGTCCTGATATACGCGCTAATGACGGATTAACCGGCCCGCCGGGAGCCTATCCCGGCAAATTAAACCCTTGAGGAGGAAAATATTATGGGAGAATTGCTAGAGCAAATCATCGCTGGGGGGCCACCCCTAGCGCCGCTGAGTGAAGAACAGCAGGCTTTGTTTGATGAGCAACAAAAAGGCGGACCTCTTTTTGTCCGCTGGATCTACAACGAACTGAGAGAGCTTGAAGATTTTATTGAGAAGGGGGTTCACCGATTTTGTGCGGAGCACCCTTACAATTCTTCTACCGCATTTTTTCACTCCGCCTACAAAGCATACGTAGCACTAGTTTCATACCACAGCAAAAGAGACTGGGACCAGCCATTCAACGAGGAAGAATTCCGGATGTTGCTCTCCTGGACGGGACATGGCCCCGCCTTTGTGAGCCCGCACTGGGTGAAACTGTTCACCCGTGCGGTAGAAATAACACATCCGGAAATGGAAAGAAAAGAAAAAAATAGGCAGGTAGCGCAAGTCTATCTGCCAAACGTAAAGAAAGTTTATCACGCCTTCCTCTACCGCATGGTAGAGGCGGCAAAAAAAGAAAGAGTGGAGAGCTGACCCGGCCCGCCCCGCGCCGTTAAAGCGGGGCAGAAAGGAGAAAGGAGCAGGACAATGAACACAAGCACAATTTATCAAGTGGTTTATAATTATCTAATCCATGAAGGAATTGAAAACCTCGACGAAACATTAGAAAAATGGAAAGCAACAGACCCGGCAAAAGCAACTGGTGGAGTACCAGCCCTTATAAACTTATGCGCCGCACTCCGCGACGACATGCGGAGGGAAGCGAATAAGGCCAAGGGCAAGGCGAACATTGAAAAGGCCATGAGGGCGATTATAAAAAACGTGCCGGACTACCGGCTACAACTTCAAGGCGCTATCGTCAAAGGCGGAAAACAATACACCTGCGATGGGTACCGAGCAATACGCCTAAACACGCCGATAGACCTCCCCGCGCCGCCGGTACCGTGCACGATGGATATTGGCCGATTTATTGACGAGGCCCGGCACAACGCCACCGAGCCCATAGAAACGCCCACGCTAGGCGAATTGAAAGCCTATATAAAAATTAAAAAGGCCGAGAACAAGGCCAAGTACGGCAAAAGCGCAAACAGGCAGCGTATTTTGTGGGATTTCGGGGAAGGCCGCCCTGTCGTAAATGCGGCTTATCTACTAGACATTTTAACAGCTTTCCCCGATGCCACTATCACATACAGCACGTTGACAGCCCCGCTGTACTTCTCCCACACCGACGGGGAAGCGATTTTGATGCCGATCAAGAAGAATAACGACTGACAGCCCCGGTAGCGGGGTAAACATAATGAAGGATGGAAGGAGTGATAGAATGGCAGAAGATTACACAAAGACCCTTCGGGAAAAGAGTACCGAAAGGGTCCGCCTCACCAGGCAGCTACAAGAAACGCTGCTTAGTGTGGCGGAAACTATCGCCGAGCTGGTACCGCTGGGCACGGAGGTAGTAGTAGACGGTGTGGTCTACCGGACACACCGTTACCAATCAAACATTGGCAGCTTCCGCACCGTTGTTGTTGTTGATCCGAACAGTGAGCGGGTTAACGATGACTTTCGCTCCGGCCCGGAGTGGGAGAATATACCGCTCATGTTTCGGGCCATCGACACTGCAGCACCTGGGAGCGAGTACTACCTGCATCGGGATTACGGGCGTATTGTCCACGTTGCCACCCGTGACGAACACCTCCACTTCGCCAACCATCTGCCCGAAATCATCCGGGCATTTGAGGCGAAGGAGGAAGCGATTATCGACAGCCTTCGCAGCGCATTTGAAAAGCTGCGAAAACTGTCGAAACAAAGCCATTAGTTTTATGCCGTCGGTTTTTTAAACCCGGTGGGAAGACGACCGACCGGGAAGGGAGGGAAGTCTTCCCACCATCTTTTAGGATGGATAATTAAATAGTTCCCTCAGAATCCCGCAAAGCCCCGTGGTTGAGGGATTTTTGGTTCAAAATTTCGCAGCACTTTAACTCAAATTTTCTATTTAATTAATTAGTTGTTTTATTATTTAACATGTGGTATAATTAAAGCAACTAATCAATTAAATAGAGAAAGGAGACATTTTATGGCAAAGAGTAAACAGTTTCACGGACGCAAAAGAGGAATCCCAAACTCTAAGGTTACTACGTTAATGTTACCAGAGGTTGTGTTTAAGCTGCTAAAGTTCGACTCAGTGGAACAGGGATGTTCTATGAGCTGGATTGTGACCGCGCTGCTGATGGAACGATATGGGATTGGTCCCAAAGACCTGGAAAAGTTAGAGGGACCGAGGCCACCTAAAAAGTTTGACGATCGGGTAGGCCTGTGGACCCCAAACAAAAAACCAAACAAGAAGGGTAACATGACTGTCGTCTGCCCGGGGTGTAGAGAAAGGTTTGAAGATTCAGAAAAAGCAGTCCAGGTACGCGCTGGATACTGCAGCGGGTGCTGGGACGAACTTTCCATAGAGGAAAAGCAGACTATTTTGAGGAGGTGTCATAATGATGAGTAACTTAGACATTGGATTAACCTTTTTAGGCGTCATCCTGGTCTGCGGGTTGGTTTCTTACATAACCGACCGGGACCGCAGGCGAAGGTAGTCTATATCTATGATTACCCATAAGGGGTGATAGTGGGACAGGCTGGTCGAGCCGATGCTGACGCGTCGGCTCTTTATAATAGATGTGCTTTACCAAAATAAATTATCTTAAGGAGGCGTTTTTTAATGCAAATCAAGTTCGTGAAGTTGGGGAGCAAGCTGATGGAGATGGAGGTCCCTGCCGGGACAACCCTGGGGGACGCCATCAAGAACTGCCTGGACGATGCAGAAATCATCGTTCAGGAGTTCGAGATCCGTCTCAATGGTCGGAAGGTCAATCCGACCACCGAACTGCAAGAGGACGACGTTGTGACCGCCGTCCCCCCGGTTCGCGGTGGCGTGCAGTAACCACTGGATAGAGGGGAAGCCTGCCGGAAACCCTGGCGGGCTTCCTTCTCCGCTTATTATGCTCTCATATAATCTTTTAATCTTTACTATATTCTGCTCTCTCTATTTTAATCCTTGAGAGAGCAGTAAGTCAAGCATAATCTAAAGGAGGGAGTAAAAATGTATGAAGACCGTGAGTACGTTGAAATACCGGAAGACCTTAAGCAATATGAGTATGCTGCTCTACCGGATCCAGGCGGCCTCCTTTATGCTTCTTTGAATGGTCCTGCCCTGAAAGCGAGCGGCCTCTCCTGGGTCACCAACCACTACATCATCCAGCCTGTGGAAGGATGGGTAGTAGTATGCTACTACCGGGAAAAGGAGGCCATGCTGGACTACTTCGGTTTAAAGGAGCTGGAGCACACCGAGGTAGAGACATCCACCCGGGGCGCCTGTCTTATCCAGTTCCAGAGCACCGAAGAACGCCCGGACCCGCTTGCCGAGGCCCGGGATAGGGCACAGAGAAATATCTTTGTAGCTATGTGCATAGCCCGCGAAGAAGCACTTTTGCGTAGGGCCCAAGAAGATTACGATTCCGTAACCAAGTCTATAGAGCAGCAGACAGCCCAACTGATTGAACTACACCGGAAGAAGAAAGAGCTTTACCTGGAGGTTAGACGGCGGTTAAGGAGAAAAGCTCCTGACCGCGCACGGTTAGAGGCGGAGTATGATAGACTGGCTACTCTGCCGGGAGTGAAAAAGGTAGCTGTGACCCCCGAATCTCTGATAGTCACTACCGAGCTTATAACAATTAACCACGAAGGAAAAGACTACGATATTGGAGAGTTTCAGATTACCTACCACATCAAAGACGACACTATTCGCTGTGAGAACATAAGCGATAACCTGCGTGACGACTGCCATCACCCGCACATAGATAAGCCGTCCTACATCTGTCTAGGGAACATGGTACCAATCTTCGATTTAGTAGCTGACAAGCAGTTTGTAGCAGCTACTATTCTTTTCCTGGAGTTTCTAAACAGCTACAACCCCGAGGACAAGTATTGCTCTATCAAAGCGTGGGGAGAGCCGGAATACTATGATGACTAGAATAATGACGAGGAGGATTACGATGATGATTACTACGAGGATGACGAGTAAACCAACGCAGAAGAAAGGGGTCGGTTGGATGAGAACACCGACGGCGTCTCCGACGGTATATTTACCGTTGGAGATAAAGCAACAGCTTGATACCTATATCAAGATGTCGCCCCTGGAAATCTCCGGCCTGGGAGAGGTAGAACCGTGCCCGGGAGGAGTTAAGGTGACTCGACTGCATCTCTTCAAGCAGGTATGCAATTCAGTTGGAACTGTTTTGTCCAGCGAAGACATCGCTACCTTCCTGTGCGATGCCGTGTCGAGGGGCATAGACCCATCTAACCTACGGCTGTGGTGGCACTCCCATGTAGACTTTGGAGTTTTTTGGAGCAGCACAGATAATGAGACCATCCAGAGGTTTCAAGCGGACTGGATGCTCTCTATCGTAGGCAACACACATAAGGAGTACCGGGCCAGACTAGATTTGGTGAAGCCCTTAGAGCTCACCCTAGACAACCTTAACATTGAGGTGATCTTCCCTGAGAATGCAGAGCTGGAAAAGGCTCTGCAGGAGGAGATAGACAAGAAAGTCACCCGCGCTGTCGTCCCGCAGAGGAAGTGGTATCAGGACGAAACAGGCACGTGGCGCTTAGGCGCTGTAGGCGGCCCTGTTTATATAGGACCGAGGGCTCTGCTGGCCGGTTACTCAGAAGAATATCTCTACGACGACGACATCGTGGATGTAACTGACTTGAGTCTGTCCGATCTGCAGCACCTGGACCCGGAAGATAAGTGTGTGAAAGGCAAGAGAGGGAGGGGTAAAAATTGAGTAGTTTGATGCACATGGATTTTCACAGGCAGCTTGGTATCCTGTCACCTGATGCCCTGAAGGAGCTACAGGTGACAATGATAGGTGCCGGGGGGATTGGAAGTCCTACGGTTCTGGCGCTGGCTAAGATGGGAGTACAGAATATAAAAGTTTACGACCCCGACTTTTTAGAGAAGCACAACTTGCCCAACCAGATGTACAGAACCACCGACGTCAACCGCCCGAAGGTAGAGGCCCTGGCGGAGGTAGTAAAGGAGTACACCGGGCTGGTCATCCACAGAGTCTCGGAAGCGTACACCAACCAGCGTCTGGAGGGCGTGGTTATCTCCGGGGTGGATTCAATGGCAGCGCGAAAAGAAATCTGGCAGCATGTGAAAAGTCAATCGTTTCGAGTGCCTCTCTATATCGAGGCCCGTATGGGGGCAGAGGTAGCTCGAATATACACGGTTGACCCTAATGATTCTTACCAATGTGAGTGGTACGAGGAATTTCTTTACTCCGATGAGCAGGCCCAGAATGTTCCCTGCACAGAACGAGCCATTATTTACTGCACTTTTATGATTGCCAGTCTGCTGGCATCCCAGGTGAAGAAGTATGTAACCGGAGGAAATCTCTGCGGGGAGATTATCTTTGATATGGTTACTCTGTCCGTTTTTGCGGAGTAACCCTGTAGTGTTTGTCCGATAGAGATGCATCTCTGATGCATCCCTGTCTTGTGGGTACCACAAGTTTGTCCCCTTTCCATGTGTGTTGTTCTGTGCCTGCTTGTGAGTGGTACCCACAAGAGAGGGAAGAGAGGAGGGATGAGTATGGAAGAAAGATACACTATTGATGACTTCAAGGAAACAAAATGCTGTTTGACGTGTCGAAATTGGAATGTTGACAATACACT
>LSQX01025882.1_pt2 | contig 19830 bp, 7 predicted proteins | sample 654561 | NCBI WGS metagenome assembly LSQX01 (sample SAMN04489861, study PRJNA283612) | anaerobic digester metagenome | isolation source: 4 biogas reactors fed with cattle manure at either 37C or 55C with and... | place: Denmark: Kongens Lyngby | collected 2014
GCTGCGCGACCCAAGGTCTTTAATTCATCAGTGTTAATTCGTAGTTCTAAAGGGCGTTGTGTCGGTGTCATCTCTTCGTTCCTTGGCCCCGACTCAGCTCACAAAAAAAGCCCCTGCAAGCGCAGTGCCTGCAGGGGCCACAATTAACTCAGTAAGCTCTTTTCAGAGGTATGTGCTCAGTCTCAGGAGCGGGGCGTTTCGATAGCGGCCTGAGCAGCGGCGAAGCGCGCGATGGGCAGACGGAAGGGGCTGCAGCTCACATAGTCCAGTCCGACGCGGTGACAGAATTTCACGGAGGAGGCTTCACCACCGTGCTCACCACAGATACCGCATTTGAGGTCGGGGCGTGTGGAGCGGCCTTTTTGCACAGCCATTTCCACAAGCTGGCCAACACCTTCCTGATCGAGAACGGCGAAGGGGTCGTCGTTCAGAATTTTCTGTTCGAGATAGATGGGCAGGAAGGTGCCGATATCGTCACGGGAGAAACCGAAGGTCATCTGCGTGAGGTCGTTGGTTCCGAAGCTGAAGAAGTCGGCGTCTTCGGCGATCTTGTCAGCGATGAGCGTGGCACGGGGCACTTCGATCATGGTTCCGACGAGGTAGTTCACCTTGGTTCCGCTTTCTTCCTGAACGTCAGCAGCAACGGCTTCCACGATAGCGCGCTGGTGGGCCAATTCTTCACGTGTGCCGATGAGGGGGATCATGATTTCGGGGAGCACTTCCACACCTTCTTTGGTGAGCTGAGCGGCGGCTGTGATGATGGCGCGGGCCTGCATTTCGGTAATTTCGGGGTAGGCGATGCCAAGACGGCAGCCACGGTGTCCGAGCATGGGGTTGAATTCGCTGAGGGCTTCAATGCGCTCAACAACCTGTGCAGGGGTCATTCCGACGTGCTGGGCCAGAGCGTCCAGTTCTCTCTTGCCGTCTTCTTCGACCAGGCTTCCGACGAACTCGTGAAGCGGGGGATCCAGCAGACGGACGGTGACAGGCTTGCCAGCCATGGCTCTGAAGATTTCGTCAAAATCTTTAATCTGGTAGTCAAGAAGACTCATGACCGCTTTACGCCGATCGGCTTCGTTGTTGGCCAGAATCATTTCACGGACATAGATGATACGGTCAGCGTCGAAGAACATATGCTCTGTACGGGCCAGGCCGATGCCTTCAGCACCGAAGCGCAGGGCCGTAGCGGCGTCTTCCTGACTCTCGGCATTGGCGCGGACGCCAATCTGACGCAGTTCGTCGGCCCAGGTCATGATTTCGCTGTACCATTCGTTCTTTTCGGGTTCGGCTGGAAGGACATCCATCTGACCGAGATAGACGGTTCCGGCTGTACCGTTCATGCTGATCACGTCGCCTTCTTTCACGGTCTTGTCGCCAACGGTGAAGAATTTTTCACGGGCGTTGATGGTGATGGCCGCACAACCGACGATGCAGCATTTGCCCCAGCCACGGGCAACCAGTGCCGCGTGAGAGGTCATGCCGCCCATGGAAGTGAGGATGGCCACAGAGGAGCGCATACCTTCCACGTCTTCCGGGGAAGTTTCGTTACGGACAAGAATGACTTTCTCGCCTCTGGCGGCCCATTCTTTGGCGTCTTCACTCGTGAACACGACGCGACCCACGGCACCGCCCGGTCCGGCGGGGAGAGCTTTGGCGATGTACTGCTGTGCTTTTTCGGCTGCAGGGTCAAGCATGGGGTGGAGGAGTTCGTCAAGCTGTTCAGGGCGTACACGCATGATCGCGGTGTTTTTGTCGATAAGACCTTCTTTGGCCATTTCAACAGCCATACGGACAGCGGCGCCGCCGGTACGCTTACCGGTACGGGTCTGCAGCATATACAGGGTCTTGTCTTCAATGGTGAATTCCACGTCCTGCATGTCGCCGTAGTGTTTTTCCAGCTGGTGACGGATGTCGTCCATCTGTTTGTAGAGTTCCGGCCACTCCGCTTCCAGAGAAGGCAGGTGTTTGTTACTGTCGGATTTCGTTTCTTCGTTCAAGGGAGAGGGTGTACGGATACCCGCTACAACGTCTTCGCCCTGGGCATTGAGGAGCCATTCGCCGAAGAATTTGTTTTCGCCTGTGGCGGGGTTACGGGTGAAGGCAACGCCTGTGGCGGAGTCTTTGGCGAGGTTACCGAAGACCATGGCCTGCACGTTAACGGCTGTACCCCAATCATCAGGAATATTTTCGATGCGACGGTAGGCGATGGCGCGTTTGCCGTTCCAGGACTGGAACACGGCCCGGATGCCGCCCCAGAGCTGATCTTTGGGGTCATCGGGGAAAGCTTCGCCGAAACAGTCGACGACGATTTGTTTGTATTCGTCACAAAGCTTTTTCAGGTCGTCAGCGTCGAGATCGGCGTCTTCTGTCACGCCTTTGGCCTGTTTCATGGCTTCCATGGCGTCTTCCATTTTGTTGCGAACGCCTTCGCCGTCAGCGGGCTCAATACCAGCGGCTTTTTCCATGACAACATCGGCATACATCATGATGAGACGACGATAGGAGTCATAAACAAAGCGCTCATCGCCACTCTTTTTGATGAGGCCGGGAATGGTTTCCTGATTCAGGCCGACATTGAGGACGGTGTCCATCATACCGGGCATGGAAATGCGGGCACCGGATCGAACAGCAAGAAGCAGGGGGTTTTCAGGGTCATTGAATTTTTTGCCCATGGCTTCTTCAACTTGCTTGATGGCGACATCAGCTTCGTCATAAACGTTCTGAGGAACTTTGCCATCATTCGCATAGTATTCAGTGCAAACTTCTGTGGTGATCGTGAAGCCGGCGGGAACGGGGATGCCCAGACTGGCCATCTCACACAGGTTGGCGCCTTTTCCACCGAGAAGATTTCTCATCTCACCTGTACCTTCGGCTGTGCCGCCGCCAAAGAAATACACACTCTTTTTTGCCATAATAGTAGACTCTCCTTGGGTTAATGAGTGACATCCCCTTTTTGGTGCTTTTGTAGCAGGATGTACAAGAACTGCGGGAAACGGGGATAGCTTAGAAGGTCCGGCGAGTTGCGCCGCGGATGCGGTAAACACCAGCAGCATTCTACTACAAACACTATTGAATATGCAAACGATACTGTTTATTCGCCTGGATGAGACTGAAAAAATTTTCTGTTTTTATGGCTTTACCGCTGTACTCAGTGTTCTTCTTCATTTTTCCAGTATGGATCCTGGCCATTTTCCGCCTCGTTGTCGCTGAATACTTTGATGAGGGGATTCAGTTGGATCGGTTGGATGTGGGAGGAGCGGGGGCCTGTTCCGGGCATTGTTGCGGGGTCAGTGGACCAAGTGGACAGAGTGGACGTGTTAAGACGATAGGTCTTTTTATGCCTCAAAGTTGTTTTTTCGTGTGTGACCTGATTGACCTGGTTTTAAAAAAAGAATCATGTGGTTGCGGCTGTGCTGTGCTGTTTTCAGGTACATTCCATCGGCCTTCATACCCCCTGGTTTGCATATACTCTCCATACTCTGCAGAATAAGGAGGCTGTACATCGCCGTAATTTCCGGTGAAGAGGGCGCAATTGTTATAACCACAGGTCGGAGGGCCTTATGAAGTTTACAAAAGAACAGAGAGCAGCCATTGAGGCTGGCCGCCCCGTGGTGGGGGTTTCGGCCGGTGCGGGATCGGGAAAAACAGCCATTCTCGTAGAACGCATCTTCCATCTGCTGTCACACCCCGAATTGTGGGGAGACGTCACTCCGGGGCTGAATCGTATTGCGGCCATTACTTTCACGAACAAGGCCGCTGCTGAAATGAAGGCCCGTCTCCGGTTGCGTTTCCGTGCCCACAGCCCTGATATCGAGCCCGATGAGCTCAGTTTCTGGCGCACCATGGAATATCAGGTGGACAGTGCACAGATAACGACCATCCATTCCTTCTGCGCCGCTATTTTGCGTGAAAATGCCCTTCATTTCCAGATGGATCCGGACTGGAAAGTGCTGAGTGATGCCGAATCAGCACGCCTCACCGAACGCGCGCTCATACAAACACTGGACACTCTTCTGGAGTCCGGAAACCCGGCTGCCTGTCGCCTATCCGTGCTCATGCCCCGGCACAGCATCAAAGAGGTGCTGAAAAAAATGCTTGTTCGCCGTTGGGACTACAGGGCTGTTTTCGATGCCATGCCCGAAGGCGATGCTGAGGCTCTGTTCACTTTCTGGCAGGAGCGTTTTCAACCCCTTTATCATGGATTGTTGCGCAAACTGGCCCGGGCTCCCCAGATCCCCTATTTTGTGGAACTTCTGCAATCTTTTGATGGGACCTGTTTCGACCCTTTTAACACCCGGGAGCAGATGCGTACGGATTATATTCATGCACTGCTATCGCTCCGGGCCGGTGTGGACAATCTGCCGGAGATTCTGACAAGATTGAAAGCAGACTATCCCGACATGCGCCATTCCGGCAAGAATTGGGTCAAGGGTTTTTACAAAGCAACGGGCGAAGCCTTGAATCAGGTTAAAAGGTGGATGGAATCCTGGGTGTGGTGTCCCGAATGGAATCCTCAGGAGAATGCTGAAAGCGCTCAGATCACGTCAGATTTCGCGGTTCTTTTTCGCGAAGCGGACAAAGAGCTGCGTCTGCTCCGTCAAGAGGCCTCAGCTCTGGATTTTGATGATATCATCAACGAGACACTGTATTACCTGAAACAAGACCCTGCTCTCTGTGACCGAGTGGCCTCATCCTTCACTTTTCTGCTCATTGACGAATTTCAGGATACGGACAGCCGTCAGCTGGATATTGCTCATCTTCTCGCAGACAGACCTGGCGGCCCATCCCTTTTCTTCGTGGGCGATGCCAAGCAATCCATTTATCTTTTCCGGGGAGCCAATGTAGGCCTTTTCAATAATGAGATACGCCGTGACCCGGAACCGGTTTCGCTTCTGCACAATTTCCGGACCCTGCCCGATGTGCTCCATTTCATCAATGATCTCTTTGTCCGCAGTGATATGCTCAATGCTGTGGAAGCCTACAGGCCCATGATTCCTTTCCGTCCTTCCGTCGGTGAGTCCCGGGTTGAATGTTTTGTTCCCGCCAAATTGAAGAGTGCCGGAGATCAGCGTGAGCAGGAGGCCCGATTCATCGCTCAGCGCATCTATTCCATGTGTCACAGTGAGCAGCCTTTACAGTTGCGCCGGAAAAACGAGGAGGGCATGCGTCCCGCCACGTATGATGATATTGTGCTTCTCTTCCGGCGTGGTACCAAGATGCACAGTTATGAAGCGGCACTGCGCGAGGCCAACATTCCCTATAACCGTGTGGCTGGCGAAGGTTTTTTCAAGCGTCGTGAAGTGTTGGATGTACTGGCCATGCTGCAGCTTGTAATTGATCCTTGGGATGAGGAAGCACTTTTGACGGTTTTACGCAGTCCTCTGGTGGGACTGTCTGACGAGGATCTCATGCGCCTGTCGCGGTGCCCCGGAGGACTGGCCGCCGCTTTTCACGAAAAAGAGATACCCGAAAACTTTTCAGCGCCGGAGATACTGGAAGAAGGCCGCTGTCTTTTTGAAGATTTATATGAACGCCGTGAGTGGCCGCCAGCCCGCTGGCTGGAGCGTCTTGTGCAGCTCACCCGTTTTGAGGCCATTCTGCTGGATCGCTATCTGGGTCTTCAGAGCGTGTCCAATTTGCGTAAATTACGGAACATGGCTGAGAAATTCAGTCAGACAGATCTGGGCGTTCTGCCGGAGTTCGCCCGCTATGTGGAAGAGCTTTCCGTGCGTGAACTGCGTGAAGGTGATGCCGAGCTCCAGACTCAGGGCATGGGTGCCGTCACACTGATGACCATTCATAAATCCAAAGGGCTGGAGTTTCCCATTGTCTTTCTGCCCGAACTTATGGTGGGTACATCAGAACCGGATCCCGGCATTTTATGTATGCACCAGGATCTGGGTGTGGCGGCCAAACACAGTGACGGCCTGGGCGGTTTCACGGGCGGTGGTTATTATGAACTGTTGAAACGGCTCTCTTTCTGGGAGAATCTGATGGAGCGGGCCCGAATCCTGTATGTTGCCATGACCCGTGCACGCGAATATCTGATCTTGTGCGGTGTCGATGAAGTCAATCCCTTCACCTGGGCAGGCATCCTCAACCGTTTCTATGGTCTTCCCGACAGAAAGCATGGCGAAATGATTCAGGGCGACGGGTGGAACATCTTTGTTCATCGCGTCGCAACAGATGCTCCGCCAGAGAATGCGAGAAAAAGAAAAGTTCTGCAACCCGATGAAGAAGCCATCAGCAAGCGCCTTCAGCCTCTGATACAGGAAAGCACCTCAAGAAAGCATATTTCCGTCTCAGCACTTCTTGAAAACCTGGGCTATGGCGAAGATGAGGAAGAGGCTGCCAGAGTCATTTCCCTTCTCCCCGATTCCAGTCAGGAAGAACAAGAGCAGGAGCCTCAGCCGCGTATTCGTGGAGCAGCCATGGATCGCGGAACGCTTTTTCACCGTCTTTTTGAACTCTGGGATTTCCAAAAAGATATCCTTCCCTCTCTGGAGAACCTGGTTTTTGAATCGGGTATCGATTTCCGTCAGGCTTCGGAGCTTCTCACAAGTATGCGCCGCTGCGTGGATACTTTTCGTCAGGCCGCCAGCTGGCCTCTCTTTGCTCAGGCTGAAAGCCTGGAGAAAGAAGTGCCTTTCATGCTGAATCTGGGAGAGTTCATGCTCCATGGCGTGGTCGATGTTCTCATTGATGGGCGCATTCTCGTGGACTATAAAACAGGCCACCATCACCCAGACAACCAGGCCCGCTATGAAAGCCAGTTGCTCCTCTATGGTGCCGCCTTGAAGGAGATTCGTGGTACACTTCCTGAGAAGGCCATACTCTGGTATCTGGATGCGGGTGTATTTGAAGAAATAAGCCTGGATCCCGTTAGGATGGAAAATCTTGTGCAGCAGGCTTCAGCAAGCCTCATGAAGAGTTGAAAACTGTTTTGTCGAAATTTTATTTTGAAAGAAAAAGACCTGATTTGATCTGAGCAACCGTTTACCGCATAATTACCTGTGAAGTGGGCGGCTGCTTTTCAGCCGGCTGTCACTTTGCCACAGAAAAACCAAGCGTACGGTGAAAGTAACAAAAAGCGCCATGCGGGCGTTGGTAAGGGCTTTGTAACGTGCTTTCTTTTTCGCGTTTTAAAAAAGAAGCGGTGATGATCCGCCGCATATTCAAGGGAGAACCGCATGCGTACCGCCTTTTGATCGAGCGGTACCAACCCATGACCTACGCTGTGGCGCTTGCCAATACAGGCAGCGTTTTTCTTGCAGACAAAGCGACAGCGGCCGCTTTTGAAAGCGGCTATGGTCGTTTGATTTCCCTTACGGATCCCCGGAAACTCGGCATCATGATGTGCGGTCTGGCCCAGGTGGAATCGGATAATCTCCTGTCCAGACGGGCCGCCAACTGGAATCTTCCGCGAACGCGCAGGGAAGCTTCGCCCGTGGATCTGCAATGGATTCAGACGGAATTGATTGAACCGCTCATGGAAGAGCTGGGTTCCTTCACTCATCAGGAGCGCATGGGTATTCTGCTCCACAGTTTTTGCGGCATGAACCCCCGTCAGATTGCGGAAGTGCTCAAGATAGAACATAAGGAAGCGGCTGAGGATCTGGCACGGACCCGCGAGAATGTGGAAGCGGCCTTGTTGAAAGAGGTCCGCAAAGCCCTTTTCCCGGAGATCAACAACGCCGAACGTCTGGCCCATATCGTCACTACAGTGGGTGGTCAGGCATCGGCTGAAAAGGCTCTGAAAAAAACCACTCTTGGAAAAAGACGGGGCCGTCGTACGCCTTTGCTTCTCACAACGCTGATCCTGCTGGTTGTGGGAATAGGCGCTTATTTCGGGTACACGGCATTTTATGGAGTCGGTCCGCAACTGTTTTTCGGAGAAGGTCCGACTTCCTCCGAAGGAACATCCGCACAAGAAAACGACCCATCTGAAGAGAGCCGACGGGCCGATCGTCCCGCACCGACCAACTATTCCATTGAAGGCCGTGTGGTGGACATCCGCTTTATTGAAGATGGACTGGCCGGCCTCACAGTGCGCAGCCAGGATAAGGAAGTGGAAACTGATTCCTACGGTGCCTTTGAAATCCGCGGGGTAGCCCGGGGTGAGCATCGGGTCTCCGTTTATTATGGGGATAAACTCCTGCGTGAAAACGTGCGTCATCATACCAACCAGAAAAATCCGTCCATTGAAGTGGAGATGGATCCGTCCATGCCGACCCGATTCAAGATGGTCGGAAGGGTAACCGACCGGCTCACGGGACTTGCCATCAGAGAGGTGGAACAGGCCTGTATCAAAGAACATACAACCATCTTGCAGCCCTTTGTGTTGAATATGTTTCAAAAGCAGGAGAATGAAGACGGATTCGTGCGGGTGAATCTGCTGACGCCCGGTGACTATACCGTATGGGTACGTGCAAAAGGTTATGCTCCTCTGGCTGTTCCTTTCGTCATAGATGAACATTGGGATGCTCATGAGATAGTGGAAATACCTCTTCACCGGGCCGCATCGCTGGAAGGCATTCTCTACAACGCCAATGAACTCAGCATCAACGGAGCCAATATTCTTCCCCGCGAAGGATCCAGGATGAACCTGACTAAAAGCCGTATCTCATATAAAGAGACTGATTCCATGGGGCGCTTTGAAATATATGAACTTCCCATAGGAGTTCATTCATTACTTTTCGCCAGTGAAGATCATGGTACAGGTCGGGCTATCGTTCAATTGGAGTCAGGAAAGACCACACGTATCCGGGTTCAGGTACCCCGATCCAGTACCATCAGCGGTGACCTCTCCCTTCATGGCCGTCCTGCACAATTCAAAGATTTACGCCGACGTCTGGGCGGAAGTTACGTTGATCTGCTGAAGACGGTCAATTACCTGTCTCCGGGTCAATATGAACTGCCCTTTACGCCCGAAACAGTGTTTTTCTGGGGCTCCGTTGAACCGGGAGCCGGAGACAACTGGTTTGACCGACGCATGGAGCAGGAAGCGGAGGTGACCACTTCGCAGACCACCTGGATTGACTTCAACTTTGACGATGGCAAAGGATCCATTCAGGGGAATGTTTCCCTTCAGGGCGCCACACCTCGTTCCGCCTTTGTGGAGATTGTCCTGAACGGCACCAATAATCTGGAAAAAGACCGGATCTTTTATGATCTGGGTTCCAGCGGTTCCTATCACGCAAGCCGTCTCCCCCTGAAATCTGGCGAGGTCATTGTCTATGCCACACCGAACAGCGTCAGCCAGGAGGAATTCTGGCAGAGCCGTTCCTCGCTGAAAAGAAAGAGTACTTCCTTCACTCTGGATGAGGGGAAAACATCATTGCATATCAACTTCAATCTCTGATGGATTCCTGCAGCCGCTCATTATTTTAAAAAAAGGTCCCCCCGAGACTGATGACACTTCTTACTTCCCTGCTCTTCACCTGGCTGGCTGTTTTCGGAGAGGTGACGGTTGAGTTGCCTTCTGCTGAAGAACAGATTCAGGAAAGCTCTGATACAGGGGATACCATTGTCCTGCTTCAGGGCATGGGTCGGGGCTGTGCCTCTTTGTGGGTGCTCGATACACGGCTTCAGAGTGCGGGCTACAGAACCCTGAACTTCCCCTATGTGGCGCACAGCCGATCCATAGAAGAAATGGCTCTTCAGTTTCTGGAATTTTTGCGTGAACGGGTGGAACAGTTTCCCTATCATATCGTTGCCCATTCTCTGGGAACCCTGATTGCCCGGGCCGCCTTTGAACAGGAATTGCCCCCGGGCCTCGGTCGGGTAGTGCTCATCGCACCACCCAATGAACCCACCGGCCTGCTCCGTTTACTCAAGGAAAATCCCGTATATCAATGGTTTACAGGGAGCAGCGGCCAGCAGGTGGCTTCTGATGAGTTTTATGAAAATCTGCCACCGCCCCCTGTGGAATTCGCCATCATAGCCGGCGACCGGGGCCAGGAGTTTACCCTGACTGAGCCCAACGATGGCGTCATTACCGTAGCCAGCACCCGTCTGCCCGGTATGGCCGACTGGATTGTCATGCCCCATGCCCACAATTTTCTTGCCAACAGCCGACGGGTAGCCGCCCTTTGTGTCTCTTTTCTTGAAAAAGGATCGTTCAATCGTGAAGAAGTGAGTGAAGAGCGGGCGGCCGGGGAACAGCCTCGGGAATACCGGGAAGAACCGTCCCCCTGAATACGCCGGAGAGCGGATGATCCGCAAAAGTCTTTTTGCCACTTCCTCGCAAAGGAAAAGACCATGAAAATACTGATTATGGGCACTGGCGCATTGGGCAGTGTGATTGGCGGATTTCTCGCGAAAAACAATCATGATATCACCCTTCTGGGCCGTCAGGAGCATATGGATGCCATCGCCCGCCAGGGCCTGCATATAAGCGGTATCTGGGGGGACCATCATGTCACCTCCTTGAAAACCTGTACCTCCCCTCAAGAATTGTCCTCTGATCCCTTCGATCTGATTTTCATTACAGTCAAATCTTATGCAACCGCGGAGGCCGTCCGGGAGATCCAACCCTTCCTTCATGCTCAGAGTCTCGTCTGTTCCTATCAGAACGGCCTGGGCAATATGGAAACCATCGCCTCTGCAGCGGGCTGGGATCGCACTTTCGGAGCCCGGGCTATTTTCGGGGCACGTGTTCCTGAAGCTGGCTGTGTGGAAGTAACGGTCATGGCTGCACCCACTGCTCTGGGCTGCTACCGGGAAGGCCCGTCTCCGGAAAGAGTGGGAGCCATTGTCGAAATGATGGATCGGGCCGCATTGCCCACTGTCTTCACGGACAGGCTGGAAACACTGCTCTGGGAAAAGGTCGCCTACAATTGCGCACTCAATCCTCTTTCCGCATTGCTCGATGTGCCCTATGGTGCTCTGGCGGAATCCAAGTATACCCGGATAATCATGGAAGAGGTGATCGGGGAGCTCTATGCTGTCGCCCGGGGAAAGAAAATTTCCCTTACGCATGAACAGCCCGAAGACTGGCTCCGGCATTTCTATCAGGTTCTTTTGCCGCCCACAGCGGCCCATTATGCCAGTATGCGCGAAGATCTGCGTCTGGGCCGACGTACAGAAATAGACGCCCTCAATGGAGCCATCGTACGCTTTGGCCTGGAACAGGGACTGGATTGTCCTTCCAACAACTTGCTCACTCGCCTCATCCGGGCCCGGGAGGAAAAGGCGGGAAAATAACCGCACAGTCTGAAAAGACCTGTTTTCGGATTTTTCTTCCCTATTTATTGCGTCAGGTCTCGACTTTTGATACACTGAATTTTTGCAGGATATATTTAAGACCCCCATTACAGATATCAAGGAGAATTTTTTCATGACCAACAAAGTCATCGCAACAGTTGTCTTCTGTGCTTTCCTCATTTTGACAGCAGGAAGTGCCGGCGCCGCACTCAATGGAACAGCCATTGAGATCAACGGTGGAAAAACAGAGGTCCGCAATCAGCCCGTGGAACTGGCACTGGATACGGACGAAGCACCCGCCTTCATTACCGTTGTCAACGAAGAGTCCGGTAAAAAATATCCCGCAAGCTTACGCGACGGAAAGCTCTGCTTCATCATTGATGAGTTGCCCGCCGGTGCAACAGCCAAAGCCCGCATTGAAACGGGTGAGCGCAAGGCCGAGACGCCCTTCCGTGTGCAGTTGCGCAAAAAAAGCGGGGAAGACGAAATAGAAGTGTATATTGACGACAGTCATTTCACCACTTATCATTACGGATCCCAATGGAAAAAGCCCTTCCTCTGGCCGGTAAACGGCGAAGGAGGCGTTGGCATCACCCGGGATTTTCCCGCCCTGGTCGATACAACACCTCGTAAAGATCGGGATCATCCCCACCAGAAGTCGCTCTGGTCGGCCTATGGAGAAGTGAACGGTGTGGACCTCTGGGGAGAAGGGACTGGTTCCGGTACCCAGAAGACCGTGGAGGTCACCTTCGGTTCCGGCGATGCCTACGGCTGGATACGTGCCCGCAACCTCTGGGAAGATCAGGAAGGTACTCCGCTTCTGGACGAAAGCCGTGAATACCGCTTTTATGCTGTCCCCGAAGCGGGGCGTATCCTCGATGTGAAGGTCGCCTTCAATGCAAACTACGGAGATGTACTGTTGAGCGACACTAAAGAAGGGGGTATCGTATCCCTGCGCATGCGTCCCGATATCTGCCATGGCAATGCTCTCATCACCAATGCTCTGGGCGATGTGGGCGAAAAAACAGCCTGGGGCAAACCTTCGCCCTGGTGTGATTTCTCCGGTAACGTTCCCGATGTGGGCTGGCGCGGAGCCACCATATTTGATCACCCCGAAAACCTCCGCTATCCCGGATGCTGGCACGTGCGTAATTATGGACTCATGGGAGCCAACTCTTTTGGATATTCTTATTTTGTCGAAAAAGAATATAACCAGGGGCTTATCCCCGAAAATGGCGACTATACCATTCAGGACAAAGAGGAACTTGTTTTTCAGTACCGCGTTTATGTTCACACAGGCAATGCGGAAGAAGCCGCTGTAGCCGATCGCTTTGAAAACTGGATCCAGGCGGAAGCAGGAGAAGCGGCTGTACTTGCGGCTCAATAAATAGAGCTTTAAAAACTGAAGAGATTCAGCAGCACCTCGAAAAATAAATCGGGGTGCTGCTTTTTTTTGTCGCAGAAGCGAGGAGTGGAGGACATGGACAGAATGGACGGAATGGACAGAGTGGATTGCCCCTCTTTCCTCATTCCTCACTCCTTGTCCCGCGCCCTCATCTCTCGTCCCAAGGTGCAACCAGCAAAAGTAAAACATGGAAATTGAAGATTGAAACAAGCCATCTTTTTGCTGTGTCTCATTGTGCTGTCCGTGTTTGGAGACGATTTTGCGCTGTGAAGAAAAATCTTGTTTTCATTCTCTTTTCAGGAAATTCCACTGTAAATTTTGTATGTTTGTAACGGGGTGTAACAAGTGGAACAGCGTTAAATGGTTGATGTTTGTTCATTGTTCAGGCAGAAAAAAGAATCCTGACCATTGGAATAAGGATTCAACTCATTGCGTTACTTTGCCTGTGACAATGGTTGTTCGTGATGATGGACAAACATGAAGGTGACGGGCCTCCTCCAGTAAGGACATTATGGCTAGACCGAACAAAAGTGATTCTTTGTTTTATAACGGTTTCTTCAGAAATGCTGACGTACTCCAAAAGAGACGTTCCAACTTTCTCTTTGCCTCATTATTTTTTCTTGTTGCGCATTCATATTCCAAAAATGTCATCTTAGAAATTTCAGACTTGTCCGATCGCTTCTATCCGGTCGGGCAGGTCTGTTTCAGGTTTTAATCCGAGAGCACCAATCTCATCGTGACAATCCTGTATGGAAAACAGGCGAGTCCAACCTTTCTATGAAACAGAAGGCAACAGAATCATGAGTACCGTATCCACCTTCAAGAAATTTCCCAAAAGCAATACAAGTGCAGCACTGTCGCTGCTCTTTGTCGGAATGCTGCTGCTTCCTTTAGCACTTCAGGCGCAGCCGACAGAAATTGTTTTTTCATCACCGGGCTCCAATACCTTCCAGGTCCCCGCAGGAATCACTGAGATTACTGTGGAGGTTTGGGGAGCTGGCGGTCGCGGTGCCTTCCGTACGACTGGCAACAATCTGCCCCTGGCCGGTGGCGGTGGCGGTGCCTACGCACGGAGCGTACTCACCGTGACGCCTGGTCAGAGCTTCCCGCTCTATGTGGGAGCCGGGAGTTTTTCTCCGGATCCGGGCGAGGATTCCTGGTTTGGAAGTGACACCACAGTCCTGGCCAAGGGCGGTGAATCCTCCGCACAAAACAGCAATGTTCCCGGTGCTGGCGGTGCTGGCGCTTTGAGCGTTGGTGACCAGACCTACAGTGGCGGATATGGTGCCCAGGGTGCTGGCGGACTCTTTGGTGGTGGCGGTGGTTCTTCAGCGGGCAGTAATGCTGCTGGCGCTTATGCCGATGACACCTCCCTCATCCGTCAGGGTGCAGCCGCTCCGGCCAAAGGCGGTGCTGGCGGAGCAGGTGCTGAAGATGGTGTTGCCGGTGAAGCCGGTGCACTTCCCGGCGGTGGTGGCGGTGGTGCCTACCGTGCCGGAAACAGCACAACGCAAAATCCCGGCCGGGGAGCTTCGGGCCAGGTTGTTGTCACCTACAATTGTGTGGTGGAAAAACCTGTTTTCGCTGCCGGTTCCGTAAGCAGCCGTTGCTCCGGTGCTGAAAGCATTATCTATGAAGCCACAGCTGCGGGCGCGGCCAGCATTACCTATACTTTGGATGCGGCCAGTCTGGCTGGTGGGAATACCATCGATGCGGTTACAGGGGAACTGACCTTTGATGCGAATTGGGCCGGTCTCACTGTGATTACCGCCACAGCGGCCACAGGCGAATGCTTCCTTACAGAGGAATTCACCGTCAACACACTGGCCAGTGTGGGCATTCCTGTTTTCAGCTCCAGTGCCATCACACAGCGTTGCGCCACGGCGGAGAGCATTGTCTTCAGCGCCACAGCCGACGATGCATCCAGCATTGAATACAGTCTGGATGCAGCCAGCCTTGCTGCTGGAAATACCATTGACGAGCTTACAGGTGAAGTGACTTTTGACGCTTCCTGGCACGGCACAACAACCATTACAGCCATCGCCCACGGATGCAACACCTCCATTCCCGTAACACACGTTGTGGTGACAGGTGTTATTTTTGCGAACAATGATTTGCTTCAGGTGCTGCAGGGGAATCCCATCACCTTTAATGTACTCGATAATGATCAATGTAATTACGATCCGACTACGGTTTCCATTATCTCCAATCCTGTGGGCGGGTTTGTGCAGGATGGTGGTAATGGCGAAATGACCTACGTCAGTTTTGGTGAGTTCCACGGAACGGACCAATTCCGCTATCGCGTTTGCACTCCCGGCGGTGTTGAGTGTGTGCAGGCCACAGTATACATAGAAGTGCTGGAAGCCATCGATGATCCCTGCTTCATCGCCAATAAAGAAAGTACCTTCTATCTGCCTTATCCGGAAAATGTGTCCCAGCTCCGGCAGAGTCTCTTGAGTGCGGGAAGTGTAGAGATGAACAGTGGCAATAATGGCGGCACCAATGCCCGAAGTGTTATCAGCATTCTGGTGCCCTATCCCGGAACACGCATTGTTTATGACCACTGGGAAGATGGCTATGAAAGCGACTCTGACTTTCCTGCTCAGAGCAGCACGCAAGTATGGGGCGATGGTGACCCTAGCAACGGTGTGGCACCGGGCTATCCCAACGACATCATCCCGGCCGGCGGTTATATTATTCTTGACAATACCTTCAGCTGGAATCGTCCTGATACGGAAATCCGCTATGACGGTAAAGATAAGATCACGGCATCTTCAAATGTCGTCGTTTCCAAAGTGAGTGGCGACTCTAACCGCTTTTCAGTCCAAAACGTGAAGACCAATGTGAGCGATGCTTCCACGGCGGGCATGTTCTTTGTTCTGCCCTTTGGTGAAGACATGGCCACCTCAGCCGTTACCGTTTTCCGCTATACCGGCCTTTTTGTCCGTGCCTATGAAGACAATACAGAGATCGCCCTGGATCTGGATGGCGATGGTGTTGACGATAAGTTTTCCCCGACGCTCATGGAAGGGGAGGTATGGTTTTACAACGGCTACACCTCTCAAACAAATCGAGGGTATAATCCGGATGATGTCAATAAGGCTGGTGACATCCAGGCGGGTGCCCGTGTAAGTGCCACGAAGCCGGTCAGTGTGGACATGGTTTTCGGTGGCATTGACAGCTATGGAACCCGCAATCTGGCCATTTTGCCCAGTAATTATTATGGGCATACCTACTACTCTCCCGTTTATTCGACCAATACTTCTGCGCCAGCTCTGGCCTATTTTGTGAATCCCAATGAGGACCCCATTACGATCACCTGGACCCGGCGTGGTGATAATCTCGGCGATCCCATGGAGAGCGGCATTATCACGGTGCCTCCCGATAATGGTTATGCTTCCTTCAATATGGATAAAGCCAAAGCGACGAAGTTCCAAAGCACGGGGGGAGAATACTATACAGCCGTGGCCATCATGGATGCTGATGCTTCAGGCTCCACTTATGACTGGGCCTTCACCATGATCCCGGAACGGAAACTCACCCCCATGGCTGCTGTGGCCTGGGCGCCGGGCAGCGATGGTGGTACTGGCGGAAATGCCAACTCTGACGGCTCGCGCAACTATGCCCCTGTGTGGGTAACGGTGAGCCAGCCTGCGACAATTTATGTGAAGTATGATGGCGACATTACCACTGGACCCAACCAGAGCCCTTGCGGTGCCTATTATGATGTCTCCTACAGTCTGAATGCTCTGGAAGCCCGCTTGATTTACGGTCCCGCCAGCGACAACTCGGGTATGGCCGTTTTTAACTGTAACAATGTTCCTCTCATTGCTGTCTGGGGTCAGCGTACCTTCGCACACAGCCAGGATGGGGTAAATTATGTTATTCCACCGACCAGTTCCCCCGCACAGGATGTGGGTTATACCATGGAACCCCTGTGTCTGGGGCATCTGATATTTGCCACGGATGACTATGAGGTGACAGCCATAGAAACGCCCGTCACCGTGGATGTTCTGGCGAATGACGGCGCCTATCTCTGTGACATTGATACTGACAGTGTGACCGTTGTTGCAGACCCGGCCAATGGCAGTGTTGTCGTGAATTCCGATGGGACCATCACCTATACGCCCAACTTCGGTTTTACCGGTCTCGATTCTTTCGACTATACCATTTGCGCCATAGAGCCTGTTTCTGTTTGCGACACCGGTACGGTGTATATCAACATTCCCTGTAATCTGACGCCGGGCTACAATACCATTGGTGCCCATGCCTTCCTGGACTACAATATCAATGGCTTTTCTGACAGCGAAGATATCGCTGTTGAAGGCATTGAAATGGAACTTTACGAAGACGTGAATGGCGATGGCATTCTGGACAGCGGTGATATCCTTCTGCATACAGGATTGACGGATGCCACAGGTCGTGCCCTCTTTATTCTCGAACAGGACTTCAGCTATCGCGATGAATTCCAGACAGCCAACGATCCCAATGGTGATGATGGCACTCTGTCCTGGAGTACGCCTTGGAGCAAGCAGGATTCGAGCCCCGATTTCAATGCCGGCAGTATCCGAATTATCACCAATGGCCTGCAAGTTCGAGGCACTGGAACCAATGCAGGGTCCTGGGTGGAGAGAACTTTTGATCTGTCCGAGGCTCATATTGCGGAACTATCTTTTGACTGGCTGAAAACAACCTTCAACTCATCCAGTAACGACTGGGTGGAGATAATGATCAGTGACAGCCCCTCAGGCCCCTTTACAGCTCTGAAACATTACAGTGGTACGGCGGCCGGTGGTGGTTCTGACAGCTTTGATATTACAGGCTTCAAGAGTGCGACAACCACCATCCGCTTCAATGGATCGCCCCATAGCGGCTTCTCCAACAGCGAAAGAGTCACTTTCAGCAATGTGGAGGTTCGCTATTACCAGGAGGTTCACTACCTGGCCAGGATTGCTGATCCTATTGTTGACGACTTCATGCTCACCTCCGTAACGGAGTACTTCCCCATCTCCTTTGTGGGAATCAACAATTCCTCATGCACCAGCATTTTCGGTATTGCCAAAGCGGATCTGTCTGTTCAGAAAACAGTAGACGACCCGAACCCTCTGGTGGGGACGGAAAGTGTCTTTACCATTACCGTGACGAACAACGGACTCACCGATGCGGATAATGTGGAACTTGCAGATATCCTGCCCATCGGCCTGGATTATGTTTCTCACAGCGGTATTGGAACTTATAATCATCTGTCCGGACTGTGGCTGGTGGGTCGCGTGGATCGGAATACCAGCGCAAGTCTGGAGATCAGAGCAACCACCAATCTCATTGCTTTGACTGGTGTTATTAACAAGGCTGAAATCATCAATTCCAGTGTTCCGGATCCTGATGGAACGAATGACGAAGATGATGTGCATGTATTGGCACGAAGTCGTGTTGTTGCTGTCGATGATCTTTATGGACCCATTAACGGTTATGCCGGTGATCCCAATGCCGGTAACGCCCTCGCTAACGACAGCTATAATTTCGGTCCCGCTACATTTGTCAATGTGACCATGACACAGGTAACTCCGGCTACGCCTCTGGTTCCCGGTGCTCCCGTACCCGAACTGGACCCCAACACAGCTGTGGTCAGTATCCCTCCTGAAACTCCTGCAGGAACGTACCAGATTCCCTATACCATTTGCGACAATCTGGACCTCACCAACTGTGATTCCGCTGTTGTTACGGTCATCGTAGCGGCTGCGCCTATCCATGCTGAAGATGATCTCTATGGCCCCTTCATCGGCCGTGATGGAACTCCCTTCGCGGGCAATGCTCTCAGTAACGATACTTTGAACGGTGCGCCCGTAGATATCAATGAGATCATTCTCACGGAAGTGGCTCCTGCGACTCCCGTGCGACCCGGCGAACCGGTACCTGAAATGGATCCCATTACCGGCGATGTGAGTGTGCCTCCGGGAACACCTTCCGCTGTTTACGAGATCAAATATCAAATTTGTGAGAAGCTGAATCCCACGAACTGTGATACAGCCACAATTTTCATCGACGTGGAAGTGTCCATCATTGAAGCCAATGACGACAATTATGGACCTGTGAATGGTACCCATGGTACGCCCAATGTGGGCAACGCCCTGGACAACGACTTGCTCGACGGCAGTCTTGTGGATATCAATGATATCAACGTGAGTGTTGTGAACGGTGCCACGCCTGTCACTCCCGGCGATCCTGTTCCCGTTCTCAATACGACAACAGGACAGGTGTCTGTTCCCCCCGGAACGCCCCATGGCACCTATACCATTGACTATTCTATTTGTGAAAAACTGAATCCCGACAACTGTGACGACGCAACGATCACCGTTGAAGTGTATCTGGCAAGCCTGGAAGTGGAAAAAGTTGCTGACGTGACGGAACTTCCTGTTGCCGGTACGACGATTACCTACACCATTACCGTGACGAATACCGGTACCGTGACGCTTACAGATGTGGAGATCAAAGATCCACTGACAGGTCTGGAAGAAGGTCCCATGACACTTACTGTCGGTGAGGTGAAAACTTACACGGATACCTATGTGGTACTTCAGAGCGATGTTGACACCGGCACCCTTGCGAACACGGCCACAGCCACGGCTAAAGACCCTGATGGCAATCCCGTGGACGATGATGACACTGAGACCCTGACCGTCACGAAGGCACCGGCCATTGAAGTGACGAAAATCGCTGACCATCCGACGCTTCCTGTTGCGGGTACGACGATCAATTACACGATCACTGTGACCAATACGGGTAACGTGACCTTGAGCGATGTCATGGTGAATGACGCCCTTACAGGTCTTGCTGATGGTCCGTTGACACTGCTTCCCGGTGAAGACAAGGTCTATAACGAGACCTATGTGGTTCTTCAGAGCGATGTCGACAACGGCACCCTTGCGAATACAGCCACAGCCACGGGTAAAGACCCTGATGGCGGTGATGTGGATGACGATGATGACGTGACGCTCACAGTGACGAAAGCACCGGCCATTGAAGTGACGAAAGTTGCTGACGTGACGGCACTTCCTGTTGCGGGTACGACTATCAATTACACGATTACCGTGACCAATACGGGTAACGTGACCTTGAGCGATGTCATGGTGAATGACCCGCTTACAGGTCTTGCTGATGGTCCTCTGACACTGCTTCCCGGTGAAGACAAGGTCTACAATGAGACCTACGTGGTGCTTCAG
>LSQX01004798.1_pt2 | contig 19828 bp, 14 predicted proteins | sample 654561 | NCBI WGS metagenome assembly LSQX01 (sample SAMN04489861, study PRJNA283612) | anaerobic digester metagenome | isolation source: 4 biogas reactors fed with cattle manure at either 37C or 55C with and... | place: Denmark: Kongens Lyngby | collected 2014
TCCGGCAGCACGATCAGCCGGTAGCGTGAGAAGTCGCTCTGCGAGTCGATCACGTCGAACTGGTGGTGAAGCTCCTGCAGCATCTTCGTGGCGCCGAAGAGCGATGGCGGGACCGACGCGAAGGTGCTCTCTTCCACGAACTCCTCAGGCGTCATGACGCCGATGTCCACCACTGCCTCGGTGCCGTGGCACCACGGTTCCGCCGCCTCGACCTGCTGGTAGACCGAGCCGATGAGGTCGTAGGTGGGGCCATCGAGCGTGCCATCTGGCGGAAGCTGATCCCCCACCTCGCAGCGGCAGTTCAGCGCCAGCATGCGCATGCACTCATACTCCAGCGCGGCGGGATTGCGGTAGGAGTGGAAGTCGCCCCAGGTGGTGTGGAACTTGCCGGTGTGGGCGATCGTGGGCAGCCCGAGGTTCCGCGCGTATCGCTGCGCCACCGGGAAATGCGCGTAGCCCCACTGGCCGCCGGGCAGCGACTCCACCTCGAAGTGCGTGTAGTTGTCGCGCATGCGCCGGTGCATCGGGCCGATGTGCCCCGCGTTGAAGAAGATGAACGCATCGGGCGCATGCTCGCGCACCAGCGCACTGATCCGCTGCTGGAATCGCAGCAGCACCTCCACCGCGTACTGCTGCCGATCCTCGGCGCTCTCCGGGTCGAGGCCCTCCGCGAGCATGCCCTCCACGCAGTAGCGGCAGACGCATGGCGTGGCGTGGACGATGTCGAAGAAGAAGCCGTCGCAGTCGAAGCGGGTCAGGACCTCCTCGATGTGTTCGGCGAGGAAGTCCACGTAGGGCGTGTTCTTGCAGAGGCGGCGGTAAAAGCCCGCCTCGAAGGGCTTCGTGCCGGCGAGGCAGCCGTCGGGATCGAGCACGCACCACTCGGGGTGGCACTGGCTCGAGTAGTGGTCCCACTCGACGGTGATGTAGATCGGCACGAGGATGTCGTTCGCGTGACAGGCATCGATCTGCCGCCCGAGCAGGTCGGTCTGCAGCTTCGGATGCACTCGCTCAGGATGGCGCTCGGAGGGGTAGTAGATCCAGCCGTGGTGGCAGCGCGCGAAGCAGCAGATCTGATTGACGTGCGCGTCCTGCAGCGTCTTCACAAAGCCATCGGGATCGAAGGTGCTCCCGATGCCGGGGATATCCTCGCTGGTGTGGAAGTCGAGGTGGATGGCTCTGTAGCGCAGATCAGGCATAGTCGCTCTCCTGAGGTAGTTAGATGATGGAGAGCGGGATTTCGCCGGAAGACCAGCCGGGGCCTTCCGCGGGCAATAACGTTGCGGAGGGATGCAGCAGCGTGCCGCATCCCTCCGATGTCATCTGATCGCGAAGGCAGCTACTTCTTCGTTCGCAGCTTCGCGTGCCCGTCGCAGTAGACCACGTTGGCGCCGGTGGAGTGCCACTCGTCGCTGAAGTCCTGCGCGATCATCTGCTGCGAGGGCTCCTTGTTCCACGGGTTGTCTATCATCTGCGTCGGCATGCCAACATCGAGCAGCCCCAGTGCGTAGTCGTAGCTGGTGCCGTGCGTCTGGAACATGTTGTCCCTGTCGCTGGGGCAGCGGAAAGTCTGCTCGTTCTTCACGTAAGGCTCAATGACATCGAAGAGCCCCGGCGGGCCATCCGTCCCCGGATACTCGTTCGCGAGTGGGAGCAGCATGTCATAGTCCTGCGCGTACATCTGCAGCGCAAGCCCGATCTGCTTGAGGTTTGACAGACATGAAGTCTGTCGCGCTTTCTCGCGCGCGCGGGCGAATACAGGGAACAGTATCGCCGCGAGGATCGCGATGATTGCGATGACCACCAGCAGCTCAATGAGCGTAAAACCGCGCCTGTTCATGACGGTCTCCTCCGATTTATGTGAGACTGCGGTTGGCCCCGGCGTGATAGGCGACCACGCCGGGGCCGGAATAACCCTCGTGGCTACTGCCCCGCTACCCGCGCGATTGCCTGCAGGTAGGGCTTGAGTTCGAGACGCTGCTCAGTTGGCAGTGAGCCTACGTACTCCATCATGCGTGGCAGGCGTCGGGCGGCGCGTCGCTGCGCGCGCTCCATCCGCTCCGGCGGGATGTTCTCATAGCGCGCGATCCGCTCCTGCAACTGAGCCGTTCGCTCCTGTGCCGGCATCTGCCAGTACTCGTCCCACATCTGCCGGAAACGAGCGTCACGCCGCTGTGCCCACTGCTCCCCGCGGGCGGCAAGCTCCTCTGCCGTGAATTCACGCGGCTGGCCCATGATGTACACGGGCCTCCATTGTGCGCCGACCGCCGCGGCCATTGCCGTCAGCGCCTCAGAAAGCGGCGCCTCTTCAAGCTGCAGCGTCACGGCGCCGTCGAGATCCTCCGGCGCGAACACGAGGAAGCCGGTCTCCGCCGTGAACTGCCACAGGGCGTCCGCGAGCGGCATGTCGGTGGCGCTCATGGTGATGGTGTCGAAGCGGGCCGGCATGAGCAGGCTGCGGAACGGATCGTCATAGTTCATCATCCAGCCCATCCCGCCGCGCCCACCCTCGGCAGGCTGCTCGGCGCCCTCCGGCGCCTGCATGCGGATGATGCCGCCGCCGGGCATGTCAACGCCGCCCATGCCGAAGCCGCCCATCCCCATGCCGCGACCGTCCATCCGGCCGCGACCGTCACCCTCGCCCTGCCCACCTTCGGGCCCGCCTGCAGGCTGTGGCGGCTCCTCGCCCTCAGGCGTCAGCCGCGCGCGCCACGTCTCGTAGAGCGCCCGGCGCTGCTCCTCGTCCATGCCCTCCCAGAAGCTGTCGCGCGCCTCGCTGACCATCTGTAGCAACTCGGCCGCCGTGTAGGGCTCCTCAGGAGGCGCGGTTTCGAGCATGTACACCCGCAGCCACGAAGCGTGGGCACCCGCGGCCAGTAGCTTCACGGCCTCCTCAACCGTCTTGTCCTCCAGCGCCCCGGTCAGGTCCTTATCTGTGTTATCTGTGATCGCCACCTGCACGCCCGTCTGGGCGGTGACCTCGGCAGCCACCTCGGCTACGGGGGTCTCCTGCGCCGTCAGGTTTACCTTCGGCTCGGTTGGCGCCGCCTCTTCCTGGGCCATCGCCCAGACGCCGAAAAGCAGAGTGACGGACACTATGACGGTCGATGTCCTCAGCATCGTACAACACCTCTTTGCGTATACATTGGCTCTAGTTTCCTGTGCGACGCGGAGGAGGCCCGCCGGGCCGCCCTCCCTGTGCTCGCACATGTGCTTCAATCTGCGCGCGCACAGCCTCAAGTTCCTCACGCGTCAGCTTACCATCACCATTCGCGTCTGATTCCATCAGACGCGCGCGGAACTCCTCCGGAATCTCCGACGCGCTGAGCGCTCCGTCATCGTTCTCATCGGCGCGCTCGAACATGCGGATCAAGCCGTCGCCACGCCGCTCACCGCCCGCTTCATCGGGTCCGCGCCGAGCGCGCGCCTGCCTCTCACGCCGAAATGCCTCTCGCGCAGCCTGCTGCTCCTCGGCCGTAACGAAGCCATCGCCGTCCGCGTCCGCGCGCATGATACGCTCCCGCATCTGCTCAGGCAATTCGGCCGCGCTCAGCTTGCCGTCTTCGTTGGCGTCGAAGCGCTCGAAGAGGCTGCGCCGGCGCTCGTCATCGCCGCGCCGAGGGCCATCGCCATCGGCGCCCGGGACGGGTCGTCGGGGAGATGCAGGCGCCTCGGCGGAGGCCGTAGGCTGCTGCGACTGGCCTGCCGAGGACGGCGCGGAGCTGGCCGACCGTTCACGCTGCGGCCTGCGCTGGGGCTCAGCAGGGGCGTTTGAACTTGGCTGACTCTCCGCCGAATCCGCCTCCACCTCCTCGCCGACCTCACCCTCCGCGGCTCCCGCCTCCTCTACGGGCTCGACTTCCGCCGACCCGCCAGGTTCATTGACAGGCGTCTCGGCAGTCACCAGTCCGGCGCCGGAGATGGGCGCCTGTTCCTCCGCGCAGCCGACAAGCACAGCGATGCCCGCGAGCACGCACAGCGCGGCTGTAATGATCCCCGTCTTCATCCGCGTCGCCTCGACATCCATAGTCGTTGTCAGTGTTGACGAATTGGCGCAGCCACAGATTCCACTAATCTTCGGCTACCGACAGGAGTATTCTTGTGAGGCGCTTGCTTCGCTCCATCCTTCAGCGTCCAGGCGCGGCAGGAGAAGTCGGCCACACGAGGAAACGCCCGACGTTGAGACCGCACCGCCCTCTCAGGAGGCATTCGATGCTCGCAGACGAGCGCTACGACAACCTTGACCCGACGGAGTTCGCGGATCCCTCAGCCGCCTACCGCCTGCAGCCATGGTGGTTCTGGAACGGCGCGATGGAGCCTGAGGTGATGCGCGAGCAGATCGCCCTCATGGACGAGGCCGGCTGTGGTGGCTTCTACGTGACTCCCCGGCAGGGCATGGGAGTGGCGTATCTCTCGTCGGAGTACTGGGAACGCTTCAAACTCGCCGTTCGCGAGGCCCGGCAGCGGGGGATGCTCGTCGGCATCATGGACGACTTCCCCTACCCATCGGGGATGGCCGGTGGCAGGGCCACGTGGGCAGACCCGGCGTTCATCCGCACTGAACTGCGCGTAGTGCAGCTTGAGGTGGAGGGCCCGCAGGAGCTTCGCCGGCTGCTCGGGACCGGCGAGGTGATACGCGCATGGGCATGGCCGGTGGTGGACGGCCACACCGACTGGTCGCGCACCGTGGACCTGCGCATCCGCATCGGCGTGACGCATACCCGCTCGGGCCTCTCGTGGGGCGGCAGCCTCACCACCTACTCCTACGCGCGCTTCGGCGACTACGCTCCGGAGAACGAGCTTGAGTGGCATGTCCCCGACGGGCGCTGGCGGGTGATGGCCTTCATCGTGGACCGTTCCCGCTCGTTCAAGTACTTCGGGGAATTCCTCGATACGCTCAACCCCAATGCGGCCGCGAACTTCCTGCGCATCACCCTCGGAGAGCATGAGACGGGGCTGGGGCCGGGCCATCCGCTGGGCGAGCATTTCCGATCGCTCTTCACCGACGAGACGCAGGGGGGAAGCTGGACGGTAGGCCTCCCGCGGCTCTTCGAGGAGCGCTGCGGATACGACCTGCTGAGCCACCTCCCCGCGCTGGTGGATGACGGTTTCCCGGACGCACCACGCATCCGCTACGACTACCTCGGCACGATCCACGACCGCTTCATGAGCGCCTGGCACGAGCAGTACGCGGCGGAGTGCGAGGCGCGGGGACTGCTCTACACCACGGAGGTGCCGATGCTGCGCAATGCCGATGAGCGCGTGGCGCACATACCCGGCTCGGATCACGCGCATGAGCGGGTTGATGAGGACCTGCCCTTCGGCTGGCGCGTGCCGCGGCTGACCTACTCCCGCCAGTGGCCGCGCTTCAAGGCCTCCATCGCCGCGCAGCGTGGAAAGCCGCGAGTGGCGGTGGAGGCATTTCACAGCCTCGGGTGGGGGGTGCGCCTCGCGGACCTGAAAGCGCTCATCGACCGCATGGCGGCGCTGGGTGTCAACCTCGTGGCGCTGCATGGCTTCTACTACACGGCCGCGGGGATGGCGAAGTATGATGCTGCGCCGTCTGAGTTCTACCAGCACCCGTGGTGGCGGCATTTCCGGGCGCTGGCCGACTACGCCGGGCGGTTGTCGTGGATCGCCTCGCGCGGAAGAGACGTCGCGCAGATCGCGCTGCTCGACCCGGTGACATCGCTCTGGACCGGAGGCGGCGACTGGTGGGGCGTGCTCAAGCGCCTCGGAGCGGACGGCTCCGCGGCCGAGCGCATCAGCGATGACTGGGCGGCGCTGATCGAGGCGCTCAACACGCACCAGCGCCCCTACCACCACCTGGACCCGGCAGACCTCGCGGAGGCCACCGTGGAGGGCGATGAACTGGTGGTTGGCGAGGCGCGCTACCGGGCGCTCATCGCGCCGCCGATGCTGAACCTGGAGGCCGGCGCATTCGCCCGGCTGCAGGAGTTCGCCGAAGCGGGCGGCATCGTTCTCTGGGTTGGCGACCTCCCATCGGAGCAGATCGAGGCGGCCTCGGCAGTGCCCGACGATGCCGCAGCGCTCTTTGCGGAGGCTCAATGCGGCCGGGTGCGCCTGATCGAGGCGCCGGGCGGGGTGAGAGAAGCCGCCGGCGATGAGAAGCTGATCGCCGCGCTGGATGAGCTACTGCCGTCGGAGATTGAGCTTCGCACCGATGACGGCTGCACGGAGATGGTGCTGGCGCACCTGCGTGAGGTGGCAGGGCAGCGCATCGTGCTGCTGGTGAACTTTGCGGAGCGAGAGGCGCAGGCAGACCTCCGCATCCGCACCGACGCCCGCTCGCTGGAGCGCTGGGACGCCGAGACGGGAGAGCGCGCGCCACTGCGGGCCACGCGCGACGGCGACTGCCTCGCCTGCAGCTTCCCGCTGCCGTCGCACGGTACGGCGGTGCTGGTCACGGGCGACTCGACGGCAGCGGTGCCATCTGCTTCGGTCATCTACGACGACATGCTGGAGTTGCCGCTGCCGTGGCGACCGGCTGAAACGCCGCGCAACATCCTGCGCTTCGGCACTTTCCGGCTGGAGATCGATGGCGAGGAGTGCCCCGAGGCGGTGCCGCCGGAGCCGATCATCAACAGCCTTGCGCGCTTCGGCGGCAATGCCCGGCTGCCGATCCGCATCAGCCCCGGTGGCATGGGCCCGACAACATGGGGCGTCAGCTACCCCGTCTCGGCCGCCTGGACCGCGCACTTCATCGCGGAGCACGTCCCGGACGACTTGAAGCTGGTGATCGACCGTGACTCCCTCCGCGGGAAGGCGCGTGTGCTGCTGAACGGAACCGAGCTTGCGCTGGAGGACGCTGCGTCTGAGTTCATCTTCGAGCGAAGCAACGCCGGCTGGTCGGTAGCTGAGATCGTGCGGCACGGGGAGAATGAGCTTACGCTGGAGATCGAGGTCAATGCCGATGATGGCGGCCTGCTCGATGCCGCGTGGCTGGTCGGGAGCTTCGGCGTGGCCGGGGAGCCCGGTCAGACGCGCCGCCTCGTCACGCCACCGGAGGAGATACTGCCGCTCGACCTGCCGGCCTCGGGCCTGCCGCACTTCGCCGGAACAGTGGCGGTAGAGCAAGAGCATGAGCTTCGCGAGGGCTGCACTCATCTGCGGCTGGAGGAGGGCAACGGGCGGTTCCTCGACTGCGCGGAGTTGTTCGTGGACGACCGGAGCCTCGGTGTCCGCTGCTGGCCGCCCTACCGCTGGGAGCTGCCGGATGAGCTGCGCGGGCATGACGAGGTGACAGTGAGGCTGGAGATCACGACCGCCGCGGGGCCGGCGGTTGAGGGAATGCAGTTCGATGCGAAGACGCGGAAATATGTTGAGCTTTGACCAACTTTGACAGTGAGGAGTTGCACAATTATGACCAACGACAGCGGCCGCACGATCGACTTTGATGTAATCCCGCCGAACCCGCCGAACGAGGGCATCCTGTTCGTGGACCACTCGCAGGCCAACCGCAGCGGGCACCTCGGCCACGCGCTGGTGGAGTATGAGCCGGGAAAGATCCTGGCGTTCTACCCCAACTGCTCGGATGCCAACCGGGGGCACTGTGCCACAGGATGGATGGAGTGCAAGCGCTCGGTTGATGGCGGTGAGACGTGGAGCGAGCCGAGCGTCTTTGACTACTCCAAGCGCACATTCGATGACGGGCAGCGGCGCTCGGTCTTCTGTGAGAAGGCGCTCCTCGCGCCCGATGGCGCAATCGTTATTGAGACGCTTGAGTGCGACCTCACCACCACTCCTCACTGGCACCCGCATTTCATTCCGATGGTCCTCCGCAGCACCGACGGCGGAGAGACATGGAGCGATCCGGTGCCGATCAGTGATGAGCCCGGGCGCGTTTACGATATGATTCGCGTGGGCGATGAGATCCTTGCGCTGGAGTTGTGCAATGACACGGCGGAGAATTTCGTCGGCACCCGCCCCGAGCACGTGTACAACCTCTACGTCAGCGCGGACAGCGGCAGGAGCTTCACGCTGCGCAGCACGCTACCGCTGGACACCGAAGGCCGCGGCTACGGGACGATGTCGTTACTACCCGACGGCGGCCTGATCGCCTACGTGTACAACATCAACGACGAGCGGAACCTTGACTACGTGATCAGCTACGATGACGGGCGCACCTGGAGCGAACCGGGGACGTCTTTCTTCGCAAAGCAGATCCGCAACCCGCAGATGACCGCGTTCAAGGGCGGCTACGTGCTGCACGGCCGCAGCGGCAGCAAGGGCGATGATGGCGTGCGCGGCAACTTCGTGCTCTACACCTCCGCCGACGGTATCAACTGGGATGAGGGCTGCTACCTGCGGATGCTCGATGCCGGTTCGGGCGCGTACTCCAACAGCATCGCCGTCGGCGCACTCGATCCCGACACTCCCGATCGCCTGCTCATCCAGGCTTCGCATGCGTATGAGGAGGCAAAGACGAACATCCTGCACTGGTGGCTGACCTGACATAACGCATTCGACATCAGCGCGCGTAGTCGGCTGCACTGCCTGGTCCCGAAGTAGGGACCGGTGGGCAGGCTAAAACTGTGCCAGCCACTCGCGAAAGTCGACTTCGCTGAAATGGTTGTTGGTATCCATGCCGACGCCACGGTCGGATAGAAACGCAGCGATCATGTCGCCATCCATGACTACTACGCCTGAGCGCTCAGAGAGCGCCCATCCATTCGTGCTGATACGACCCGTCGTGAAGAATAGATAGAATACAGGATCACAAGGACGAACACTAAGATCCTGATAGATATCATCTCGACTGAAAGCTTTTCCGCGTGCCAAGTCCACGGCACCCACTAGATCCCGGAGATCAGGGGTTGCCGCCTGTCCTCGCTGGTAGTGTTTGGCTTGGCCTATCATCCACACATTTAGTTGCTTCTGTACAGTCGGAAGAGGATCCTGAGGGAAGACGTGCTTCTCCAAATGCCATCTGCCGAAAAAGTCAATACCTTCGTCAGCAACGTAAGATGTTGTCTTCGCGTCGTCCACGTCCAACAGGCGGAGCATCCCCGCGCAAAGAGCTTCAAAATGTCTCGGAGAGAGCCCGCTAAGCGCCGCCACATACTCATCGAATTGCGCCCTTCGGGATTTCGCGCTGCGGGTCTCCGGGGGATCGGCAGGTTCGACGAAAGCCGCGCCCTGTATCATGTGAGGAGACGAGGTGTTGAAGTCGTAGTGGCAGATACGTCCTGCATTCACTAGTGCCTCGCGTTCGGCCCTTAGGAGAGCCAACACCTTTGAATTCCACTGTTCGGTGCGCTCCCGTGCAATGTCTTTGTCCGCGAACCATCGTTCGGCCAGTGCTATATCCGCGAGCAACTCGGTGATGTCCTTCGGCTTGTCGGCGATACCCACAAAATCTGGAACCAGATTGACAAGCGTCTTCGGCCCAGTCCGTCGCATGTATCAGGCACTCCCCAGTTTCGCGAGCACATCGAGTAACTCCTCGGCAGCGCTGACAAGGTCCCTGATTATATCGACCTGACCTTCTTCCAATCCCTTCAGCTGTACGATGCCAGCATTTCTGATGGTTTGCGTGACCGAGGCCACTTCAGTCATCAGTTCTTCGGAAATCTCCTCTCGCTTGGCTACACGAACGGCGTCAAAGAAAGTGCGACCATCGTCAAATAGGAGCCTGCGCGCCTCCACGTTCGGCAGAATACTGCGCAGCTCCCGAACCTCACTGAACTTGGTGATTTTCGGATCTGTTGTTACTCTGTTATCGTCCTCCTGAGGAGTGAACAACCCATAGAGTTGTTCTAACCTTTCGGTGTCTTCAAAGCACCAGTTTTCCTCGTCCCAACCAACCCACTCCCGGACAACCGGCAACGAGACGGCCTCGTGGAAGAGCGGGTACATGTCAGGTGATGCGAACTCGGCATAGTCCTCGTGTTCGCTCATCTGCTGGAGTGAGTTATAGGCCCTGTAACGTCGGTTCACTTCTGTGGCGGACATCCCAAGTTGGTCGGCGATCTCCCCAGCCTCCAGGCCGTGCTCATCGCGCAGCGCCGCAACGAGTTTTGCACGCTGGTACCCTCCCCACTCTCTGATGCCGGAGACATGCCGTATCCCCATCAGTTTGGCGCGAAAGCGTGGGGCGTCCTCTTCGTCCGCGATCTCCAACACGGGTATACACTCAATGTCCGTGACAACTGGTTCGTCTTCTTCCAGTGCTCCAGATGCTACGTCCTCCTTCAGCCAACGCATTGCGGCGACCCGGCGATTACCTTCCACAACAACGTAAGTATCCTCCGCGTGGGGGTAGGACTGCACGATGATCCTATCGACGGGCAGAAACCCGTTGGTGCGGATCGACTTTTTGAGCGCAATGAGAGCCTCGTCCTTCAGTCGATCGAACGCTGCAGCCTGCACTCTCTGATCGTGATACCGATCCGCTGCTACCGCTTGGTAGTTCTCGTCGTCCTCGTATCTCCAGTTGTTGGGGTCTAGAAGAAGCTGGTCGATACTGAGTTCCAGTTCGTTAAGCTCTTCCATCCGGACTCACCACCTATTGCTCGTTAGCGGCCGTATTACTCGGCTGCATATTCCCGATTTGCGGGTTGATGTCCTCCGCAGTCTACTCTGCCGCCGCTGAACAGCCGTAGTTAGCGCCCACATCGGGGCGGTCATTCTGGCAGCCCAGCGTGCAACTGTGATAGATCGTAGATCGCAGGTAGTTCCCGCCGTCCCGGGGAAGAGGTGCGGGAGGCGCCGCTGCGCTACGGGCCGATCGAAGCTGCTCGCCGGGGTCGCTCGATGCCACCGAAGTCCGCGCCAGGATCGTCGCGCGCGGCGCCAACCTTGACGTGTGACCCACTGGCGGGCCGCGGGGAGGTCCCTACCCCCTGCTCGGGAAGATACTTCGGCACGGAATCACTGCAGAGTTCAGGAATGATCGGCATGCCGAGGCGATACCTCAACGCGCGAAGCGGAGCGCATCCGTACGAGCACGACGAGAGCGTGTGCCCTCCTGACATCTTTTACATCACGGTGGACATGATCCCGCGCGAGGCGTGGCACCTCGACAGCCCCATGCGGGAGCACCTGCGCACCCCCAACCTCGACCGGCTGATGGGCGATGGCGCAACTTTCACCCACGCCTGCTCGAACTCGCCGCTGTGCGGGCCTTCGCGCGCAGGCACAATGACCGGGCGTTACTCCTACCTGCTGGTCAACGAAGAGCGCGCACATGACGGCATGGCGGTGCTGCTGCGGCATGATGACGCGATCTACCCGGAGTATCTGCGCGACACAGGCTGGCTGACCTCGCACGCCGGCAAGTGCCACGTCGGCGCGCACAAGTTCATTGACGCCTTCGGCGAATCGGATGCGCCGTGGGATCGCTGGGCACCGCCGCTGACCGATGATGATGGCTACCTGCGCTACCTGCGGGAGCTTGGGGTCGAGCCTCCCGCATGGCCGGAGCCGGTATGCGGCACTCGCCCCGGCGGCGACCGCGGCAATAGCTACGGCGGCTGGATCACACAGGAGGATGGCTCGGAGTTCCCGGAGGAGGCCACTTACTCACAGTATCTCGCGTGGCTGGCGGGCCAGCAGCTTGAGAGCGATCTCTACCGCCGCGGCGACTCGAACGCCCCGATCTACCTCCAACTCGACTTCTTCGCACCGCACCAGCCGTTCCTCGTACCGGAGTGCTACCGCGAGCGAGCGCGCGAACTCGCCGAGCATGTCGAACTGCCTGAGAGCTACCACCGGGCCGTGGGAGGCGCGGTCGACGATCTGCCGCGGGTCTACGAGTTCTACCGCAAGAACTGGGGCCTCGATGACCCGGAGAGCGCGCGGCAGTACATGCTGATGAACTTCCTGCAGATCGAAGCGCTGGATGCCGCACTCGGCCGCTTCCTCGCCGAACTCGACCGCCAGGGTCTCTACGATGACGCAATGATCATCTTCGCCGCCGATCACGGCGAGATGAACTGCGAACTTGCTCTGGTGGATAAGGGCGTCTATGGCCACCCGAAGACCGCGCAGGTACCGCTGGTGGTGAAGCTGCCCGACGGCGAGGCGGCCGGAACGCGCCATGATGAGCTTGTGACGTTGCTGGACATCGCGCCGACGGTGCTTTCACTGGCGGGGGTAGAGCCCGCCGACCGCCTCGATGGCGAGTCGCTGCTGCCGCTGATTCGTGGTGAGAGAGCGGAGCGCGAGCAGCCGTTCATCTTCGAGGCCGGCTGGCACGTGGCGCCGAACCCGGCGGTGGCGTACTTCGCCGAGGTCGAGGGACATTACATGATGTACACCTACAACCTCACGAGCGACCACGATGAGCTTTACGATCTCGATGCGCGCCCGCCGCTCAACGTCGCGAGAGACGCGGGCATGCAGCAGATCAGGCACGAGATGATTCGGCGGCTCGGCGCGTTCCTCGAGGCGGACCCGAGGTGGGCGTGCTACTGGCACACCTTCCGTCTCGATCATTACGAACTGCTCGATCTTAGCGGCGGCGACTTCCAGATGTTCCGGCCGGAGTAGCCCGCTGCATCAACGCGTAACGATCCTGGGGAGGCACTCCAACAATGCACGGAATCTCACTCGCACTTACGCTCTCAATGGCCGCCCACGGCTGGGGCGGCGGACACCCGGTCATCCGCGAGCGCGCCATCTCGTGCCTGCCGCAGTGGCAGCAGGAGATGATCCAGCAGGCCGAAGTGTCGCTTGTGACCGACTGCGCAGCGCTGCAGGACCAGCACGCCGGAGGCACTCGGCCCGATCTTGACGCCTACTGCAAACCCGAGGGCGCCACGGTCTCGCTGCACGACGTCAACCCGGTGCCGGCGAGCACCATCGCCATGCGCTGGTATCTGCAACGCATCGGTGAGACCGTCCGCGCGGGCGATATGACCGAAGCGGTGCGCTACATGGGCGTCCTCTGCCACTGGGTCGAGGACACAGGCTCGATGAGCCTCCACTGCACCGAGGGCTTCATCAATGAGGCGTATCTGCGCGAGCTTATTCCGCCGCCGGGCGACAAGCGCGCGCGGCACTACCTCTACGCCGCCAGCGGGATCTCCGACACCGGGCGCTACGATCTGCCTGCTGAGGAGGACCATGTGCCGGTGCTGCTTGGCCGCACCATCGAGGAGGCGGCCCTGCATCTCCAGCGCCGCCAGCGTCTGCAGGCACAGGCTGCGCGACAGGTCATCATCCCGTTCGTGATGGACGAGATGCATGGCGACGGAACGGTTGCCGCGCGCCTGCGCGGGCAGTTGGTCTCCAACGCGACACGCACCAGCGCCGACGCGCTCTACACGGCGCTGTGCCTCGCTACCGATCGCATCGAGGGCGAGACGGCGCACCTCGAGGAGCTGCTGCTGACCGACGTTGTCTCGGACTACCGCGGTGGGAAGACATCGGCTCCGTGGCGCTGGACGCCCTTCCTGCTCGATGGCTGCTTCGACCAGCGCCGCAACATCCTGCCGCTGGAGCTACCCGGCGAGGATGGCCCACAGACCTTCGAGCACGGTGTCGGTATGGGCGTGCCCTTCACGCTCGGCTGGACCTTCGGCCCGGGGGGCGTCTACTCGCGGCTTGTTGCGACCGTGGGCCTGCACCCCGCATCGGCGGAAGGCACGTCCGCGATCTTCGCGGTGCTGGTGAATGGCGAGGAGGTCGCCTGCACAGCCCCGATGGCGCCGGGGGATGCCGCTCAGGTGATCGAGGCCGCGCTACCCGCCGAGGGTGACGCAATCGAGATCAAGCTGCAGACGCGTCTGCCAGAGGGCGCATCAGGCGACAACTGCTTCACCGTCTGGGGCAGCCCGCGGCTGGTGAAGTAAGCGGGACCGTTGGCATTGGCGCGGCTACCCCACCGGCTGGCGCAGGATCGTCTTCAGCTTTTCGGCCGCCGTCTTGCGCGGGTCGGAGAGGTAGATCTCGTGATGCTTGCCGTTTAGCTTATGCCCCTGCTCGGCGATGAACGCGTGCAGGCGCTCGATGGTCGGCGCCTCGTCGGCATACGGGCCCACGTGCAGCACCTGCGCGCTCAGGCCCTCCTCGTACTGCTCGAAGCGCATGAACTCCGCGGCCACGAGGCATTTCTTCTTGCATGCCGCCTTGTGCCCCGCAAGGTAAAGCTCCTCATCCACCGGTTCGGGCATCATGATCATCGCCGACCACTGCCACGCGCTGCGGTCGCCCTCCGCGAATGCCGTCATATCCTCGGCCCACCACAGCCCCTCCAGCGGCGGCACCACGAAGTCGAGGGCCTCATCGCGCTCCTTCACGAGGAACTTGATCGAGTACGCGATCGCGTAGAGCGCATCCACCGAGTCGCGATACCACGTCTCGGCGTTCGGATCGCCCTCGCCGTCAATCATGAGGTAATTCAGCGGCGGGACTTCAACCAGCACGGGATCGGCGGGGGCTCTGTAGAGTTCCGGGTACATCTTCTTTGCGTCGCGCTTCGCCATCGGCCACGGTCCCTTCCGTGAATCGGCAGTATATGTGCTGGAGTAACCTTCGCATGCGGAGCCGCGTCTTCCTGCTCTGCCGGCAGGTATTGCCGTATGCCTCGTGAATCTAGCGGGCATTCCGACATCGGCCTGCCGCTCGATGGGCCGGACGAGTATGCGGAGGTCAGGAGAGATGGAACTGCGACTTGCGCTGATAGCTCTATTGCTGCTCTCTGCCACTGCCGTGAGAGCCGAAGTGGCGCTCAATCCGCTCTTCGCCGACCACATGGTCCTGCAGCGCGGGATAGCGGTGCCGATCTGGGGCACCGCCGCGCCGGATGAAGAGGTGACCGTCAGCGCCTGTGGGCAGGCGAAGACCGCGACTGCAGACGCTGAGGGCAAGTGGATGGTGCGGCTCGAGCCGATCGATGAGACCGAGCCATTCGCCCTGACGGTGACCGGCGGCAACGAGATCGTGCTGCAGAACGTCGTCATGGGCGATGTCTGGCTATGCTCGGGGCAGTCGAACATGGTCTGGACGGTGGGCAATTCGGTGAATGGCGCCGAGGAGGTTGCGGCAGCGGAGTACCCGATGATCCGCCTCTGCCAGGTGACCCGCGTCACTGCGACAGAGCCGCAGGACGCAGTCAAGCTGACGTGGTCGGTTTGCTCGCCGCAGACGGTCGGCGGCTTCTCCGGCGTCGGCTACTTCTTCGGCCGAGAGCTGCACCAGGAGCTTGGAGTGCCGATCGGCCTGATCAGCTCCAACTGGGGCGGCACTACCGCCGAGGCATGGACCGCGCGCGAGGTGATGGAGGGCGATCCGGCGTACGCCGCGGTGTACGAGTGGTGGCAGATGCGTGTTGATGAATACCCGGCGGCGATGGAGAAGTATCAGAACGAGACGCTCCCGGCATGGCAGGCGAAGACGGCGGAGGCGAAGGCGGCCGGAGAGACCCCGCCTCGCCGCCCGCAGCCGCCGTCAGGCCGCGACCATCCCCGCTACCCCTCGAACCTCTTCAACGGGATGATCCACCCCCTGATCCCGTTCGCAATCAAGGGCGCGATCTGGTACCAGGGCGAGTCGAACGCGAATGCCGGCGGCACCACCGGCACCGGTGCGTGGCAGTACCGCCACCTGCTTCCCGCGATGATCACCGACTGGCGCGATCGCTGGGGGCAGGGCGACTTCCCCTTCGCGTGGGTTCAACTCGCGAACTACAAGCCGATCCTCGAGCAGCCGGCCGACAGCACCTGGGCCGAACTGCGCGAATCGCAGACGGTGGCACTCTCGCTCCCGAACACCGGCATGGCGCTCGCGATTGACTGTGGTGAGACCGGCGACATTCACCCGAAGGACAAGCAGACCGTCGGCCAACGGCTGGCGCTGTGGGCGCTTGATGAGGTCTATGGCCGCGATGTCGTCTCGCAGGGCCCGGCTTACTCGCGGATGGAGGTCGAAGATGGCCGCATCCGGCTGCACTTCGACAATACAGGCGGCGGCCTCACCACTCTCGCGAACCCGAACGCGCCCGACCCGAGCGTACTGCGCGGCTTTCAGATCGCCGGCGAGGATCGGCAGTGGGTATGGGCGGACGCCGAGATAGACGGTGAGACTGTGCGGGTGTCATCTGCCGCGGTCGAGGCGCCGGTCGCGGTGCGCTACGCCTGGTCCGACAACCCGATCGCTAACCTCTACAACGTTGAGGGACTGCCGGCGCTGCCTTTCCGCACGGACGACTGGCCCCTGCTCAGCAATCCGCAGTAGCCTTCCTGGCGCACGCTCACCTGCCGAACGACTCTGACGCCCTGCGGGCGTCCCCCGGCCGTTATCATTGTGGCCCTCGCGCCCTCGCGAGGGTCGGCGCGATAGCGCCGATGCCGTTAGACGAGAACGACTCTGACGCTCTGTGGGCGCCCCCCGGCCGTCATCATTGTGGCCCTCGCGCCCCCGCGAGGGTCGGCGCGAAGCGCCGATGCCGTTAGACGACAACGACTCTGACGCCCTGCGGGCGCCCCCCGGCGAGGGCGCCGGGGCCCCGATGACGACGCCCCGGCGACTGCTGAAGTGAGGCGAGCACGGTCGGGCTCGGGTCGACAGCGGCAGCATCGCACGCGAAATTGGTGCTTCAGAAAACTTTTTTTTGAGCTATTCTTGAGGTGATTGGGCGACTTCGCCCCAGACGATGAATGCAAGTCCCCCTTGGCCTCCGCGTCGTGTTGAGGTTGTCTTGAGCTAAGCAAGAACTCTGACAGAGGCGAAAATGTGCCGAATAGAAGTTTGCATGAACTCTTGACACGGAAGAACAGGCATGTATACTTGTGATGCAGCGTGGGGCAACAAGCGGTCGAGTGGACCTTCATAGAAGACACTGCGGTCAGGTAGGCTGGTCACCAGCCCACCCGGGAACTGACCGCCCTCGCGGGAGATCCGCGAGCGATCGCAGCGCCCCGAACACTGAAGAGCCTAATGAGGAGGCGGACAAGATGCGCGAGCTTTGGAAGGACACCGAGGGTCTGACCACCGTAGAGTACGCACTGCTTCTCGCCCTGGTCGTAGTCGCAGGTATCGCCGCGTGGCAGGGTCTGGGCACCCAGGTCGGCACGACAGTCAACAGCTCAGCCGGCACGATTGCCAACGCGGGCAGCTAGTACTGTCGGATCCGGCTGACGTCACCCGCTTTGTGAGGCCCGTCTGGGCCGTGCCGGTGTGAGTTTTTCCTGTCTCACAAGTGTAGCGAGACATACCGAGGCGCTTGCAGAAGACAGGACGTCCAGCCGGCGGTAGGTGAGGGAGTGGGCAACTACTCCCTCACCTCATTGTTTAACCCCCTATTGCTCCTCAGCCTCCCCCAGCATCCCCCGAAGCAGGCACTGGGCCGCAGCCTTGTTCGGTATGCGCCCGCGGACCGCGCTGTCGAGATCGGAGGCGGCAAAGGGAGGCATCGCAGAGCCCACGCAGGACGGGCAGCCATCCTCGCAGGCGCACTCGGAGATCACCCGCGCCACCGTGCGCATGATCTCGTCGAAGCGCTCCATGCAGCGCGCCGCAAAGCCCATCCCGCCGGGGTAGCGGTCATGCACAAAGAGCGCATCTTGCCCCAGGTTCGACGAGTCGACGACGGTGCCGATGTCCTGCACGTCCGCCATCACATAGAGCGGCGCCACCTCGACGAAGACGTTCGCGATGCCGATCAGCGCCTCGCCCACGATCATCCCCTGTCGCATCAGGTCCTCCACCACGTCCTCGCGCGGCGCGAACCACATCGCGACCGTCTCGAGCTCCTGCGGCGGAAGCTCAAGCTTCTCCCAGCCCAGCGAATCGCGGCTGGCGAACTTGATCTTCTTGAACATCGGGATCTCCGTCGTCACCGTCACATCACCGAAGCCCAGTGACCCACCCAGCCACCCTCGCTCATCCTCCGTCTCATCTATGCGTATGCGCGAGGACTGCACCGACTGGGTGTAGTAGTCCAGATCGCGACGATCAACATGCGCGATCTTCTGCTCGACATCAAGCTCCTCCACGAAGTAGGTCTCCGCGCCGTGGAGGTAGACCGCGTGGCTGTGAAGCTGGCTGAACGCCGCTACCTCATCGAGCGTCCCAATCACACGCTCTCCCTCGCGTTCATCCTGGATCGTGTAGACCGGCCCGGCGATGTTGCGCAGGTTGACACCCGCCGCCGGGTACTCTGTGCTGGCCCAGTACCAGGCCGCACCCTGGCTACCCGCAATGTGCCGCACCAGGCCCTCCTCCTCCAGCAGCTCGAGCACTACGTCCGAGTAGGGGCCGAAGAGTTCCACCTCATCATCGAGCAGCGGCAGTTCGTACGTTGCGCAGCGCAGGTGGCCGATGGTGATGTGCGGGTTGTCGGGGTCAATGACCGCCTGCTCGGGGCTCTGATCGAAGAGATAGTCGCTGTGCGCCATGAGGTACTGGTCCATCGGCGTGTTCTGCCCGACGAGGAAGACCAGCGCCTCCTCCTCCCCACGCCCCGCGCGGCCCGACATCTGCCAGGTGCTGGCGACAGTGCCGGGATAGCCGACCAGGATGCAGGCGTCGAGCGAGCCGATGTCAATGCCAAGCTCCAGCGCGTTGGTGGAGGCCACGCCGAGTATCTCGCGCTCCACGAGGCGGCGCTCGATCTCTCGCCGCTCGTCGGGCAGATAGCCGCCACGGTAGGCGTGCACCGACTGCGACAGCCGCCGCGAGATCGGCCTCAGACGATCGCGCACAGCCTTGAAGAGAAGCTCCGAGGCGAGGCGGGTGCGAACGAAGGCGATCGTCTGCACACCCTCCTGCACGAGTGCGGTCATCAGGTCGGTGGCCTCGCTGAGCGCGCTGCGCCTGTCGCCCCCCACCCGCCAGTTCTCCGCCGAGCCGCGCGCGGCGGTGGTCAGGGGTCGCGGGTTCCAGAGCACGAAGCGGCGTGGTCCGCGGGGCGAGCCATCGTCATCCACCAGCGCCATCTGCTCGCCGGTGACGCGTTCGGCGTGCTCGCGCGGGTTGCCGATAGTCGCCGAGCAGCAGATGAATTGCGGCGCGGCGCCGTAGTGTCGACAGACCCGGTGCAGGCGTCGCATGACGTTCGCGAGGTGCGAACCGAAGACGCCCCGGTAGGCGTGGACCTCGTCAATCACCACGTAGCGCAGGTGCGTGAAGAAGCGGTTCCAGCGCGCGTGGTGCGGGAGGATCGCCTGGTGGAGCATGTCGGGGTTACTCAGGATGATGTTGCCGCCATCGCGCAGGCGCCGCCGGAGGTTGCCGGGGGTGTCGCCATCGTAGGTGCCGGCCATGAACCACTCGGACATCTCCACGGTCTCAAGCCGGCCGAGGCCGCGAAGCTGATCCTGTGCGAGGGCCTTCGTGGGGTAGATGTAGAGTGCGGTGGACATCGGCTCATCGAGCATCGCTTCGATGACGGGGATGTTGTAGCAGAGCGTCTTCCCGGAGGCGGTGCCGGTGACGATGACGACATTCTCTCCCGCCCGGACGTGCTCGATCGCCTGCGCCTGGTGGGTGTAGAGGCGCTCGATGCCCTGCGCGTTCAGGGCGGCTTCGACGGAAGGGTGAAGGCCATCCTGCAGGTCTGCGTAACGCGCTTCGCGAGCGGGGATGAGTTCTATGTGCGACATCTGCTGCTCGAAGAAGTCATTCCCGCGGATGCGATCGATGAAAGTTGCTGCGTCCATGGATGGGTCCTCCGGGTCTGATTTACTGCGATACGAATCGTCGTCGTTCAGCGCTAAGGACTCTGACGACCTGCGGGCGGCCCACAGTTGTTTTTGTTGTGGCCCTCGCGCCCCCGCGAGGGTCCGCGCGAAGCGCCGATGCCGTCCTACGCTAACGACTCTGACGCACTGCGGGCGTCCCCCGGCGTGGGCGCCGGGGCCAC
>LSQX01373922.1_pt1 | contig 19822 bp, 12 predicted proteins | sample 654561 | NCBI WGS metagenome assembly LSQX01 (sample SAMN04489861, study PRJNA283612) | anaerobic digester metagenome | isolation source: 4 biogas reactors fed with cattle manure at either 37C or 55C with and... | place: Denmark: Kongens Lyngby | collected 2014
CACTACGTCGAGGAATATTGAGGCAATCGTTCACGGGGACTGTCCTGGGGTGGTGGAAACCGGAGGACGGACCGGCCACCGGTCTTGTTCCAGAAGCGCGATTGTTCTCTGTTTACGCCCTCGGCGTGAAGAAGACCCAGCTCCATACCTCCGTCCCAAGGCCACAGCCAGCGGTGTCCCCCCTGGCCAGAAACGCCCGAACAAAACCAGGAAACGGTACGGATTGCTGATCGTTGGACTTTTTGCTACCCCAGGACTGTCCCCTTCGGTCTACCCAGGATCTCCGCGAGGTGTCTTGGCGAGCGGCCGAAGCGCGCCCGGTATTCCTCGAGCGTCGGTCGCAGCCGCGTTGTCAGCTTCGTGTCGTGGTGCAGGGCGATGTCGGCCAGGCGGTGATCGAGAAACGGATTGGCCAGCCGCTCCAGTGTCCGCCGCGCGAAGGCCTCGGCTCCTTCGGCCCGATCCTCGATCGTCGGGACAATCTCCTCGAACAAGAGCGCTTCGAGCCAGGGGCGAATCCGCGCGTCGTCGAGCGCTTCGCGGACCGTTTCGATTCCCAGGGGCAGCGCTTTGGCGACCAGCGCTGTATGGGCCCCGTTCAGGATGCGGACTTTCCGCAAGTGATATGGCTCCAACTGCTCGACGAACTCGACGGCCGGGTGGGCCGCTACCGGGAGGCCGCTGGCGGAGGTCGCGCCGCCCGCCTCGGTTGCGTCGCCTTCGATCAGCCAGAGCGCGAAGGGCTCGGCGACGGCCAGCAGCGGGTCCTCCGCCGCCAACGGGTCGTCCGCCCGGGGCGCGGAGACGATCCGGTCGACGAGCGTGTTGCGCCAGACGCATTCGTGGCGAATCCACTCGACCCGATCGCCGCGGACCGGCCAGCGCGCGGCCTGCTCGAGCACCAGGTCGAGAAGCTGATCGGCATTTCGCTCGACGAGTTCACAGGGGAGGATTGTCAGTCCGTCGCCACCCGCCTCGAATCGCGCCAGGAGAACGGCCAGCAGTTTGGCCGGAAACGATTCCGGCGGCCCGCCGGGCGGCGCTTCCGCGGGCGCCAGCGCCAGTCCGGCTTCGGTCGTGTTGGAGACGATCGCCACCAGCGACTCGGATCGAGCCGCTTGGAGAATCTGGTCCCAATCCTCGGCGGCGGCAAGGGCCCGGCGGACGCTTGTCACCTGGCAGGTGCGGTCCACGACCTGGCCGGCCTCCAGACCTCGGATCGCGGCATGGAATCGGCCGTGCTGCCGGTTGATTTGCCTGGCTCGCTCCGTTCCGGTCGACTGGACCGCGACGATCTTACCGGCCGGGCGGGCGCCCTGGTTCAGTTCCTCGGCGAATAGGTCGAGAAAACAACGCAAAAACTTGCCGGTTCCAAATTGGAGAATGGTTTCGTCCATGGCTTCAATCGGGGCTAATGAATACTCCGGCGATCGTCGCAGTCATGTAAGCGGCCAGGGTGCCGCCGACCATCGCCCTCAGACCATACCTGGCGAAGTCGCCGCGGCGCTTGGGAACAAGGCCGCCGATTCCGCCGATCTGGATGGCGATCGAACCGAAATTGGCGAATCCGCAGAGGGCATAGGTGGCGATCACGAAGGAGCGCGGCGAAATCGAATCCCGGGCGGCAATCAGGCCTTCGTAGGCCAAAAGCTCATTGAAGACGGTCTTGGTGCCCAGGAGCATGCCGACCTCCGGAGCGTCGCGCCATGGCACGCCCATGATCCAGGCCAGCGGGGCGCAGACCCCTCCCAGCAGCTTCTCCAGCGTCAGCGGCGCGCCGAACAGGTGTTCCGTCGGCGAGAGCAGCCAATTTGCCGTGTGAATCAGGGCAATGAATGCGATCAGCATCGCGCCGACGTTCAGGGCGAGAGTCAGCCCCTCGGATGCGCCGCGGCAGGCCGCGTCGAGAATGTTGGCGTCGGTTCGCGCGACGTCGATGCGGACGACGCCCTTGCTGACCGATTCCTCGGTTTCGGGCACCATCATCTTGGCGATCACCAGCGCAGCGGGCGCGGACATCAGCGAGGCGGCCATCAGGTGCCCGGCGTCGACGCCCCAGGCGGCGTAGGCGGCCATCACGCCGCCGGCCACGGTCGCCATGCCGCCGGTCATCATCGCCATGATCTCGCTCCGCGTCATGCTCTCCAGGTAGGGTTTCACCAGCAGGGGCGCCTCGGTCATCCCCACGTAGACATTCGCCGAGGCGGCCAGCGACTCGGTCCCCGAGGTATCCATCACCCAGACCATCACCTTGGCCATGATCTTGACGATCCACTGGAGGATGCCCAAATGAAAGAGAATCGCCGTTCCCGAGGAGACGAAAATGATCGTCGGCAGCACGGAGAAGGCCATGTAGTGGTCCTTGAACGTCGAGCCGAAGACCATTTCCGCCCCGGCGTCGGAAAAACTGACGATTCGCGCGACGATGATCCGCGCCGCCTCGAAGAACTGCTCGCCGAACCGCGTCTTCAGCAGCAGCACGGCGAGCAGGAATTGCAGCAGGACGCCGGAGACGATCAGGCGGAGATTGACCCGCGTGCGGTTCTCCGAGAGAAGCCAGGCGAGCGCGAGCATCACGAAAAGGCCCAACAGGCTTACGGCACGTTCCACGGCTGGTCCTCGACCCACACGGCACTCGGGGAGACGCCCGGCGGCAAGACCCGGCCTGCCGGAACAGACCGCCATCGTAACCGGCGCGGCGGCGGGAGGAAAGGGCGAGCCTGAAGCCACCGGGTCCCGCACGGCCCGGCCCAGTTTTCTCGCCGCCCGAAACGCGCGGCGGACGAGGGGGAAAAAAGCGTGGCGCCGTGACGTTCAACCGGCCGCTATGCAACCCATCGCCCCCCGGCTAGAATACGATCGATTGTCTCTCGGTCTGCCCGAAGACCATGCAAACAGGAAACAGCACATTACCGGCTGGGGTGCGGGCGGCGTTTCCCGCAACCGTTCACGGAGCCCCGGCCGCCGGGCTTGCCGGGGGCGTGAACAAATACCATTAAACCAGGCGCACACGCGGACGGAAAGCGGATGACAAAAACTGCCGACGACGACCTGCCCCTCGTGCAGCGTGCCCGATCGGGCGATTACGCGGCGTTCGAGGCCCTCGTGGGCAGGTACGAGAGGCGGATCTTCACCTTGGCGATGCGGATCGTCAAGCGGCAGCACGATGCCGAAGAGGTCGTCCAGCAGACCTTTCTGAAAGTCATCGAGCACCTTGAGGAATTCCGCGAGGAGGCGCGATTCGCCACCTGGCTGACGCGGATCGCAACGAACGAGGCGCTGGCCCTGTTGCGCAAACGGTCCACGCGGCACGCGCTGTCGTACAGCGAGAGCGACTCAGAGGAGGGCTATGCCGACATTCCCCATCCCAAGTTCATCGCCCAGTGGGGCGAGACTCCCCACGAGATCGCCGCCCGCCGCGAGACCCGGCGGATGGTCGACGAAGCGCTCGGCCATCTCGACGACAAGTACCGGCTGGTCTTCGTGCTCCGCGATGTGGAGGGCCTTTCCACTGCGGAGACCGCTGAGGCCTTGAAAATCACGCCCAGCAACGTCAAGGTCCGCCTGCTCCGCGCGCGGCTCATGCTCCGCGAGCGGCTGACGCATCTTTTCGGCGACGCGAGCACGCAGGTGGCTCCCGGCGGCCACGACCACGATTGACCGCCGCGATTCCGCCCGGCAGAGCTGTGTCTTGAACGAGCGCCGGCGCGCCCGGCCGCCGCCGGGGGCGCTTGCTAACCGTTCTTCTTCGCGAAGTCGACCATATAGTCGCGGAGCAACACGACCCCTTCGCGCGGCATGGCGTTGTAGATCGACGCCCGGCAGCCGCCGACGGATCGGTGTCCCTTCAATTCCATCAGCCCGAGCTTCGCGGCGCCCGCGTGGAAGGCTTTTTCCGCGTCCTCGTTGGGGAGTGTGAAGGTCACGTTCATCAACGAGCGGTGGGCGGGCTCGGCATGGCCCTTGTAGAAGCCGCCGGAGCCGTCGACGGCCTCGTAGAGCATGGCCGCCTTCTCCTTGTTGATCGCGTGCATCCGGTCGAGCCCGCCGATGTCGCGGAGCAGCCAGTCGGTGACCAGTTTCACCATGTAGACCGCGAAGCACGGCGGAGTGTTGAGCAGCGACCCCGCGTCAGCGATCGCCTTGTAGCTCAGCAGCGAGGGCAAACCGGCGGGAACGCGGTCGAAAAGGTCCTCGCGGATGATCGCAATCGTCACGCCCGCCGGACCGGCGTTCTTCTGAGCGCACGCGTAGAGCACGCCGTAGCGCTCGACGGGCACCTTGCGGTGGAGAAAGTCGGACGAGGAATCGCAGAACAGGGGGACGTTGCCGCTGTCGGGCTCGGAGGAAATCTGGATCCCCTGGATCGTCTCGTTCGAGGTGATGTGCAGGTAGGCCGCGCCGGGGTCCAGATCGAGTTCCTCCTGCGCCGGCATGCGGCGGTAGGCGCAGGCTTGGCCGTCCCAAACGACCCGCGTCTTCCCCTGGGTCAGGGCTTCCGTGTTGGCCGTCCTGCCCCAGGTGCCCGCCAGCACGTAATCGGCCGAACTGCCCTGCGGCAGGAAATTCATCGGCAGGATGGCGAACTGGAGCCGGGCGCCGCCCTGGAGAAAAAGGACTTTGTAGTTGCCCGGGATGCCGAGAAGCTGGCGGAGGTTCGCCTCGGCCGCCTCGATGATCGCCAGAAAGGGCTTGGAACGATGGCTGATCTCGAGAATCGAGCTGCCCACGCCGGGCAATGCCAAGAGATCCCGCTGGGCTTCCTCCATGGCGGGCAAGGGGAGCACCGCCGGACCGGACGCAAAATTATAGACTCGCTCTGCCATCTTTCCTTCTCGCGATCAACGGGCCATGCAGCCGCCGATGCGGCCGCGCTTCTGGTAAAACGAATTCTTTAATCTACGCGCCCCGAGCCGCCTGTCTAGTGGCAGCGGCCGCCGCAGTGCCCAAGCCTCCCCGGCGGGTCGGCGCCGCCGCGCCGGGCGCATCCTGCCTCGAACACGCGGGCCGGCCCCCTCGCACCGCTCCAGTTGCTCCACCCGACGTAGGGGGGGCGCCGGAATAGCGTGCGGCCGCCAGAAAGCGTATCCTGAAGGCGATGATCAACTCGGCGATTTGGAGAAAGACAATCGTGGACTGCCGCGGGCAGTTGCTTGCCAGTTGCCTCCTGCTGGTGCTTTTCGGATGGTTCTTCGTCTGGCTACAGAGTCTGTTCAAAGTCGGCGCGATTGCCGGTCTGCTCAGTCTTCTGCCCGACTTCGTCCGCGAGTTGTTGGGTGTTCCACTCGAACAGATCGTGACCCCGCTCGGCCGGCTCAGTTTTCTCTATGTCCATCTGGTGCCGGTCCTTGTCTGCTTCGGCTGGGCCGTGGCGCGGGGTTCGGCGGCCGTCAGCGGCGGGATCTCGCGGGGGACGTATGAGCTGATCCTCACGCTGCCGATCCGCCGCGTCTCCGTCCTGTTTGCGGCGGCCGCGGTGGCTTCCGGCGGGGCAGCGCTGTTGGCCGCGTCGCTCTGGCTGGGAAATTGCCTGGGCATTGCCACGGTCGAGTTGGAGGGAGAGGTCCCCGCTGCCGCCTTCCTGCCCGGCGCGGCCAACCTCTGCTTCATGACATTCTGTTTTTCGGGAATCACGGCCCTGCTGTCGTCTTTCGACCGCGACCGGTGGCGGACCATGTGGCTGGCAAGCGGCTTTTTCGTTCTCTCGTTGATCCTCGACATGGTGGCCACGTTGTGGCCGCCCGGCGACTGGCTGGCGTATCTCAGTTTTCTCTCGGCATACGATCCCCAAGCGATGATCCTCGCCGGCCCGGAGATGCTGCCGATGTCCCTGCGGCACAACTCCGCCTTGCTCTTGGTGGGCCTGGCGGCCTACGTGCTGGCCGGCGTCGTGTTCAGCCGGCGCGACATTCCGGTGCCGCGCTGACTCGCTCGCCAGGCTTGGCCATCGGGCCGCGCGTGCCGCACCCTGGTTTTGGCGAACGCCTCCCGAGGAACCATGCGGTCGGGCGCCGGCAACGGAGAACGACTTCTCTTTGTGAAGAATCGCAATTTCCAGCGCGTGCGGCCCATGATCGGCCCGCCGTGCGGGGGGCATGGCGGGTGTGCAAGAACCGCTTCGCAAGCCCCTTCCGAGCGCTGGCGATCTGTGATATGATTCGATTCATGCATTGCCGCAATTGCTGCCTTGTTCGGCCGGGCCCTTGCGTCTTGCCGGTTGGCAGCATGGCAGGTGCGCACCCCTAGCTCAATTGGATAGAGCATCGGTCTACGGAACCGAAGGTTACTGGTTCGAGCCCAGTGGGGTGTAGTTTGCAAGTCATGCTCTAATAATGACTTGTGTTCATCCGGTGGCGGGGCGACACCGGTTCGTTGGGTGGCGCGTACTGAGGCCTGGACCCTGCCCACTGGAACGCCACGCTGGCCGAAATCGGCGCTGCGTGGCCCTCTCTTGAAACGGCTGGCCTGAGTCACGGTCCGTTCTACCGTGGTTGGAATGGGCATCGGCCACGCGAACCGTGGGGGGACGGGTAATGAACAGGTCAGAAGCACGAGCGGTGCATCAGCCCGAGAATCCCCCAGCACTTGCTGGCTCCGGCCGGCGGCTCCGTCTGTCGGAGGTTGTCGCCAGCCTCGTGTTTTCCGCGGCTACCTTCGAGATGCTCGTATTGTATGGCATCGTCCACTGGGGCATCATGCTGCAAAATACGCCGGATGCACCGGCACCGCCGCGGGCCGTGTTCACGGTTCTCGGCCATCTGAGCATCCTGCGTCTCGTCTTTTCCACCCTTGCCCTTGTTTGGGCCATCTGGTCATTTCGGGAAGCACCGCGCTGGGCAGCACGGGCTGCCCTTGGACTTGCAGTCGCTGCCCTTTTTTCAAACGCGATCGCCACGTGATCCCACCCCCCCGGCAGCCTCGCAAGATCACGCTTCCCGAGACGGCTCGGCCTGACCGTGGCCCAATCACAGCAGGCCGGCTGGCGTTTGAATCCGGCAAGAAAGAAGACCAGCCGGGATGCCTGCCCCTGCATCCCGGCTGGCAGTATTCTTCATGCCCTTAAAATCCCCGCCCATGCCCGGCGACAGGCAGGGTTGAGAACTTGGAGAACGCTGCGATTCTCCAATCGGATACGAATCACGTTTCCGGGCGCAATAATGCCGCAGCAATGACAAATCGATCGTATGACGCAAATGAACTGGAACGTTCCATCGATGCCTAACTGCAACTGGCGTGCCAACAGCAGGGATCGAAAAGCGGAACGGGCCAGAACCGGGCAAAAACCGTTGGAGCAACCGAGATTTTCAGCGTGACGCATCGACCGGAGACGGTGGACCAGATCGCCGGCGGTTGCAGGGCATGTGGCAGAATGCGACATCCTCGGGGGGCGAACCGCAAAATGCGGCATTCTGCCTCTTCACCTGGCGGGCGGCACGCTCGGAGGAATGGGGCCGATCCCGTTCGGGGGCTTTGGCTCTGGACTTCTGCGCACGGTGGGGGCATGATCTTATGAAGGTTGGGATGCAGGCTGGATTCACCTTGGGAGGTTGGCAGCGATGACGAACTTGATGGCATTCGTGCTGGTTGCCCTGAGTGCGGAGCCGGGCGCCGGCGAGGCCCGGATGCCGTTTCAAGCCTGGTGGGTCGATTCCCTCCAGCAGGTGCTCGTGGAGGAGACAGCCCCGCGCATGCCACCGCCGGGCGAGTTGCACGCCGCCCGCGGCGAGTTCGAGGCGATCCAGGTTGCCGTCCGCAGCTCGACCGCGCGCCGCGTGCGCCTGGCGGCCGAACCGTTCGCCGCCGAGCTGCCCATTCGGGTCCGCACGGTCGGCCGCGTGCCGATCGTGCGCGGCACGCACCACACGCCCAAGGAGCAGCGCGTGGCCGAGCTGCCCGCGGACCTGCCCGACCCGCTTCCGCCTGGCGACGCCCTGGACCTTCAGGCCGACCGGACGGACTGCTTCTGGCTCGACGTGCAAGTGCCCGCCGCAGCCAAGCCCGGCGAGTACCGCACGCGGATCAGGCTCTCGTCGGATGGGACCTCGGTCGACCTGCCTTTGACGCTCCATGTCCACCGGGCCACGGTGCCCTTCGAGGGAACGCTCCTGTTGACCAACTGGTTCTCGGTGCGTCCGAAGGAACTCGGGTTCGGCGACGCTCCCCCCGGCAGCGATGCCTGGTTCGCCTGTGCGAACCTGCTGTTCGACAGCATGTGGGCCCATCGCCAGAACATGTTCTGGACGCCGCTGCGTCCGCCGTTCATCCGGCCGGTCGTCACCGATGGCGGCAAGCTGGACTTCGACTTCACGCTCTTCGACGCCTGGGTCGAGGCCTTCTCGCGGCCCCGCGGCGGCTCCCGGAAGACGTATATCGAAGGCCAGCCGATCGCCTGGCGCGAAGGCTACGACGGGCACGTCAAGGCCCGCATCTGGCGCGTTGTCGATGGCCAGCCGCGCGAGGCGATCATCGAAGCAGCCGATCCCGCGGCCCGCGACGGCTACCGTGTCTTCTTGGGCGCGGTTCGCGAGCATTTGAAGGAAAAGGGATGGCTGGACCGTTTCCGCATCCACATCACCGATGAACCCCACGGCCACCAGTTGGAACCGTATGCCGTTCTGGCCGGCTACATCCGCGAGTTCGCCCCGGAATTCCCGATCATGGAAGCCCTCGACGTACGAGACGACTTCGAGTTCTTCGAGAAGAACTGCGACGTGTGGGTCCCCCAGTTGGGCCGATTCAACAAGACGTTGGATCACATGCTCCGTCGATTGGCCCAAGGCAAGGAAGTATGGATCTATACTTGCCTGTTTCCCAACGGCGAATATCCGAACCGATTCGTGGACTACCCGCTGATCAAGACCCGCGTGCTCCACTGGATGAACTTCCGCTGGGGATTCACCGGATACCTTCATTGGGGGTTCAATCATTGGCGCGGGGACCCGCTGAAGGACCTCGAACCGCCCCACGGTGGCTCCACGTTCCTGCCGCCCGGCGACGCCTGGATCGTCTATCCAGGCGACCGTTGCCTGCTCGATTCGATCCGGCACGAGGCGATGCGCGACGGCGTGGAGGACTATGAACTGCTCAGGCTATTGGCGGAGCAGGACCCGGGCAAAGCCGAATCGCTGGCCAAGACCGTGGTTCGGTCGTTCACCGACTACGCGCGCGACGCAAAGACTCTCCGCCAGGTGCGCCTGGAGCTCCTTGAGATGCTCGATTGAGCGTTGCGGCAGAACCGGCCAGCGAGAAAATGCGGACTGGGCGCTGTTTCGCTTCATGGCTGGCCCGGTTGGCGCTGCGATTGGTCCGTGGGGACCGGCTGGAGCCATTGGGGGTTCTCCCGCACGCCCTCGGCTTCCCGGATCGGCCAGGTCGCCCGGGCGTCGTCCTCGTACGGGCCGATCTGGCGAAACGGAATCGGCTCGAAACCGAGTTTCAGCGCGGGGGACTCCGGCTGGAGCGTGAAATCGCCGTGTTCCGGGTCGGCCAGAAGCGGGTCCGCGACGACCGAATGCGCGTCGGCCCCCGCCATCTGCCACGCCTCCCACTCCGTCGCCGGTTGCACTTCGTCCAACCGCAGATTGCTGACCTGCGCCCAGCCCTGGCTGGAGTTGAATTGCAGCTGGAGCGTCAGTTCGCTCACGCGGGCGTCGTAGTCGGCATCGCCGTCCTTGGGCAGATAGAACGCCGTTTGGCACAACAGCCCGCCGCGCGCCGTGGCGGCTTCCGAACCGTCCGCGCGGTTCAAAAAGCCCCGCGCGCCGAACGCCTTCCAGAGGCCCTGGTTCTCGCAGACGAGCCGGGCGACCAACTCGCCGGTCGCCGCGGCGTGCTGCAAGCGGAAGCTGAGCCGGTAGTGCTTGCCGGGCGCCAGGGCAAAAGGCGCCGAGCGGATGCAGGTGTTGCGGATGTACTTCTTCTCCGGGTTGAACGCGCCGGGCAACCGCAAGGCGCTGTTGCCCTCCGCCGTGACGATCTCGGCCTGGAGGTCCGGGAAGGTCTTGTGGTACCAGCGCCAGCCAGCGGCCACGGTGCGGTCAGGCTCTTGGGCGATTTCTTCCGCCGTGAGGCGGCGGGAGAAATCGCCATTCGGAATCCTCTCGGTCAGGTCGGCCACCGCCCTCTTGAACGCCTGCCGGCCTGTCTTCAGGGGCGCCGTCCCGCCGTTCCAGACGATGTTGGAATCGATCGTGTTGGACTGGAGATTCACGCCGTTTTCCCGGATGTAGCGCGAGTCCGGCTGGCTGGGGTAGTAGAAGATGTTCCGCGTGATCACGTTGCCCCGCATGATCGTGCCGTCGGGCAGGAAGGGGTCCGCCGGCGAGACGTGCATGCCGCGCATCGCGGCCCAGGCCGGATTGGCCATCAGCCGCTCATATTCCTTGAGCATCTTCGGCTGCCGATCGCGGAGAAAGACGCCGTTGGGGGAATCGTTCCAGGTTTGCAGCGAAAGCTGGTGGGTCCTCCCCTGGGGGCCGGCGTTGTCGACGAAAATGTTGTTCTGGATGTGGTTCTCCCGCGCGTTGTGGAGGTGCATCGCGCCGACCTGGCAGCGCTCCACGATGTTGCCGTAGACATCGTTGCCGCAGCCGCTTTCATCCAGATAAATGCCCCAGGCGAACACGAAGAACCGGCCGTGGTTGTCGAACCCGATGCTGTCGCTACAGTGGTTGTACCGGATCGTGTGCCAGCCGCCGCACCAGCCGCCGGTGTAGGTGCATCCGGTGTCCTCCATTTCCAGGTTGCAGTGGCGGATGCGGTTGTACTCCAGAGTGTTGAGCACGCCGCCGTGAAAGATGCCGCAGCGGGGCATGTCGTGAATCAGGTTGTGCGCGACGCGGATGCCGACGCCGCTAAGCATCACGCCGATGCCGTGGCGGTTGAACTGTCCGACGTGGTGGATGTAGCAGTTTTCGACCAGATGCCCGCAGCGCTCCATGGCGACCCGGTCGCCGCCGCTGGCGGAGACGCCGTGCCCGCCGATGTTCCAGATGTCGCAGCCGCGGACCGTGCCGTGCTTGCCGCGGTCGAGGGAAACGGCGGAACCGTGAAAGTAACCCAGGTCGTGCATCGAGCACTTTTCGACCGATGCATGGTCGCAATCGGTAAAGCGGAGGGCACCCTCTTCGGCGCAGGTCAGTTCAAGCCCCCGGACGCAGACGTGATCCGTCTTCGAGAAGTGCAGGATCTCGTTCACCGTGGGAACGGTCACGAGATCGCTGGCCAGGTCCGCGCCCGCGGGCGGAATCAGGTAGAGCTTCCGGCCTTCCACGTCCTGGAACCATTCGCCGGGAGCGTCCAGCTCTTCCCGCATGCCCATGATGCAGAAACGGTCCTCGGGGCGGGCCGCGTAGGCCATCTTCTTGGCGAGCGTGATCGTGCGGCTCGGGGGGTCGTAGGCCGCGATCTTCTCGATGCGGTTCCACCAGTTGTAGCGGGGAAAGATGCAGACTTCACCATCCTGGGGGCGCGACCAGCGGCGCGCGTCCTCGGCCCGGAGGACGACCGTGTCGGTGCGTTCCTCCTCGATGTCTTGGTACATCGGCGGGCGGACGCCGTCGACGTAGGCCCAGCCGCCCGAATACGGGCGCGCCGGGTCCTCGTTGGGATAGCGGGCCCAGGTCAAACGTTTGCCGTTGAGATAGACCTGCCGGAAAGGGTGCGTGATCGCCAGCGGCCCCAGATCGGCCTCCCAGACATCCGATCGGTCGTTCCGCGTGCTCTTTTTCCAGCCGGTGACGGCCGCGCCGCCCACCAAGAGCGGCCGCGCGGCCGGCGCAGCCGGATCATGCCGGGCGAGGATCTTCAAGGGAGCTTCCGCGGTCCCGGAATCTTCCGGACCGAACGCGACCGTCTTGCGGATCATGTGCCTTCCGGGGTGCAGGAAGATGCTGACGGCCTCCGTGGGGCGGCCTGCGCGAAGCGATCGAGCCAGGACGCGGGCTTTCTCCAGCGTCTGGACGGGCGCCGCGGGCGTCCCCGGCTGATCGTCGCAGCCGCTCGGCGAGACGTGAATCTCGGCCGCCAGCGAAGCAGCGGAGAGCATCGCCAGCAGGAGTAGGCGGCAGGAAATCCTCACGCATCTTTGCACAAATAGCCGGTTCATTCGATGTCCTTTCCGTTGAAAGCGAACGGGCCGTTGCCGGGCTGCCGCGCTTGGATTTGCCGCCACGCGCTCTCCTGCCGCGGACGGTCCGCGCCGCCCGCTTACGGCTCGCGCGTGACGCCGACAAACACGTCGCTCGGCTGGCCCTTGTGCCCGTCGCGGTCAACCGCGCGGACGCAGTAGTAGTATGGGGTGTGCGGCTTGAGCCCCTTGTCCTCGAAAGGAACGACCACGTAGGGGCCGGGAGCGACCTTCGCCACGAAGGTCTTCTCTCCGAGTTCGATAGCGGGAGCGTCGCTCCGGTAGAGCTCGTAGTGCGACAGGTCGGATTCCACGTTCTGCCCCCATTGCAGGTACAGCACGCCGGGCTCGTCGCCGCGCCAGGCCCTCGGCGCGCTGATCAGCCCCGTGTAGACCGTGCCGACCTTGGCCGGCGGCGAACCGCCGGCAGGCCGAGTCGCTCCGCGAACCGCGGTGGAAACGACGCCTTGCCGGGCGTCGGCCGTGACGGCGGCCACGCGATAGTGAAACACTCCATCGGGGCTCAGCCAATCGTCCGGATATTCCGCTCGCCCCGTGGTGGCCAGCAGATGGTATTCATCCGGCGTAAATGCGGCGTCTTCGCCCCGGTAGACGTGGTACTCGCGCGCGCCGGCAACGGGCGGCCAGCGGAGCGCGACGCTCTTGTCCGTGCATTGCCCGACAACCACTTCCGGCGCGGCCGGCAGCGCCCCCTCGCCCTCGATCCGAATCGTGGCGTAGCCGAAGGGGTCCAATCGCAGGGTGGCCTGGCTCAACGTCTCCACGTCGTCTTCGAACAGCGAGCAGCGCGTCAAACGCAAGCCGCCTCCCCAACGCGGTCTGAATCGCACGTCCTCCGCCGGGCGACCGCCCGTCTCGTGAAACCGTGCAATCACACCCCGTCCGGGGCTCTCGCTGAGCTTGAGCGCAAGCAGGCTGATGTCCGGGGAGTCGGCGGAAAGAAAGCTATGCGGAGCCGCCGGCAATTTTCCCCTCTGCGCCTCCGGAATCACCGTCGCCAGGACCGGCGTGACCGTTCGCTCGGCAAACCGCGCCGCGCCCGCTTCTTGAAAGGGCCCCTGGTGGCTGGTGATGGCGTAGCGGTAGCGGAAGTTCATGTGCGAGGGGCCGGTCGCGTAGGCGTGCGCGTAGAGCCAGTCGTTGAAGATGTAGCTGTAGAGGTGCGAGGAACTCGCAGGCTCGCGAAAGATGTTCTTCCGCTTGTGAATCGCGCCGCATTCGACCAGTTGGCTGTCGATCTGGACCAACGTGACGCCGAACTGGCGATTGCCCACGTACGACCAGTCGCGGACCGCATGATAGGCGGTCGTGCCGTGGCCTGTCTGGTCCTCGTACGGATCGGCAGAACACCCGTTCAATCCGACGCGGAACACGCCCTCCGGCACGTCGAACGGGAAGGCATAGTAGCCGAACCGGCGCCACCTGTCCTTGCCGGCCAGATCGCGCACGTGTTCGAGGCGGTTGTCGATGTCGATCCGTTTCTCGCGTGCGGGCAGCGTGACGCGCTGCTCGATCGCCGCTCCGCTCCCGGGATCGTCCAGCCGGGCGATCACGGTCTGCTCCAGCGGGCCGGTCTCGATCTCGAACCGCGCCGCCCCGGGCGAGGAGAAGCTCTCGTGCATGTCTCTGGTGAAGACGAACTGGTTGCCTCCGTACGGGGCCGCCGCGTCGATCAACTGCCGGTCGAGCTGCTTGTCGACGATCCCCGTAATCGAACCATTCGCGCCGAACGTGAGGCGGTAGTAGTCGTTCTCGATCGATGGCGGTTCCGCGCACGATCGTGTTTCGATCGCGGCGCCGCCGCCCCCGGCCAGCGGGAACACGGCGTATCCCAGCGGCGGGATTTCCGATGTCATAAACCGCAGCCTGCGGCCCACGGCACAGGCGGGGCAAGGCGGACCGCCGGGACAGCGCGCGGATGACCGTTCGGCAAGCGTCTCCGGCAGGTCGACCTCCACGGTCTCGCAGCGCGCCTGGAGCGTGGGATTGAAGACGAAGACGGACGGCCCCTCGGCCGGGGCGAGAGCGGCCAGCGCATTCAAGGCCCGCGCGCCCTCCGTCTCCGCCGTGGCCAGCCCCTGCTCGATCCAGGCCCGTTTCTGCATCCACGTATCGTAGACGGGGCGCCCCTTGTAGTGACTGGTGCCATAGCCATGCTCGTCGTTGCAGACCAGTGCGTCCCAGGCTCTCCTGAAGGCAATCGACGGATAGATGAAAGCGGGATCGGCCAGCCGGGCGAGCGTGGCCAGTTTCTCGGCAACGGGCAGCAGCCGGTCCGCCGCTCGCTTCATCGCCAGCAGCGGCGGAGTCGAAACCGGATGCTGCGCCCAGCCTCCGGTAATCATGCCGCTGAGCGTTGGAATCTGATCGCCGAACCGTTTCTCGACCTCCCGAAAAGGTTCCCCCAGGTCGCCGAGCGTGCGGATTTCCGGCCATCGCCAGCGGGCGTTCCATTCCCTTGCGAAAGCAGGGACTCCCAGGTTGGGAGCCTCGTTGTCCGAGTAGAAGGAGACGAGCCAGACGTCGTAGGGGTAGCGCGACTGGAGCCTGGCAAGCTGCCGGGTCATCTTCGCCTCGGCGATTGCCGGCGTCTTGGCCAGGATGCCGAAATCGTGTCCCGCGGAAGTGTACGTCGGGCTGGTCCACACCAGGAGCCGCCGTTTGCCGTCCGGTCCGCGCCAGTAGAAAAGGTGCGGAAGGGCCGAATCCCAACCCACGTCGATTCGGCTGCCGCCCCCTTCCTCCACCGCTCCCATGTGATCGCGCGAGGCATCCGCACCCCAGCCAACCACGTCTTTCCGGACGTCCGGGTTCCAGGCGTTCGGCAGGAATGCCAGGTACTTGATTCCCGCCTCGGCGCAGACCGTGACCAGCGGCCAGGTGATCCCGTTGTTGTCGACCATCAGCATGGTCTCCGCGGGAACATCCCAACGCGTGCGGAGCTCGCGGAGGCAGTACGCGCTGCGGCACAATTCCTCCATTCCGTAGACCTGGGTATGGTTGCCCGAGTGCGCAGCGCCGATGTCGAACAGCCCCCGTTTGACGTACTTCTCGACCAGTTCGCCGGCGGCCCGTTCCGACCGATCCGGCGGATAGTTCAGCCACCACCAGAGGCCCTCGACGGCGAAGCGGAACCGCGATGCGTCCGGCCAGTCCGCCGTCTGGTCGGCCAACTGGCGCGCCCGATCGATGAAGTCCGCGCACATCAGCCGCTGTTTGTACGGGGAATCGTGCAGCCCGATATCGACGTGCGCGCTCTTCAGGACGTAGAGCGTCCAGTGCCGCGGCCGGCCCCATGTCAACGTCTGCTCGGCCAGCGTCTTCGCCCCGCTGACGAGCACCCAGCGCGTCGCCGCCGGATGCTCGGGTTCCTCCAGCAGCACGGAAACGGAGCTGGCCCCCGCGGGCAGCGCGCCGAGCGGCTTTTCAATCAACAACCGTTCGCCCGACCAGACTTGCAGCCCGCACGACTGGATCGCCTCCTCGCACTCGACGCTCAGGTCGATTTTCTGCTGGGCCGGTTCGCCCTGGGCGACCAGCGGCGTCGGCGTCACCTGCCAACGTTTCACCGGCGAGCCCGCCGGGTCCGCGCCGCCGGGCGCGGCGGCGGAACACGCGGCCAGCAGGCACGCCGCCGCAACACAGATTCTGCACCCGCTTTTCATCACGATCCTCGTTTCTAGCAGCCGCGGACCAGCCGGTCGACGACCAACTGGCGGAATTCGGGCGAGAGGTTGGCGAAGTAGGCCGTGAACCCGGTCACCCGCACCACCAGGTCCGGATACCGCGACGGGTCTTGATGCGCGGCCAGCAGTTGCTGGGCGTCGACGATGTTGATGTTGAACAGCGTCCCACCGAGGGCGAAATGCCCGAGAATCAAGCTGCTGACCACATCCACGGCGCCATCGGACTGGGCGATGCCGGGGTCGAGCTCCAGTTGGACGGGCGCCGTGTTTCCATAACCCGGCTGGATCGCGGCGATCGCCCTGACCATCGCCGTGGCCGCGCCGTCGTCGCGGAATCCGGGCCGCGGATTGGCCCCGTGCGCGACCGGCTCGCCGGCACGGCGTCCGTCGGGCGTCGCCCCGACCTGCTTGCCCAGCCGCAGGGTGTCGGCCCAGGAGAACCAGCCGGGGATCATCCGCCGCCCGCCGGGGGTCGGCTTCTGCGTGACCAGCCGCGTGAAGAGTTGCGAGACCCGCAGCGCCCACTGATCGCCCCGCGAATCCCCTTCTCCGTAGTTGGGAGCCGTGCGCATCATCAGCCGCACGCGCTCGCCGTCCGGGCCCTGGAAATTGTTGCCGAGCTGCTCGGCGAGCTGCTCCCACGAGATTCGCCGCTGCTGTTCCACGCGGTGCTCGAGCGCGGCCAGCGCGTCGGCCACATTCGCCAGGCCCGCTCCGTCGACGCACATGTTGTACAGGTCGACACCGCCGTGGGTCACGTTCCGCCCCCGCTCGATCGGCCCGTGCGTGAGCAGGTTCAGCAGGAGTTCCGGCTCGTTCAGGTGCTGGTGGTCGAGCTGCCAGTCGATGCCCCGGGCGGTGCAGAGGACGGCCCGGCCGAGATGCTCCTCGAACCGCCGCCAGAGCGCGGCGACCGAGGGGTGGGGCTCTTCCCGCAGCATTTCGTCGAACGCCACCATCAAGACCTTGGCCACGTTGATCTTGACGGTGTCGTTCATCGTGTATTCCAAGCCCGGCAGGGCCATCCAATGGCAGCCCACGGCGATCCGCTGGCGGGCCAACTCGGCCGAGTAGCCGTTGCGCATGAAGCCCTCGACCAGGGCCTTGTCGCCGGAGAACCGCGGCCAGGCCTTGCGGTCCTCCAGCAGGTACTCGACGCCCTTGCGGAGCAGCCGCGGATCGAGCCCGTCGTGGACGCGGATCGTCAGGTTGCAGGTCGACTTCAGCCGGTGGGCCGCCTCGAGGATCAGGAACGACAGGCGGCTCGTCTGATCGCGGCCGTCCGGCGCCGGGCCGCCCAATTGATAGTAGTGGGGATCGTTCAGCAGCAGGCAGGCCAGCAGGAAGATCGCATCCTCGTCGTCAATCCGGCCGGCGCGGCGGTCGCGTTCATAGTAGGAGCGCAACAGTTCGTCGAGTTGGCCGCCGGCGCCGTCGCGGTTGTAGGTCCGCGAGGCCATGTTGAACCAGGCGATCCACTGGCAGGCTTCGCGGAGCGTCCGCGGAGGGCCCTCGATCAGCCAGCGGTTCACCTCGGCCATCTGGCGAAGGTTGGCCGCCAGCGCCGGGCTGGTCTCCCGCTCCAGGGCCGCCTCGATCGCCTCGACCGTGCGGCGGATCCAGCCTTGGATCGCGCGGATCACCCGCTCTTCGGCCTCGTAGAATTCCGCTTTGTCGCACCCCTGCGCGGCCCGGCAACGGCGGACCTTGGCCAGCAGGCCGCCCCATCCCAGTTCCAGGCCGATCCGATAGTCGGGCGCGAAGTGGGCGTCGTTGCCAATCCCTGAGATGATCCCGTAGCGCTGCTGGTCCGGCTTCAACGCGTCGTAATCGAATTCCGGGGGCCAGTTGGATTTCCGCAGGCGATTCAGCAGCACCATGTAGCGCCCGGCCAAGGCGTCCATCGGATCGACGTAGACCGGATGGCAGGCCATGAGGTCGCAGAAATTGTCGGCCCAACCCTGCAAGCCATAGAACGAACCGTTGGGATGGTTGGGTTTGGGCTGCCAGGCAAAATCCTCCGGCGGCAGCACCATCCCGTAATCGTCCTCGTTCATCGGACCGAGGCGGCGGAGTTTTTCCGCGGTCTGCGCTTCCTTCCGTTTGCGGAGATGCTTCAGCCGCGCGTCGTAGCCGGTTTCCGTCTGCACCGGGAGGGCCATGTTGAAAGGTTCCGTGTTCAAGGGGGGCTGTTCTGTGCCGGGGCGCCGGTTCCGCGGTCAACGGCCGGCTGGGCCGTGCCGGCGACCCGGACGACGTAGCCGGGGCGCGCCGCTGTCGCGGCCAGCGCGGCGAGTTCGGCCGCCGTGGGTGCGTGGAACTCGGGCGGCGGACGATCGAGTCCGAGGGCCTCGTGTTTTCCCTTGCCCAGCGGATGGTAAGGCAAAAGCTCGTATTGCCGCACGTTGCGCAACGTGGCGAGGAAATCGGCGATTGCCCCGATCTGCTCCGGCCGCTGGTTGACGCCGACCACGACCGGCGTGCGGACCACGAGGGGCTTGTTCAAGGCGTCGAGCCGCCGCAGGTTGTCCAGCGTCCGCGCGTTCGACGCGCCGGTCCAGGCCCGGTGCGCCGCGTCGTCCATGATTTTAACGTCGGCCAGGAACAGGTCCACAAGGGGAACCAGCGGTTCGACGACTTTCCAGGGCCGGGCCAGGTTGGTTTCGATCGCCGTGTGGACTGCTTCGCGGCGGCAGAGTCGCAGGATTTCGCAAGCGAACTCGGCCTGGAGGAGCGGTTCGCCGCCGGAGACCGTCAGGCCGCCGGCCGGCTGATAGAACGGACGATCGGCAAGCACCTCGGCCACGACGGATTCCGCCGTGCGTTGCTCGCCGACCAGCACGAGCGATTTGGCGTAGCACGTCTCGACGCATCGGCCGCAGGCCACGCAGCGCTCGCGATGGTAGCGGTGGGCCGATCCGGAGAATTCGTGCGCGGCGTGCTGGCAGGCCGCGGCGCAAGCGCGGCACCCGATGCAGCGTTCGGGAAAGACCTGGATTTCCGGCTCGCGGCGATAGGTCTCGGGATTGTGGCACCAGGGGCAGTGCATCTGGCAGCCCTTCAAGAACACGGTGGTGCGAATCCCGGGTCCATCATGGACCGAGAAGCGTTGAATATGGGTAACCACTCCGTTAATCATCACAAAATCCTCATCAACTCGCCCGGCGGATCATTCACTCAAAAATCCCGCCGGCCCATCCGGCGGCTCGCGCGCCACCCAAAAATCCCGCCGGCTCGCCCGGCGGATCGTTCACCCAAAATCCCGCCGGCCCTCCGGCGGCTCCAGCTTCCCACTACTCAGCCACCCTCTCCCATCGCTCCAGATACGCACTGATCGCATTCGACGACAGATTTCCAAACGATCCGATGTAGGCGCTCGTTTGCCAAAGGCGTTCCACGCCCGCCCTGACTACGGTGTCGGCGAACTCGTCCCACATTTTCTCCTGTGCCGCATTCATCATGGCGGTGACGATCTCCGCCGGGCTCCTGCCGGGATGCAAGGCGAGCGCCACGTGGACGTGATCCGGCAAGAACGAGACCTTGTCGATCACCATCCGGCGATCTGCCTGAACTGCCCGCCAACAACCGCATACGGCTTCAGCCGCGGTTGGACCGAACACGCCTCGACGAAACCATGTTGCCAGCACAACGTGGTATCGGAGCGCGGTTACGGCGTGATCCGTCTCCAGAATTCGCCGCGACTGGCGCGTTCGTTCAAACTTCTGCACGAACACAGGCGAGCGGGCGCGGGCGGCGTACCCGTGATGCTCCGCCTGCTGCTGGAGATAGTCTTCGACCGCTTCCGCAGTGGATTGTCCGGTAGTCGCCGCGAAATACCCGCGGCCGAGCGATCTCTCGGGCCGCGCCACTCGGTCTTGCTCGCGGAGCCACTTACTAATGCGGCCCTTCATCTTACTTATCGCGGAAGAGACGGCCTCCGTTGGCTGGAGACTGACCAATACGCGTACCTCTGTATGTGTCAACTGGG
>LSQX01173654.1_pt1 | contig 19821 bp, 20 predicted proteins | sample 654561 | NCBI WGS metagenome assembly LSQX01 (sample SAMN04489861, study PRJNA283612) | anaerobic digester metagenome | isolation source: 4 biogas reactors fed with cattle manure at either 37C or 55C with and... | place: Denmark: Kongens Lyngby | collected 2014
TTCTGAAGGTGTGTTTCTAAAAGCCAAAATAGGCTGTTTGGCCATGGCAAATTGGTGAAAAGCGTGGCCCGCTTCGTGCAACATGGTATAAACATCGCCATCGATGCCAGCCGCATTCATAAATATAAAAGGAAGTCGTGCCTCGTCCAAAGAAATTTGATAGCCTCCGGGAGCTTTGCCCAAACGACTATCCACATCCAATAAATTTTGTTGGCGCAGTTGGGCAAACCAAGTTCCTAACTGGGGGGCTAAATGCTCAAAAACTTGGGAGCTTTTATCCAAAAGCTCTGCTCCCGTTTCAAAAGGTTGCAAAGCGGCTAAACCTCGGGGATCGCAGTGTAAATCCCAGGGGCGCAAAGCTTCTAAATCCATGATTTTGGCTCGTCTTTTATAGATTTTTTGCACCCGTGGAACCGCATGTTGGGCAATGGCATCGTGAAAATCCCTGCAATGCTCAGGAGTGTAATCAAAGCGATGCTTAGCGGCGAAAATATATTCTAAAAAGTTGTTTTCATAGCCAGAATTAGTGGCCACTTGCTGGCGCAGGGCAAAAAGCTTATCAAAAGCATCGTCTAAAGGCTTTTGGTCGGTCAAGCGCCGTTGAGAAGTCAGTCGCCAAGCTTCTTCACGCGTTTTGCGCTCAGGATTCTGTAAATAAACCCCCATCTGGGCCAAGGTTTTTTCGCTCCCAGCGTAGTTTACCGACATATTTCCCGTGATTTTTTGATAAGCTTGGGTTTCTAGGGCGATTTTGGTGTATAAAGGAATGTTTTCTGTCCTGAATAGGGAGATATCCGTGGACACACTCTGAAACCAGTGCCCAAATTCGGCACTTAAATCATTTTTGTGGGGGTGTTGGTGCAAAATCCGTTGTAATTTATCGCTAGAAGCATTAATTATGGGGACGATTTGAGTATTAAAATCTTCAAAAACTTGGGCCGCTTTAGCATCCGTGGTATCCACAGTCATGGCAATATATAAGCGAGAACTATAATCAGATAAAATGGATTCTAGTTCAGACCAATGTAAAATCCACAGTCGCAAAGCCGTGGGAGTGGCGGGGTTTTGCTGGGCAAGATCTTCGTAGGCAGCGCTAACTTGAGCCAATTGACTAGGGTCAAAATCTGCCGCTATATAGTTTCTCGAGGGTATGTGATCGATTTTCATAATTAAAAAGATATAATATTACTTATCTTTGTGCTCCTTATGAGCAATTTAGAAAAAGAGATTTCCCAAAGACGCACTTTTGCCATTGTTTCTCACCCTGATGCGGGTAAAACCACCATGACCGAGAAGTTTTTATGGTATGGTAAAGCCATTCGAGAGGCTGGCCATGTGCGGGCCAAAGCCAATCGCAGTCATACGGTTTCCGATTGGATGAAAATCGAGCAACAACGGGGAATTTCCGTGAGTTCATCGGTGTTAAATTTCCCTTTTGAAGGTCGCCAATTTAATTTGGTGGACACCCCTGGGCACCAAGATTTTTGTGAAGATACCTATAGGGCTCTTACCGCAGTAGATGCCGCTTTGGTATTGATCGATTCTGTAAATGGCGTAGAAAGGCAAACTATTAAATTGATGGAAGTTTGTCGCATGCGCAAAACACCTATCATCACTTTCATTAACAAAATGGATTTAGATGGTAAAGACATTGTGGATTTATTTGACGAAATAGAAGAAATTTTACAAATCCAAGTTTCTCCTTTTACTTTGCCCATAGGCTATGGCAAAACCTTTAAAGGCGTTTATTCTTTGGCCGAAAACACCTTTCATACCTTTGATGTCGCTGGAAAACAAGAGATAATTCAACTTAGCGGCCCCGAAGATCCTGTTTTACTAGAACGCTGTGGCGAGGCTTATTACAATGAATTTATAGAACGCTATGAATTGGTAACTGGAGTGATGGAACCCTTTGATCATAAAATGTTTTTAGAAGGTAAGCAGTGTCCCGTATTTTTTGGTTCTGCAGTAAATAATTTTGGGGTGCGTCAACTGCTCAATGCTTTTGCGGAATTAGCTCCAGCGCCCATGCCCCGAGCTGCGGAAACTCGTGTGGTAGAACCCATGGAAGATAAATTCAGCGCTTTTGTCTTTAAAATTCAAGCCAATATGGACCCTCGCCATCGCGATCGCACCGCTTTTTTGCGTATATGTTCGGGGAATTTCCAGCGAGGAGCGAAAGTATTGCATTGTCGTACAGGCAGAGAAATTCGTTTGGCTGCTCCCACGGCTTTCATGGCTAAAGATAAAGAAGTTATTGATGAGGCCTGGGCAGGGGATATTGTGGGGATAAATGATCCTGGTTTGTTTAATATCGGCGATACTCTAACCAGTGGTGAAAAATTGCAGTTTACAGGAGTACCTGATTTTGCTCCCGAGTTTTTTGCTCGAGTGTTATTGCGCAATCCCTTAAAAAGTAAGCAGATGAACAAAGGTTTAAATCAACTTTCAGAAGAAGGCGCTATTCAGCTGTATTCACCATTTAAAAGTCCTTTTCCAGTGGTGGGGGTGGTGGGCGAGTTACAGTTCGATGTGCTTGTCCATAGATTAGAGGCGGAATATGGTGCGCAAGTTACTTTGGAACGCATGGCGGCTTTTGGAGCTCGTTGGGTACAAGGTGAAAAAGCTCAACAAGATGCCTTTATAAAAGAACATGAATTTGATTGTATGCACGATAAGCGCGAGCAATTGGTGTGCTTATTTCCCAATGAATATCGTTTAAATCTAGCCGAAAAGAACTATTCGGACTTGCAGTTTAAAACAACCTCTAGTGGTTAAAGTCTTATTTTTTGGAATTGATTACTGCGGAAACCTTTTCTTTTAAAATTTCAATAGGTACAAAACCAGTAAAAACATCAACAAACTCGCCTTTGCGATTGATAAGAAAAGTGGTGGGAATGTTCTTAAAGTTGCCATATTTTTGCACGGTTAAGTCATCGGTATAAAGCACGGGGTAGGCGATATTTTTTTCTTTAATAAAGTTTGGAACATTGGGACGGTATCTTTTGTCGATACTTATACTAATTATTTGAAAGTCATCGGCAGAGAAATCTTTTTGCAATTGATTTAACACGGGGATTTCCATAATGCACGGAGGGCACCAAGTGGCCCAAAAATTTACCAAACGCACTTTGCCGTCAAAATCTGAAAGTTTCATGGAGTCTTGTGGGGCTTGGGGAGACTGGGGAATTTGGGCTTGAGCTAAAGTGAAATTCCAAGCTTTGTTTTGTACTACTTGCTCTTGGGCTTCACTACATGAACTAGAGAAAAACATTAAGATTAAGCTAAATAGTATGACTTTATGTGTGCGAAGTTGTTTAATATCCATATTTTTATCTCAAAACTAAAAAGAAAATAATATAATTACAATATAATACACATTTAGGTTTTATATGGCTCATAATATTCAAGAACTTTTGTCAGAAATGGTTTCTCGAGGTGCATCAGATTTGCACCTAACAGCGGGTAGCCCTCCTTTGTTGCGCTTAAACGGCAAACTTACGCCTATTGGTGTGGATGCATTGGATCCCAATGAAACCATGCGCATGACTTACAGTTTAATGAACGAGTCGCAAAAAAAGCAGTTTGAACAAAATAAAGAATGCGATTTTTCTTTTGGGGTAACCAATTTAGCGCGTTTTAGAGCCAATGCTTTTTTACAACGAGGTTGTGTGGGCCTAGCTTTACGCATAATCCCTTTGGAAATACGCACTTTTAAAGATCTTGGCTTACCTACTATCGCCTCTGACTTTACTAAGCGTCCTTCTGGATTAGTGTTGGTGACGGGAGCTACGGGTTCAGGTAAATCCACTACCTTGGCAGCTATGATAGATAAAGTCAACAAAGAGCGCCAAGAACATATACTCACCATTGAAGATCCCATTGAATTTCTGCATAAACATCAAAAATGCTTGGTAAATCAACGCGAAGTGGGCTCCGATACCAACTCTTTTTCCGAGGCGCTTAAAATGGCCTTGCGCCAAGACCCTGATGTGGTTTTAATTGGTGAAATGCGCGACCTTGAAACCATGCGTGCGGCTTTGACCATAGCGGAAACGGGGCACTTAACTTTTGCCACTTTACACACTAACTCGGCAGTGCAAACTATGAACCGCATCATTGATGCTTTTCCTAGGGGTGAACAGCAAACCATTCGCGCCCAGCTATCCTTTGTGCTCCAAGGGGTGCTGTGTCAAATGCTTTTGCCTAAAATCGGCGGTGGTCGCATAATGTGTTACGAAATAATGAATGTAACTCCTGCCATTAGGGCGCAAATTCGTGAAGACAAAATGCATCAAATTGAGAGCCAAATAGAAATTAGCCAAGCCCAAGGCATGAATACTATGAATATGCGTTTGGCTGACTTGGTAGAAGAAAATAAAGTGGAGCGTATGGATGCTTTAGCAAAATCTCCTAACCCTGAACAATTGGCTAAACTCTTTCAACAAAGAGGTATCTAATGGCATTGTGGCAATACAAAGGAACCACTCTTCAAGGGAAAGTCGAAGAAGGGCAAGTTAGTGCAAATACCAAAGATGATGCTTTGTTTCTGGTGCGTCGTAAGCGCTTAACCGATATTCGCATCAAAAAAGCACCAGGTCAAGGATTTAAGATAGGAACTGGAATACCTTCTGAAGATTTAGCGCGCTTTACTAGGCAGTTTGCAGTGATGAATGCCTCTGGGTTACCCATCAGTGACTGTTTAAACATTTTAGAAGAACAAAGTGAAAATCCTTCTTTGCGCGATGTGGTGCGTAAAGTTTCCGCCAGTGTGTCAGGGGGAATGAACTTATCTGCTTCTTTGGCCATGCATCCCAAAGTCTTTGATAACTTATATGTAAATATGGTGGCTGCTGGGGAAAGTGGTGGTGTACTGGAAGATGTTTTAGTGCGTTTGGCGGAATATCAAGAAAAAGCAGAACGCTTAAAACGCAAAGTTAAAGGCGCCATGACCTATCCTGCTATTGTAGCCATAGTGGCGGTGGTGGTGGTAATTGTGCTTTTAGCCTTGGTGGTACCAAAGTTTGCGGAAATATTTACGCAAACAGGGGGAGAACTACCTGGACCAACTCAAGTGGTAATGAATATTTCTGGCTTTTTAGCAGATAACTTTCTTTTTATAGTGATTGGGGGAGCTTTATTGGCTTTTGGTTTTCAATATATGATGAAAATCCCCAAGGGGCGTTATGCTTTTGATAAGCTTAAGCTTACTATTCCCAAAGTATCAGATTTGGAAACTAAATCTTCTGTGGCGCGATTTTCTCGTACTTTAGGTACCTTGTTAAGTGTAGGGGTTCCCATCACTGATGCTTTAGAAGTTACAGCCCGCACAGCAGGCAATGTGGTTATAGAAGAGGCTATTCGCAATATTCGAGATTCCATTGCGGGGGGGAAGCTTATTTCTGATACCATGCGAGACTCGGGAATTTTTCCTGGTATGGTGGTGCAGATGGTGGCGGTGGGGGAACGCACAGGTAAATTAGGCGAAATGCTCAATAGGGTGGCTGACTTTTATGATGAAGAGGTAGATGCCGCCGTAGAAGCTCTTACTGCTATGATTGAACCTTTGGTTATTGTGGTGTTAGGGGTGGTTATTGGTGGAATTTTGATCGCCATGTACTTGCCCATGTTTAGTATGACTGATAACATTTGATTTAGCACGATATTTGAATTTTTCGTTCTGATTTGGGTTGAAAAAGCGAAAAATCATCTATTTATTGCAGAAAGACCTATTTTTTAAGATAAACATTAAAGTTTACTTTAAGTTTGCCGATAACTATAATGTATAGTATTAAGATAAGGAGTTAAATATGCGTATCACCGATGCCATTGCGCAAACAGGAGCCCTGCGAGAAATGCAGAGATCTTCTGATGTGTCTAGGCCATCTAAAACGCAAGATTCGGCTAAGTCAGGAAAGACTAGTGATTCCGTTTCTATTTCTAAGCAAGCTCGACAAGCCCCTGAAGCAGAAAAAGTAAGCGCCCACATAAAAGCCCTTCCTGATATACGCGAAGATCGCATTGCCGATGTGAAGGCCAAGATACAAAGTGGTTATTATGACACTGCTGAGTTTCAAGATAAACTAGCAGACAAGCTCTTGCAAGAGTTTGGTGTCAATGAAAAACCATCTTAAAAACAATTATTCTCAGGCTTTGCCCCAGCGTACAGTCTGGCTTATATTATTGTGTTTTCTTAGTTCCAGTGCCAGTACGGCCTGGTTTTCTGTGATTGGAAGTGTTAATGCTAAAAAGGCAGAGTACACCACTGTAGTTAGAATAGATAGCGTGCCAGTGTACAAAGGCTCTATGCGGCCAGCCATGGAGCATATTGCAACGCAAACTTTTATGGCCTTAAAATTTAGCATGGAAAGTTGGTATCAAGGCCCCGATACGGTGTTTTCCTGGAGTTATGCCTCTTGGTATAAAAATGAAAACTCTAAGATAAAACCCATTGCGGCCAATGTTGTGCGGTGGGGGCAAGGGCACAATGAATGGGTCTATTGGAATCCCCAAAAATCTACTCAGGTGCATTTTCATTCTCCCTTTTACGGTTTTTCTTCTCACGATGGTTTAGATAATTGTATTCCTGAAGAGCAACTTTGGGTGGAAGCACCACTTTTGCTACGCACTTTAGATAAGCCTAAATTTTGTGTGCTTCCTTCTTTAACTGAGGCATCTTATTTAAGGCGAAGTTGGCAAGTAGTGGGGAGCATCACAGGGCAAAAAGCGAAAATAGACGACATTGAATGTGAATTGGTGCGCTTTAATAGAGATGATGGTGCTTTTATGGAGTTTTGGGTTTCGCCCCAAAGTTTACAAGTGCTCAAAGTGCAAAGCTTTTTAGGAACTCAATATCAACGCTTTCAATACGATGATCATTGAGTAAGTTAGCTAATGACAGTTAATTTCCAAGAATAATATCTTTTATTTGCTTAGCTTCGTCAATGTAATACGATCCACAGGTGGGAAAGTCGTGGAGCAAACTTTCTAAAATATCTAATACGATTTCGGCTTCTTCGGCGGCAATCATTTCGTGAAGCCTTTCTATTTGGACCAGTTTTTGAGCTATTTGCGTATGCTCGGGCATGTTTTGCGGCTTAGCTATTTGCAAATTGCGGTCTAAATAGTTGCGCAGGTTTTGCAAAGCAGGGTGTTTTAAGGCTATTTCAGGCTGAAAATAGAAGTCCAGCCAGCTTTCTAGGTTTAAACTCTGCAAAAAGAAAGGGGCTTCGTAATTTAATTTCTCTACGCTTAAAATCTCTCGTATTCGTTGTAACATTTGATCTACAACGGGGCTTTTTAAGGTGGTGTTTCCCGGTGGGTTACGGGTGCAAAATTCCATATCGGGGATAGAGTATTCTCGCAAAACTTCGTGGCCAAATAAGCGGCAGGCCAAAGCTCTCCCGCGATAGTTATTGCAAGGCCCCGCAACTAATTGAAAGCGGCAATAGGTATTTCCTTTATAATTAGCATGAAAACGAATATCTGCGCACAGTATTTCATCTAACTCATGGTTTGAAAGGCTTTCCACAGCATTGCGCATAAAATACACGAATTCAGGAGCGGTCATGGTGGGACTGACACAGCAGTCTCCGGGACAGCCGTTACAGTCTAAGCTAGTTACTAAAGCATAAATTTCATTTTGTAAGCGTAATTCTAAGTCCATAAAGCGTCCAAAAGTGATTAATCACTATCAATTAATCAACGATTAATCAAATCTAATGTAAAAATATGCCTTTTAAATGCAAAAAAGCACAAAATAGTTTTGGCACGCCTTTTGCAATACAGATAATAAATTCAATATGGAGGCCCAGATGGCAAAAAGTACAGAAGATAGTCCAGTGTTAGAAGAAGTTATGGTCTTAGAGGTAACTCATGCACAAGTTTATCCCCTTAAAGAAAGCACTAATAAAACTAGAGCTATGGCTCGAGTAGTGTTAAATGATCAATTACAGTTAACTGGCTTGCGCGTAGTTGATGGTTCTAATGGTTTGTTTGTTTCTTATCCTAACGACCCAGGTTATAAGGGAGAGGATTATCGCAGCATTTATTATCCTATCACTAGAGATTTGCGCGAGCATATAGAGGAGGTTTTATTGCAAAAATACCATGAATTAACCACTTAAATAAGTTGTTAATTATATAATCCAAGTGATTAGTTTTCTAGTCACGCATTCATCCTTAGTAATGTATTGGCTCTTTCCTGTTGTGGGGAAAGAGCATTTTTAAGAGTTTGTTTTTAATGATTTCCAAAGTTTTTGCTTCAGCTTATCAAGGTATTCGGGGGGTTCCCGTAGCTGTAGAAGTGGATTGTTCTCCTGGCTTACCAGGATTTTCCATGGTGGGGCTGCCAGACGGTGCGGTGCGTGAGGCTAGAGAAAGAGTGTACTCTGCCATGCGCACCGCAAATTTTCGGGAATTGCATCAGCGTATTACTGTGAATTTAGCTCCCGCAGCTATACGCAAAGAAGGTTCATCCTTTGATTTGGCTTTGGCTATAGGCTTGCTTTTAGCATCTGAACAGATTGCATGGTCCAATTCAGAGAATTGGATGTTGTTAGGGGAGCTCTCTTTGGACGGGCTATTAAGACCGGTTAAAGGTGTGCTTTCCGCTGCTTTTTCTGCCCGCCAAAGAGGGCTCAATTTGTTGGTTCCTCAAGAGAATTTGGCCGAAGCTTTGTTGGTAGATGATTTAAAAGTAGTGGGGGTAGATTCTCTAAAAAGCTGCGCCCATTGGATAAAAACCGGTGAAAACATTTCTCAAAAAAGCAATTATATCGCCAAAAAAAGAAAGAACTCGATAAAGGTATATGATTTTGCTGAAGTTTATGGATTAGCCATGGTAAAAAGAGCGTTAGAAATCGCAGCGGCGGGCAATCATAATTTTTTAATGATTGGCTCACCGGGGAGCGGCAAAACTTTTTGCGCCCAGTGTATGCCAAGCATTTTACCAAAACTAACCCCCGAAGAAAGATTAGAATCGGTGATGATTCATTCCTGTGCAGGATTAATGGAAGATTTTGATCCCAACGACACAACGCGGCCATTTCGAGCCCCTCACCATACTGCTTCTGTGGCAGCTTTGGTGGGGGGCGGCCGCAATTTGCGCCCTGGAGAAATCAGCTTGGCCCATGGCGGTTTGCTTTTCTTAGATGAGTTGCCTGAGTTTTCGCGCAATGCGCTGGAAAGTTTGCGGCAACCTTTGGAGCAGGGAAAGGTGGTAATCGCCCGAGCCATGGAAACTGTAGAATGGCCCGCACAATTTCTGCTGGGAGCAGCTCTTAACCCTTGCCCTTGCGGATATTACGGCGATGCAGAAAAAGAATGTACTTGTTCGCCCATGGAGGTTTTAAGGTACAATAATCGTGTTTCAGGGCCTTTATTAGACCGCTTAGACATTACTATTAAAGTCCCTCGTCAGGGCTACGAAGCTTTTGCAGGGCAACAAAAAGAAGAAACTTCGGCACAAATTAGATCCCGAGTGGTAGCTGCGAGAAAGAGGCAGTATGCGCGTTCACAAAAGCTTTATGGAAAGTTGCTAGCCAATGGAAATTTGGGTGCCGATCAAACTCGTGAAATATGTAAAATATTGGGACCAGCCGAAGAATTTTTAAGACGAGCAGTGGATAAAATGGGATTAAGCACTCGCGGTGTCTATAGGGTAGTAAGGGTGGCTAGGACTATTGCTGATTTGCGAAATGCAGAAATAATTGAGTTAAAAGATTTAGCTGAGGCATTGCAATACCGTAACTCATAAATTTTTGTACATTATTAAACGATATTAAAGATTTTGTTTCACTTCTATCCCTTTAAGGAGAAAAAATGACAGCTCCGACAAAACATTCCAAGCTGGTTGCTTGGGTAAATGAAATAGCTGAATTAGTAACACCTGATAAAGTAGTATGGTGTGACGGTTCGCAAGCTGAATATGACAGAATGATTCAGATCAATGTAGATGCTGGCGTTGCTAAACCTTTGGCAAAGCGTCCCAATTCGCATTTGTACTTGTCTGATCCTTCTGATGTGGCTCGCGTAGAAAACCGCACTTATATTGCTTCTGTAAAAGAAGAAGATGCAGGTCCTACCAATAACTGGATTGATCCCAATGAATTAAAAGCTACCATGACCGAACTTTATAAAGGTTGCATGAAAGGCCGTACCATGTATGTGATTCCTTTCTCCATGGGTCCTGTGGGTAGCCCCATTGCCAAAATTGGTATTGAAATTACCGATTCTGAATATGTAGTGGCAAATATGCACATTATGACTCGCGTGGGAACTAAAGTTCTCGAAGTTTTAGGTGATGATGGCGAATTTGTTCCTTGTTTGCATTCCGTGGGTAAACCCCTTGCCGAAGGCGAAACCGACAATGGTTTGTGGCCTTGTGCACCTCTCGAAAGCAAATATATTGCGCACTTCCCCGAAGAACGCTTGATTTGGTCTTATGGTTCTGGTTACGGTGGAAACGCTCTCTTAGGAAAGAAATGCTTAGCTTTACGCATTGCTTCCGTACAAGCTCGTGACGAAGGTTGGCTTGCTGAGCACATGCTCATCTTGAAAATTACTAACCCCGAAGGCAAAGCTAAATATATCGCAGCCGCTTTCCCTTCCGCTTGCGGAAAAACTAACCTCGCCATGTTGGTACCTACCATTCCTGGCTGGAAAGTAGAAACTGTAGGTGATGATATCGCATGGATGAAACCCGGAAAAGATGGTAAACTTTATGCCATTAACCCCGAAGCTGGTTTCTTTGGTGTAGCTCCTGGTACAAGCATGGAGTCTAACCCCAATGCCATGCTTTCCATTGAAAAAGACACTATCTTTACTAATGTGGCTTTGACCGAAGACGGTGATGTATGGTGGGAAGACATCGGTTACGATGCTCCTGGCAAACTCATTGATTGGAAAGGTAACGAATGGATGGAAGACAAAGGCAATAAAGACCAAGCTCCTGCCGCACACCCCAACGCTCGTTTCACCGCTAAAGCATCTAACTGTCCTAGCATAGCTCCCAACTGGGAAGACCCTGCTGGCGTACCCATCGATGCTATTCTCTTTGGTGGTCGTCGTCCTTCTACCATTCCTTTAATTCACCAAGCAACTAATTGGAATCACGGTGTATTTATGGGCTCCATTGTGGGTTCAGAAATCACAGCAGCAGCTTTGGACCTCAAAGTTGGCTCTATTCGTCGTGATCCCTTTGCGATGTTGCCTTTCTGTGGCTATAATATGGGTGATTACTTTGCACATTGGATCAAAATGGGCGAAAATACTCCCTTAGAAAGCCAACCTAAGTTCTTCTTTGTGAACTGGTTCCGCAGAACTGATGACGGTGCGTGGTTGTGGCCTGGTTATGGCGAAAACTCTCGCGTGCTCAAATGGGTATTTGAACAATGCGACGGTGAAGGCAAATCTGTAGAAACTCCTATTGGAATTATGCCCACCATCGATGCCATTGATCGCCCTGAAGGTGTAACCGAAGAGGATATGGCTGAACTACTCAAAGTTGATGTAGAAGGCTGGAAGAAAGAAATCGCCGATGTGCGTTCTGAGCATTATCCCAAATTTGGCGATAAATTACCTCAAGCACTCAAAGACGAACTTGAAGCCATCGAAAAACGCTTGGGTTAATCTTAAAAATCTAAAACTAAGCGCATCTCCAACGAGATGCGCTTTTTTTATATCAATAAATTGTATAGCTTCTAGTTTCTAAGCATGGTTTATTTATAAACAAATTTGCGGAGCTTTTTATTGCTTTGCACTAAAAATATGCCTTTTTGGTTCCAAGGGATGCTAACTTGAGCATCGTTAGTGGTGCCGTGGGCCAATAAACCTCCTTGTAAGTCATAAATTTTCCAGGCATTACTTTTATTTGGTTTAGCCCAGTCTAACTCTATATGACTTGACCCAACGCGCACATTAAAGTTAAGTGCAAAAGATTCTGTTATTGTGGGAGTGCTAGGGTGGTTAACGGCTTCACTCAACTGAGAGGTTAAGCCCACCGCAGCCATGTACCAATGCGCATTAGGGAGCCATTGCCTTACCCAACGCCACTTTTCGTTTGAACCGCTAGGATTCCATGTAATATAACCTCCGTCGAATTGATAACTTGTTATACCATTGCTTATGCCGCCTTCTAAACCTCCGTGATAAAGGGTACTATCACCATATAATAAGGGGTTGTTGTAGCCTATCCCAGCCATAAAGCAAATATCGTAGGGGTTTTGACCCATAATCCAGTTGAGTTGCGTCATGGCATAATCGTGATATTTTGGTTGAACGCCTAATGTCGTTAAAGTATCACCTTTCAGGTGTCTGCCACCTGCTATGGCAGCAAAAGCCAAGGAGCCTAATCGCGCATTTTCACCTTGCCACCAATAGCCAGTTTCATTTACTTGGGGAATAAAAAAGCTAGTTTGTATTGTGTCAACTTTTATGTGTTGGCGTGGGTAGCCATAAGGGTTTTTTATCTCTTTGGTTACCTTTATAAGGTAATTTAAGTGCTGTGCAATAGTCGCTTTTACTAAAATGCTGTAAATACTTTTGGGATGGACATCTAAAAATCTGCTTAAAGCGGCAATGGGTAAACCTGCATCGGCAGCGTGATAAAAAGGCCTATCACTATCGTCGGCAATAAAATAACCTTCGCTGTGTAAGCGTTCATTTAAAGCTAAAACTCTCGTTTCGGCTTCGTCAAGATAAGTTGTTTTTTGGGTGGCCTTCCACAATTCTGTGGCAGCTAATAAAATGGTAATATCATCAATAATGTTGAGCTTTTTGTCGTCAGCATAAGCGCGGGCATTAGCAAAATTATTAGATGCGAGGTGATCCCATGCTTTTGTGGCTGCAGCTAGATATGCAGTGGAACTTGAATCACCGCTCTGCTCCCATTGACTTATGCGCGCTAGTGTAGCAATGGCCACCCCCGCACCTTCGCGAAAGGCAGCTTGCCAATCTTGGGTTTTTGTTCCCACACGGAAATCAGGATACCAAGTTAGATTTAATGTGTCTTTACTACCTTCGAAGGCGCAAATCTCTCGCTGGTTTAGCAATCCTGTCCAATTATCAAAAATATTGGTATAAAAATATCCCTCTGGATCTAAAATTCTAGTTAAATAATCTGCACCCCATAGGGCTTCGTCACGCATTTTGTCTAAAATATTTAGTTTGCCCAGTTGCTCAGGAATACGCTCAGCTAAATCTGTCATAATATAAGCGCTCATGGGAATTTGCTGGGGCATAGTAAAATTACCATAATTAAGGTGTGATAAATTCTTAGATAAATCACCAGAAGCGTCGTACCAGCCTCCGCGCACATCGCGTGTCCCTTTTTCTGGAGCATTATAAAAACCAACTGCAGAGTCTCTTTGCCAAACATGAGGGTGGTTGGCGCGGCTATGGTAAAAATAGTCGAGAGTTAAGGCTAAAGTTTGGTCAAAAAGAGGGTGATCGTCTATGACAAAAATTTCGGATTGAAAGGGTGTACCCATCATATTCTTAGCGCGTAAGTAGTAGCTACCGGCTTTGGTAAGTTCACTAAAATCAATTCGCGATGTTGGGAGGGGGAGGGCACTCCAATCTTCTGTTGCATCTAAAAATGCATATTCAATGGTATGTGCAACCTCATCAGTGGTAGCATCCACTACTTCGCAAGCTCCTGAAATATAAGTTTCCGCAAAAATGGCAAACTTCGGACCTTGAGCACTATAACCCACTTGGTTTATACGAAACCCTGCCGCTAATAAGATTGCGGGCAAGGCTAAAAGGGTCAACAGCGAGTTTTTCCATCTCATAATTATTCCTCTGTGGATATTTTCTGGTATAAAGTAATATATTTCAAGGTAGTTAGTTGTTTTATAGTTTTAATTAAAAAGAAGTTAATATGTACAATAAAGTAAACCCCCTTTGTTATCCCTGTGTGTTAAATCAAGCTCTTTCCACTGCCAAGCATTTAGATTTATGTGAGTCAGATACCAAAGATCTGTTATCTGTGGCTATGAATTATTTAGAAGTTTCACGGTATAAACCCATGATGGTTCAGCATATTGTCCGTTACATAACCGATGTGGCCCAAGCAAAATCTGGAAAGACCGATGTTTACCATGAAGTTAAATTATTTTCTCATAAAATAGCGCAAAAATATGCCGAGCAAATGCGGACTCAAATTCCCCATCATCCCCAGCCCTTACAGTATGCTATAAAATTAGCTGCGGCGGGAAATATCATTGACTTTGGAGCTAAAAGCCATGGAGATTTAGACATTGAAGCTGAATTACAGCAGGTAGATAACCTAGATTTTAGTTGTTTTGATTTTGACGCTTTAAATTCGCGCTTAAGTCAAGCTAAAAACCTGCTATATATTTGCGATAATGTTGGTGAACTTGATTTTGATAAGCTTTTGATGGAGCAAATAGTAAAAGATTTCCCGAATTTACAGATTTATGCGGCTTTTCGCCATACGCCTATTATCAATGATGCGACTTTAGAAGATGCTCACCAAGCGGGTATTGCTGATTTTGCCACGGTTTTAAGTAGCGGCAGCGTGTATCCTGGCACAATTTTGGCCGAAGCTAGCTCTGAATTTTTGGATTTATACAAAAAAGCCGATGTAATAATTGCCAAGGGTCAAGGGAATTATGAGACCATGTATTTGGAAGCCGATGCGCGTTTATTTTTCATTTTGCGCATAAAATGCGAACCCATGGCCATGTTGGCTCAGGAAGAAAAAGACAGTTTGGTTTTAATGAAAAACTTAAAAGCTTAAGCTACCCAAACCGTAAGAACCTTTGACAATAATAAATGCACCTAGAGAAAGCAGTAGCAATGCTCCAATGATACGCACCAATGAAGCATGGCTGCGAGCTTTTTTGGCCTTGGCTCTAAACCATTGGGTGGCGTATCCGGCTAAAAGCACGGGAATCCCAAAACCGATGGAATAAATAGTTAGGAGAAAGATTCCTTGGGCGACGCTGCCTTGGCTAGCCACCATGGCTAAAATTGAGCTGAGAAATGGTCCCACGCAGGGAATCCAAACTAAACCAAGAGCTAAGCCGAGCAAAAGTCCTGCAAATAAGCCTGTGCCTGTTTGTGGCGCTAGTTGTTGGAGTTTGTTTAGATGTTTAAATGCGTCTATGCCCACCAGTAAAAAAACACCTAAAAGCACTATGATTGCTCCAGAAATAATTTCTAAAGTACGCATTTTAGGGGCGAGCCAGTTACCTGCCACGGAAGATAAAATTCCCATCAGTATAAAAGTCAGGCTTAGACCAAGGGTTAGCATTAAAGGTCGTAATTTATGATCCTTTTCAGAGCCAGCAGCCACAATGGGCAATACTGGTAATACACAAGGGCTAAGCACACTGGCTAAACCTGCACCTAAAGCCCCTAAAATTAGCATAAAACTCATTTTACACCCTTGTCAAAAACTTGTTTAAGTACATCGTATTGATGGATTCCTGGGGGAAATCTATGCAAAGTGGAATCTTTTTGATCTACTAAAATAAGACTGGGCAGACTGCGCACACCGTATTTATAGAACATATCCCTATCTGTGGGTACATTGGTACTTATATATTTTAATTGCGCATGATTTTTTAAATCCGGGGAGTTTTTCAAAATTTCATCTTGAATTTGGCAGGGCCTTCCACCAGGATTAATGAAAAAATAGAGTGTGGGTAAAGCGCTATGGGATTTTTCTTTGGCGAGTGCTGGCGCTGCTTTACTTTCTTCTTTTACCGTCGATACTGCCGCCTGCTCTTTAGAAGTATCTTTAGCGCAGGAAATTGATATTAAAATCGCAAAAAATATTGTGAGTTTCTTCATAGTTTACCTTGTTTCAAACAATTAATTTACTACCACATTCACCTAAAAGCAATAGATTTGGAACACTTGTTCTAAGATAGCTAACAAAATCTAAACCAGAGCAGTGTAAGGGCATGATTTTTCGAAATTTATGTTTTTTTACCGAATTTACAAAATCATTAAAGACTTTTTCACCTAAACTTACTAAGTGAAAACCTCCCACCAGTGCGTAAAAGGGGATTTTTGGAAAAAGTTCACGACTGCGTTTAATGGTGGCATCCAGTCCGCAGTGCATACAGCCACTTATTACACTAAGGCCTTTATTGGTATGGACTAAAATTATTTGCTCGTCATTAAAAGCGTCTTTTTGCAGTTCTCCGGTGGGATTACGATAAAATCTAGTGGTGTCTGTTTGCGTTTCTGCTGCAGAAATCACATGACCACTGGCAAAAACCCCAGGAATAAGCTCTAGAAAACCATGTTTGAAATCACCGACGGGGTGAAAATCTCGGGGAAGTCCTCCATAACGCCATGAATTATCATCTAAAACCCATTTAGGGTCAAGTAAAAGAGGATTAAAATGCAGTTGAGCTTGGGGAAAGAGCTGCCGTAGGGCTGGAACGCCATTGCAATGGTCATAATGGCCGTGGCTTAGGGCTATGAATTGGGGGGCTTTTGGCTCCAATTGCAGGTATTTCAAGTTGTCTATTACGGAATCGCTACGGCCAGCATCGAATAAAATGCTTTGTGCGCCATTATCAATATGTAGGCAAAGGCCATGTTCGGCGACCAAGTTAGAATCTGAACTGTGGTTTTCTGCAACTATAGTGATATTAACTGAGTCTATGGGTCGCATGGTGTGGTTTCGCAACAGGATGGAGTGTGGGTGATTTCTATGGTTTTACGAGAAACAATGGCATCTATTAGTTTTTTGCGACCACTAACCAAAAGTCTTTGAACGGTGCCTCGAGAAATGCCCATTCTTTTTCCCGCTTCTATCTGTTCTAAACCTTCGAGATCGCATAAGCGCATGGCTTCAAATTCATCTAAATTTAAAACTTCTACTTGTAATTTATGGGCAGGAATACCCCGGGGTTTAAAACTTAATCCCGATGCGTCTCGGCGACAATGGCGATGTTTAGCTCTTCTAGCCACAAAAACCACTTTTTTTTAAGGTTAAATAAAAAACAATTGTGTGCTTATGCACATAACTCTAATAATTAGTTATATTTTGCGTATGCACAAAACAAATATACAAAAAATCGCTTTTTCTGCCCAAGGCAAAGATGTTAAATCTCTTTTAGATCCGCGCTTTGGTCGTTGTTCTGGCTTTGTTTTGGTAGATCTTACTACCATGGAAAGTCAATGGATTCCCAATGAACAAAATTTACGCGCCGCCCAAGGTGCAGGGATTCAAACTGCTCAAAATATCATAGCCGCAGGAGCTCAAGCTTTGATAAGCGGACATTGTGGCCCCAAAGCTTTTCAGGTTTTAGAAGCCGCTAATATTCCCATATTTTTATCCGAAACTTTACCCATAGAGCAGATTGTTTCTTTGTTTAAGGCCGATAAATTAACTCGTTTAAGTAGTCCAGATGTGGAAGGACATTGGGCATGAAGACCATCGCCATAGCATCGGGTAAAGGTGGTACAGGTAAAACTTCTCTTTCCGTGGCTTTGTTACAAGCCCATCAAGGTGATATTCGCCTTTTGGACTGTGATGTAGAAGAGCCTAACTGTCATTTATTTTTAGACCCGCAAAAAGTCAATGAATTTGGTGCAGAGCTGTTAATTCCTAAAATAGATACCAAAAAATGCCGTTTATGTGGGGATTGTGTAGAAGCTTGTCAATTTAACGCTTTGGCGCTCGCTGGTAATCAAATTATACTTTTCCAAGAATTGTGTCATGGCTGTGGTGCATGTACTTTGGCTTGTCCCCACGATGCCATCGAAGAAATTCCCACCAATATTGGGCAAATTGTCCAAGCTCGCACCGAAAGTGGGGTAGAAGTGGTTAAAGGCACTTTAAAGGTGGGGCATGCTTCAGCACCTACAGTGATCGCAGCAGTGAAAAACACCACGCCTTTGCAAAAAGTCAAGTATCAGATTATCGATGCGCCTGCAGGGACTTCTTGCAGCTTTGCGGAGGCGGTAAAAGGAGCAGACTTTGTGATTTTAGTCACCGAACCTACACCTTTTGGGCTCAATGACTTGGACTTGGCCATAGAAGCTCTGCACAAAATGAAACTACCCTTTGGCGTGGTGATAAATCGAGTGCGAGAAAAGGAAAATTTGATTACCGAATATTGCGCAAAAAACAATTATCGCGTTTTATTGGAAATCCCCGAAAGCCGCAAAGTGGCGGAGTATTATAGCCAGGGAAAATCCCTCATAGACGCTAAACCAGAGTTAGAAGAAGCTTTAAAGAAATTATTGGACGATTTATGAAAAACTCATTAAAAGAATTGGTAGTGGTGAGCGGCAAAGGTGGAACGGGCAAAACTTCACTTACGGCTTCTTTAATTCACTGCTTTGATAATAAAGTCATCGCTGATTGCGATGTGGATGCCGCAGATTTGCACTTAGTGCTTAATTTACATGACACGGTCAGTGAAGAATTTTCAGGGGGAAATGAAGCCATAATTGATCCGAAAATATGCAATCTTTGTGGATTATGCGCCGAAAAATGCCGTTTTGATGCCATAAGCTTGGTGGATAATCAATATGTGGTCAGCGACTGTGAAGGTTGTAGAGTTTGCGTGGATATTTGTCCCGAAAAAGCCATTGCTTGGGAGGTGGCGATTCATGGTAAATTAAAATATTCCCAGAGCGACGAAGGTGATGTCTTTCATGCGCGTTTGGATCCTGGAGCAGAAAATTCTGGGAAATTAGTGGCTGCGGTGCGTGAAAAAGCTCGGAAAAGAGCGGAGTCTTTGGGGGCTGAATGGATTTTTGTGGATGGTCCTCCTGGCATAGGTTGCCCAGCCATTGCAGCGCTTACTGGTGCAGATGCGGCGCTTTTAGTCACAGAACCCACCCCTTCGGGATTGCATGATTTGGAAAGGGTGTTGGATTTGTGTAAACATTTTAGATTGCCTGCTTATATTGTGATAAATAAGTTTGATTTAAACAAAGAAATGACTTTTAAAATTCGGGAAATTGGTATAAGACGCGGGACTCCAGTATTGGCTTGCCTGCCTTATTCTTCTCTTTTTACCGATGCGCAGCTTCAAGGGAAATCCTTGGCCCAGGCATTTCCCGAGTCAGAAGAAATGGTTATAATTAAAAATTTAGCGCAGAAATTAACTCAAAAGATTAAAAACTAAGGAATACAATATGAAGATAGCTATACCTTTAGCAGAGGGGAAATTAACCGCTCATTTTGGACATTGCCAAACTTTTGCTTTGGTGGATGTGCAGGACAAAAAAATCACCCAAATTAATGAACTAGAACCGCCGCCCCATGAGCCAGGAGTTTTGCCAAGGTGGTTGCATGAGCAAGAAGTTAGCCATGTGATCGCTGGGGGATTGGGAAATCGCGCTCAAAAATTGTTAAAAGACCAAGGAATAACTGTGATGGTGGGTGCACCTGAAGCTGAAGCTAAGGAATTAGTGCAAAGATACCTAAACGGAACGCTGATGTTAGGAAAAAACAGCTGCAGTCACTAATTATTTACAAGTTTTAATTGGCTTTTTAAAATAATTAATATAAATATATAGTGGATTAGGGATTTAATATTCGAGAGGAAAATATGAAAAAACTCCTGTATTTGGTGTTATCTTTAATGATTGGTTTTGCTTTTTACTCCTGTGGAAAAGATGGTGTTGCTGAGCCTGATCCCAATGAAGTGGCAGGTCCTGACTTTCCAGACCCAAATTTACCGGATCCTAACCTACCAGATCCAAATTTACCGGATCCTAATCCCCCTTTTAATCCCCATAATCCACTGGATCCAAATAATCCTAATTATATTCCCCCTAATCCTAACCCCAATCCTAATCCTAACCCCAATCCTAATC
>LSQX01182548.1_pt2 | contig 19816 bp, 21 predicted proteins | sample 654561 | NCBI WGS metagenome assembly LSQX01 (sample SAMN04489861, study PRJNA283612) | anaerobic digester metagenome | isolation source: 4 biogas reactors fed with cattle manure at either 37C or 55C with and... | place: Denmark: Kongens Lyngby | collected 2014
CCGGTCGGCTTGTCGTTGATGTAGAAATTGCCGGCGGCGTGTGTCAGCGCGCGTTCCATGCGGATAATCGCCTCGCGGTCGGAGGCAAAAATGGCGCCGGTCAGCGCATAGGCTGTCGATTCGTCGCACAGGGCAAGCGTCGTCTCGAGTTCCTTGTCCGGGTAGACGTAAACGGTCAGAACAGGACCGAACAGTTCTTCAACCATCGTACGGTAGTCCGGCTTTTTTGCGAGAATGACGGTCGGCGTGATGAAGTAACCTTTGGTGTCGTCGTAAGAGCCAGTCAGAACCTCGGCATCCGGTGAAGTTTTTGCCTCAGCAATGGCACCCGTGATGAAGTCGTACGCCTTCTTGTCGATCACAGCGCCCAGGAAGTTCGTAAAATCGCACACATCACCCGTTTTCAGTTCGGATATACCGGCAAGGAGACGCGCTTTTACGTCGGACCAGAGACTTTCCGGTAGATACGCACGCGACGCAGCGGAACACTTCTGTCCCTGATATTCGAAGGCACCCCGAAGGAGAGCCGTCGTCAATTGAGCGACATCCGCCGACGGATGGGCGAAAACAAAGTCCTTGCCGCCCGTTTCGCCGACGAGGCGGGGATACTGGCGATACGTGCCGACGTGTTCGCCGACTAATTTGAACACTGAGTTGAAGACGGCCGTTGAACCGGTGAAGTGGAATCCGCCGAGATTCGGGTCCGTCAGGATGTGCGTGCTGATGTCGCGCCCGACGGCCGGCAGGAAAGAGATGACACCCGACGGCAGGCCGGCTTCAAGCAGCATCTGATAGACGTAGTAGTTGGACAGCGTGGCTGTGCGTGACGGTTTCCAGATGACCGTGTTGCCCATCAAGGCCGGCGCGATTGGCAGATTGCCGCCGATCGAGGTGAAGTTGAACGGCGTCAGCGCCATGACAAATCCATCGAGCGGCCGGTACTCCATGCGGTTCCAGACGCCCTTGACCGAAAGGGGCTGCTGCCGGTAAATCTGTTCAGCGAACTCGACGCCGTAGCGGAGAAAGTCACACAGTTCGCAGGCTGCGTCGATCTCCGCCTGAACGACCGTCTTGCTTTGCCCCAGCATCGTGGCGGCGTTGATCCGGTCGCGCCATGGTCCGGAGAGCAGGTCAGCAGCTTTCAGGAAAATGGCAGCCCGCTGGTGAAAGGGCATCGCGGCCCAGGCTGTTTTTGCGGCAAGTGCATTTTTGACAGCCAGCGACATTTCCTTTTTACCGGCGAGATGCACACGCCCGAGCGTGTGCCCGTGGTCATGCGGCATGACGATGTCCTCGACCGTTTCTGTGCAGTACGATTGGCCGCCGATCAGGACGGGAATATCGACACTCAGTTGCCGCTGACGTTCCAGTTCCGCTTTCAGGCTGCTGCGTTCCCGACTGCCCGGCTCGTAGCTCAAAACCGGTTCATTGTATGCTGCGGGAACGGTGAAAATTGCGTTGCTCATGATACCTCCAGCCGCGCCGAATCGGCACTTGGATTCATGCTAAATGAGTCGCAGCGGTTGGTCAAGGCAGGCCAATCTGTTAAGATACGCTCGATGCGGGCAACCGGCCCGTCACGGAGTGACTATGAACGAACATCTGCCCATGAACAAACCGGATGGTGACGACGGCCGGACCCCGGCCTCGCACCAGCCCCCTGAAGCACAGGAAAAGCCGGCATTTCCGGATCGCCGGTCCGTTTTTCGGCTGCTTGGCATCGCGCTTGTCTGGTATTACGTGTATCAGCTGGTCAGTTCTTTGATCGCCGGCGAAATCGATGCGGGCGAACGCCGGCTTATCATTTTATTCATCGTGCTGATGGCCGGTGCCAATCTCTGGCTGACAATCAAGGTCGGAACGGAACAGTGGAAGGCGTATAAAGCAGGCAAAAAGGGAAAAGATACGAGCGATACTTAGCTTTGCGACGATCGCCGTTTCGTGGTAACCTGCACTTAGATTCAGGGGAGTCGCGTGTTGCGACTGAGAGGACCGGGAACGGTCGACCCTAGAACCTGATCCGGTTTATACCGGCGGAGGGAGAAATCGCAAGTCAGTGATGATGAACCTCCGCCGCAGGAGGTTTTTTTATGCCGAAAGCCAGTGTGAGTCTGCAGATCGTGGCACAGACCGACATGAAAGAGGCGTATCGCATCGTCGATCTTGTGCTGGACATGCTCAGAGGCGAAAAGGACATTTCGTATGTGGTCGGTCCGATGGATACCGTGATCGAAGGCGATCTTGATCACGTGCTGTCGCTTGTCCGCCGCGCCATTCAGATCGGTCACGACGAAGGTGTCTCGTCCGTGCTGTCCATTCTCAAAATCTTTTCAGGCGAGGGCGACCTCGGCTGCGGTTTTCTGGACAGCGTGCAGCCGGCCATGGACCTGCACAACCAGCCTTGAACAGGCGATTCTCCCGCATCTGGCCGCCGGTTCTGGCCGTCTCGCTGCTGCTTTTGCTGCTGCAGCTGTTGTCGGGCCTGGGCATCGTGCAGGATTTCGTTATCCCGGCACCGAGCGCAGTGTTGTCAGCCATGCTGTCAGAGCGCAGTGAATTGTGGCCGCACATTGCGGTGACGACCCGGATCGCTCTGCTCGGCTTTCTGCTGGCGGTACTGACCGGGGCAGTTATGGCGATTCTGATGGAGCGTGTGCGCTGGCTTTATCGCGCTTTCTATCCGCTGATGGTGGCATCTCAGACGATTCCGACGATCGTGATTACGCCCGTGATCGTCCTGCTGTTCGGTTTCGGCACCTGGCCCCGTCTGCTGGTCGTTGTTCTGGTCTGCTTCTTTCCGCTGACACTCAGTTTTCTGCAGGGACTCTACACCGTTGATCCGGATCTTATCCGGCTTATGCGCACGATGGGAGCAAGCGAGCCGGAGACGCTTTTGCACGTGAAAGTGCCGTCAGCGCTGCCCGCATTTTTTGCCGGCCTGAAGATATCCGCCACGTACTGCGTGACGGCGGCCGTTTTGTCCGAATGGTCCGGTTCCGGATTGGGGCTTGGCGTCTATATGATGCGCACCAAGCGCTCTTATGCCTACGATCGAATGTTTGCCTCGATCGTCTGGATCGTACTTCTGAGCCTGATGCTGTATCTGGCGGCGACCGCCCTTGAACATGCCTTTACACCGTGGCTCCGCCAGGAAAGGAAAAAACATGAAAAACGCATGCAGATCATATCGGAGTAAGTGCATCCTGCTCATCGCTCTGCTCGTGCTTCCGCTTGTGCTGGCCGCCTGTCAGCCGTCCGGGGGTGCTGAGCTGAAGGAGGTCGTCTTTGCGCTCGACTGGGTGCCGAATACGAATCACAGCGGCCTCTTTCTGGCGAGAGATCTGGGTTACTTCGCCGAGGAGGGGCTCGATGTTCGTATCGAGCAGTCGGACATGGCATTTATCGAGATGGTGGCATCTGGTGCGGCAGATCTCGGCATAGCCAGCCAGGAGCAGGTTTTGCAGGCACGTGCATCGTTTGCCCGAGTTCCGGTTGTCTCGGTGGCCGCCGTGCTCCAGCACAATACCTCAGGATTCGCATCGCCGGTCAGCCGGCAGATCCGGTCGCCCCGTGATTTTGAGGGAAAAACGTACAGCGGCTGGGGCACTGAACTGGAACTGGCGTTCATCTCCTATCTCATGGAACGAGACGGCGGAGACCCCGGCCAGGTGCAGGTGATTTCACAAAGCGCATCCGACTACATTGCGAGCATGGAGACGGAAGCTGACTTTGCCTGGATTTACTGGGGCTGGGACGGCGTGAACACTGAACTGCGTGACTATCCGATCGATTTCATGCTGCTGCAGGACGTCGCTCCCGCGCTCGACTTCTATTCGCCGACCATCATCGCGGGCGAGACGCTGATTGCCGAGGATCCCGAGCTGATCGCCGCTTTCCTCCGTGCCGCCAAACGGGGGTATGAGAAGGCGATCGAGGATCCGGAAGCGGCCGTTGACGCGCTCCTGAAGGAAGCCCCCGAAACGGACCCGGAACTGGCCAGAGAAAGTCAGCATTATCTGAACGGGCAGTATATCGCCGATGCCGCACGCTGGGGGGAGATGACTCCCGAACGGTGGACAGCATTTGCAGCCTGGCTCGAGGCCGAGGACATTTTGGAGAACGCCATCACGGTCGAGGAGGCCTACACACTTGATTTCATCCCGCAATAAACCGGTTGTGCTGGAGGCTTTTGGCCTGAGCCGGAGCTTTGATGATGAGCCTCCCGTTTTCGAAGACGTCAATCTTACCCTGCACGAAGGTGAGTTTGTCTCGATTCTCGGCCTGTCCGGTGCCGGCAAATCGACGCTTTTCAATATTCTGGCCGGTCTGGATCAGCCGGATCGCGGTACCGTAACGGTCACGAAAAAGGTCGGGTACATGCTGCAAAAGGACCTGCTTTTGCCTTGGAAACGCCTGATCGACAACATTGCGCTGCCGCTTGTGCTGCAAGGCATGAGCCGCAAAGAGGCGCAGGAAAAGGCCAGGCCGTACTTGCCGCAGTTCGGTCTCTCAGGCCTGGAACGCCGTTTCCCGACTGAAGTTTCGGGCGGGCAGCGGCAGCGGGCCGCTTTGCTGCGCACCTACCTTTACGGCGGCGAACTCCTGCTCCTGGACGAGCCGTTTGCCGGTATTGACGCGATCACGCGAAAAGAGCTGCAGGCATGGCTGAAGACGATGCAGGCTGAACTTGGCCTGACGATCCTCCTGATTTCGCATGATCTCGATGAGGCACTGGCGCTGTCCGATCAGGTGTATGTGCTGTCAGCCGGTCAGCCGGCCGCACTGCAGCCGCCGCTTGAAGTGGCATCGCAGCCGGCAGGATCGCTGCTGCCGCAGCTCCTCGACATGCTCTACACGACGCGGGACGGCATTCATCTTGGACGAAAAAAACATCATGATGAAAAACGTTGAGCGTTACAACGAACGGGCAGCGGCCTACGATCGCTGGTATGACGAGAATCCTGCGTATTTTGCCGCGGAGCTGCAGGCGCTTCGGGCGGTCCTGCCGGCTGGGAGAGGTCTCGAAATCGGGGCCGGTTCCGGCCGCTTCACCGACGCACTCGACATAGCCGTCGGTCTTGAACCGGCTGCCAGGATGCGTGCGCTGGCCAAAGCGCGCGGTGTGACGCTCGATGCCGGTTTTGCGGAAGCGCTGCCATACGGCGGCCGCACCTTCGATTATGTCTGTTTCCTGACATCGCTCGAGTTTGTCGACGACCAGAAAACCGCCCTCTCGGAAGCGGCACGCGTGCTGAAATCCGAGGGGCGGCTTATTGTCGCCTATTTGAATGCTGAATCGACTGAGGGGCAGGCCCTCGTCCGAACGAGACACGAGTCACCTGATTTTGCCGGTGCATCGTTCCTGACGCCGGACTCGCTTCGGATCTTGCTCTCAGCGGCCGGCTTCAAGATGATATCGTCGGCGCATGTAGTTGCCAGGCACGGACAATACAGCGTTGTCTCCGGCAGCGGCGACGGCTTGTACACGGTCGCTGCGGCTATTCGTTCAGAAGCGTCTTAGTGCCTTCCAGCTCTCGCAGCGGGGCGATGTTCTCAGTCGTTTCCACCACGCCGAGGTACGTGCCTTTATCGTCTCGCACGGCGAAGTAGCGGATGAGGATGAATGCGTTTCCCTTTTGGATCCAGAACGATTCACTGTCTTTTTGTCCGGCGCGGAATTGCTCGACAAGTGTTTCAACCACGTGCAGACTCTTCTGCGGATGACAGTTGGCCACGTCGCGTCCCACGATCGTCCTCGTACGGGGGAAAATGCGGTCTTTTGTTTCGGAGAAGAAGCGAACTTTATCATCAGCACCGACAAAAGTCAGGTCGACCGGCAGGCTGTTCAGCATCCAGGTCAGTTCCTCTTTGGTGAAGTGGCCGGAGGGAAGCGCTATCTCAGCCGTTTCACGATGCGCAGACGAGGTATCCACCGTACCCTGGTGGCGCTCCACCCAGTAAACTGCGTCAGACGGCGAACCGCCTTCGATGCCGCCGGAGAAGACATAGCCGATCTCGGCTGATTCGGCACCGGCCAGAAGCCATTCATCGTGCGTGAGGTGTTCTTCAAGCATCGGAATCAGGATCGAGTTTTCCTTGACGATCATGGATTCGACGTTTGCCAGGGCAATCTCGATGTCTTTCGTCTTTCCCTCGAGTGACTGGTCGCGGCTGATACGTTCATAAAGGGAGGCCAGTTCCTCGCGGATTTCGTCATCCACGCTCCACATCACCTTGGGCGGTCCGTAGATGTCGTGTTTTTCCATCAGGGGAAAAAAGATGTTCTCCTTGCGCTTATAGTGTGTCGACACGTTCTGAAGCGACTTCAGGGCAGCGAGCGTATCAGTGACGCTGCCGGCGGCAACGGCAGGGCGTACATTTTTTTCAATGTGCGCAGAGAGCCCTTCATTCTCCGCCTTGAATACAAAGGCCGGATGCCCGGGGCGCATGCTCGGCGGATCGGGGACGGCCGAAAGACTGCCGGCAAAGACATCCGCGTGAATGCTGCAGAGCCGGGTGATTTCTTCGACGGGAAGGCCGTCGGCAATCAGGGCATCTTCCACAGCCGACAGCTCGGAACTGGCGATGCTGCCGAAGTCGCGGGCGAAATCAGCCTTTACCTGCTCCGTGTCCTCGCCGGTGTGAAGCCGCTCGATCAGGGACTTCAGCTGCTGTTTCTTGAGGTCAAAATTATCTGTCATCGGTATACTCCAAGCTTTATTTTCATCTGCTAGTGTAGAGGAAGTACTGTTTGCAAACATTGATTTGAATCAACATTGAAAGACTTGCAACAAACGGCGATCAGCATTATGCTGACAGGCAGAACATCCAATCAAGGAGCACGTATGTTGGAATTTTTGCATCACGCGCTGCGCAATCTGGTGCAGTACGGCATGTTGCTGATGGAGATGATCGGTGTGTGCATCGTACTGGTGACCGGTGTGCGTTCCGTTGTCGGCTTATTTATGCACGACGAGCATATTCGCCTGAAACTGGCGCAGGGACTTGCGCTGGCGCTTGAGTTCAAGCTGGGCGGCGAGGTCCTCCGAACCGTCATCGTGCAGGAATGGTCCGAGCTTCTCGTTCTGGGTGCGATCATCCTTCTGCGCGCCGCGCTGACGTTCCTCATTCACTGGGAAATCAAAAACGAGGAAGCTCGTCTGAAATAGCACACCGTCATCCGGCGAAATTCCGGATGAAGCGGAGCAGGACACGAACGGACGCCTGCATCTGATCGAGTGAGGCAAATTCCGTCTTGCTGTGGAAGTTATACCCGCCAGTGAACAGATTGGGACACGGCAGACCGCGATACGTCAGGCGGGCGCCGTCTGTCCCGCCGCGGACGGGCACTCGCTTCGGCGTGATGCCTTCCTCCTGCATTGCTTTTTCCACCTGAGCCGCAATCTCAGGATGGTCGTCCAGAACGGCCGCCATATTGTAATACTGGTCTTCCAGCGTCAGGCTGAGCCGATCGCCGTATTTCTGATTGAGAAACGTAACGGCGGCCTCGAGGAGATCCTTTTTCTCTTCAAACTGTTCCTTCGCGTGATCCCGGATGATCAGCTTGACAGTGGCTTCTTCGATCCCGGCATCGATTTTGTCGATCATGAAGAAACCTTCGCGCCCATCCGTCAGTTCGGGGCGCGCTCCGGCCGGCAGCATGGCCGCCAGCTCAGTTGCGATGAGCGCGGCGTTGACCATGACATGCCTGGCCGTGCCGGGATGAGTGATGCGGCCCTTTATCTCAATTGATGCTTTGGCTGCGTTGAAGGTTTCTGTTTCAAACTCACCCAGTTCACCGCCGTCGATCGTGAAGCCGAATGCGGCACCAAGCGCGTCGAGGTCGAGAAGATCGGCACCGTGCCCGATTTCCTCATCGGGAGTGAAAACGAGCGCGATGTCACCGTGCGGGATGTCCCCGTTCAGGAGCATGTCGGCGACGGTCATGATGATCGCCACTCCGGCCTTGTTGTCGGCGCCGAGCAGCGTGTCGCCTTTCGTTGTGATCAGGGTTTCGCCTTTCATCGCCTGCAGTGCCGGAAAGTCTTCTTCGGTGATCACGGCGCCGGACGGCAGCTGTATGTCGCGGCCTTCATACGTGAAGATGTTTACTTCATCATTTTGCCCCGGCAAATCGGGTGCTGTGTCGAGATGCGCGATTAAGGCGATGCGGGGTACATCGCGATTGCCCGGCACAATGGCCTGGACGTAGCCGTGCTCATCCGTTTTGACATCGTTCAGGCCGAGCGCCCGCAGTTCATCCGCCAGCATGGCGGCAAGCTGAAGCTGTCCTGGCGTGGACGGCGTGCGTCCGGCTGCTGAATCCGCCCGCGTTTCGACGGCAATATAGCGCAAAAAACGTTCCAATAACAAACTCATGGTGATCTCCTTATTCGACCGTGACCGATTTGGCCAGATTTCGAGGTTTGTCGACGTCGCGTCCGTTCAGAACGGCGACGTAATAGGCGAACAGCTGCATCGGGATGACGGACAGAACCGGCAGCTGGGACGGCCGGGCGTCAGGCAGCAGCACAATATCATCGGCCACACCCTGAAACAGCGATTGCAGTGCTCTGGTCGTCACGACCATCGTATGGGCACCGCGCGTTTTGACTTCAGCGATGTTACTCTTCATTTTTTCGGCGAGTCTGGCCTCGGTCGACATCGCCACGACCAGCGTGTTCTTTTCGATCAGGGAGATCGGCCCATGCTTCAGCTCGCCTGCCGGACATGCTTCCGAGTGAATGTACGAAATCTCTTTCAGTTTCAGGGATGCTTCCAGCGACATGGCAAAGTCGCTGGAGCGGCCGATGAAGTACATGTCGGTCTGGTTGTAGAGCCGTGACGCCATTTCCTGGTACAGGGACATGTCCTGCAGGACATTTTCCGCCAGAGCCGGCAACTGCAAAAGCTCGTCGCAGCAGTCCGCCATTTCCCGGTCCGACAGTCGCCCGAGCAGATATGCGAAGTGATGTGCCAGCATGGTGATGACCGTCACCTGGCAGACAAACGCCTTTGTCGTCGCCACGGCGATCTCCGGGCCGGCGATCGTGTAAATGATGTCGTCGGCTTCGCGTGCCATGGAACTGCCGATGACGTTCAGGATGGCGAGCACGCGGGCTCCTTTTCGCCGGCTTTCCTTCAGCGCCTCCAGCGTATCCGCCGTTTCCCCGCTCTGACTGATCACGATCACGAGATCATCCGGTCCGACGAGCGGGTTGCGGTAGCGAAATTCGCTGGCTATATCAACATTGACCGGTATCCCGGTCAGGCGTTCCAGCTCATATTTGGCATAGACACCGGCATGGTACGCTGAGCCGCAGGCCACCACATGGATGTGCCGCAGTGCCTTCAGTTCAGCCGCGGAGAATTCGGCCAGCCCGAACGCGATCTGTCCGCCGTGTACGTACGAGCGCACTGTTTCGCCGAGGACACGCGGCTGTTCCGCCATTTCCTTCATCATGAAGTGCTCGTAGCCGCCTTTTTCGGCAGCGGAGACGTCCCAGTCAATATGGTAGACGTCTTTTTCTATCGGTTCCTGATCCAGATTGAAGAGCTGAATGCGTGCGGCCGTGATTTCCGCGATTTCATTGTCGTCGACCAGGTACACGTCGCGCGTGAGCGGCAGAAGCGCCGGAATGTCCGAGGCGATATAGTTTTCGCCGCTGCCGATGCCGACGATGAGGGGGGATGCCTTGCGCACGGCGAGGAACCGGTCCGGTCGCTTCGTATCAAGGACACCGAGTGCGAATGATCCGTCCAGACGGCCGATCGTTTTGATCAGAACGTCAATCAGGTCGTCGTCAGAACGTTCGGCGTAGTACTCGATCAGGTGGGCAATGACTTCGGAATCGGTTTCGGACACGATGTGAAAGCCTTTGTCCGCCAGCCATGTCTGCAGCGCCTGATAATTTTCGATGATGCCGTTGTGGACGACAGCGAAACGGCCGCTCTGGCTTAGATGGGGGTGTGAATTGGTATCGGATGGTTCCCCGTGTGTTGCCCACCGCGTGTGCCCGATGCCGATCGAACCGGCCGGATGCCGTCCGTTTTCCGTCTGATCAATCAGTGTCTGCAGACGGCCTTTGGCTTTGGCGACCTGAAGCTTTCCATCATCAATAACCGCCAGGCCGGCCGAGTCATAGCCTCTGTATTCAAGTTTTTCGAGACCCGCGAGCAGAATGGGTGCTGCCTGTCGCGGACCCACATATCCAACAATTCCGCACATAATATCCGTAGCGGCCGGTGCCGCATCCTTTCTGGAAAATAGTGACGGTGCGCTTTGCTGCTGTCAAGTCGGAAACTGAAGCGGCTTATATTCAGAGGCGGATCAGCCAGTCGGCCAGAAAAGTTATGCCGGTCAGGCTGATGATGGAGAAGATCGTGGAATGTGCCATCGTTTCTGCAGCCAGCCGGATATCCCCGTCAAACCGGGTTGCAAACAGCACGACCGTTGCCGCGGTTGGCGCTGCCGCCGGGATGAGCGTCGCATATATAAGGGCGGGCTGGTCGGTGACCGTCATGATGATCGGCAGCATGGCGAGGGGAATCAGGATGTTTCTCAGGAGAATTTGCAGCCAGACGGCTTTCGGGGGGAAGATGCGGGGTTTCATCAGTGCGATCTGGGCACCGATAAGAATCATGGCAAAGGGGGCGTTCGTATCCGACAGGAGGCGGATCATGTCGCTGACCGGTCCGGGCAGGGTGAGGTCAGCGGCGTATATTACGAGACCGACGGCTACGGCGATCAGCGTCGGATTTGTCAGCAATTTTCCAAGCGATGGCTTCGTTTTCGATTTTTCCATGATGCGGACGCCGAACGTCCAGGTGACAACGTAGAATACGACGAGATACGGGATGAGATACAAGGTGGCCGTCTTGCCCGCCAGCGCGTTGACCAGAGGGATTGCCATAAACGCGGAGTTGGACAGCACCGTTGCAGATCTGAGTACCGCTTGTCTGTCGGCCGCCTGGCGGCGGAAGGCGAATTTGGAGACGATGATGGCAAGCAGGTGACACACGACCGCCAGGGCAAGTGCAATCAGCAAGTTTGTCGTGTGCTCCGGCAGGTACGGCGTGTTGAGGAGATTGAGGATTACGGCCGGCAAAATGACGTAGAGCAGAATGCTGTTCAGATCCCGCACGCCTTCCCGCTTGAGCCAGCGCACTTTCACGGCAAGAAAGCCGGTGCCGATCAGGCCGAACATAATGACGACCTGCGTCACGACAATAATCACATTACTCATACAAAAACCGCCACAATGAAATAGATTCTAGCACGTGAGTCAACAAGAAAAAACGGTGTGTCAACCGTTTTTTCAGAGAACTCTGTCTGTCAGTGCCGGCCTGTCAGATTGACTTGTCAGGAACGGGATAAATCCAGCCGTAGCGGTCCTCCAGTTCGCCGTACTGAATACCGAGCAGTGTTTCATACATGTGGCGGGCGATCGGGCCGATCTGGCCGTCACCCGGGATGATCGGTTCACCGGCGAAATTGAGTTCGCCGATCGGTGAGATGGCGGCTGCCGTTCCGGTTCCGAACGCTTCGGTCAGACGGCCTTCGTCGGCCCAGCGCTTGACTTCTTGTATGTCAATCGGGCGCTCGATTGTCTCCAGACCCATTTCCTTTGCCAGCATCAGTACGCTGTCGCGCGTAATGCCCGGCAGGATGCCGTCGCCCAGAGCGCCGGTATAAAGCTTGCCGTCTGCGACAAACATGATGTTCATGGCGCCGGCTTCCTGTACATAGCGGTTTTCCTTGCCGTCCAGCCAGACGACCTGGTCAAACCCTTCGGCGATTGCCTCCGTTGTACCCTTGAAACTTGCCGCATAATTGCCGCCCGTTTTGGCAAACCCGACACCGCCTTTGACCGCACGGACATAACGCCGTTCAACCTTCAGGCGCGTCGGGGCGAGGCCGCGCGGGTAATAGGAGCCGGACGGCGACAGGATCACGAAGTAGATGAAACGACTGGCCGAGTGTGCTCCAAGCGAATGGCTGTCGCCCATCATGGCAGGGCGGATATAAAGCGTGTTGCCGCGCGTGCGCGGCACATAGTCCCTGTCAATGTCGATCAGGCGAGTGAGAATCTCCAGCTGGTCGTCAACGGGAATTTCCGGCATGTCCATGCGGGCAGCCGAGCGGTTCATCCGCGCCGCATTCATCTCAGGACGGAACATTACGATGCGATCCTTCGCCTGACGGTACGCCTTCATGCCTTCAAATATTTCCTGTGCGTAGTGCAGAACGCTCGACGCCGGACTGATTTCAAAGGGGGCAAACGGCTGGATGCGGGCGTCATGCCAGCCCTTCTCCGTCTCCCAGGTCATGACGAACATGTGGGGCGTAAAGATCCTGCCGAAGCCGAGATTTTCTTCGGTCGGTGCCGGCCGCTTTTCTTTGTCGACCAGATTAATCGTGATATTCATGTGTGTTACTCCATATCATGCAGGCGTCGTTGGCCGCGCAGGCGGCGCCCATGCGCAATGCTTCCAGGTTCAGCTCCACCAGATTCGCTTTCGGGCCGGTGAACAGCTGGCTCAGCATCTCGCGTACCGTCTCTTCACGCAGGAGTCCGGTTACATGGTTGACGGCCCCCAGCATGACCATGTTGGCGACGCGCGGATTGCCGAGCTTTTGTGCGATTTCCATGGTTGGAACATAGTAGGCCGACACGTCGGTCCGTTCGACCGCCATGTCCACGATCGAGCTGTTGACGAACACCTTGCCCTCGGGAATGACGTTCGGCCCGAACTTGACGAGTGACGGCGTATTCATGGCGATCAGAAGGGTCGGCTCGAGGACGATCGGTGAAATGATCATGTCATCTGAGATGACGACGGAACAGTTTGCCGTGCCGCCGCGCATTTCCGGACCGTATGACGGCAGCCAGCTGACCTCGTAGCCCTCTTTCATACCGCCTTCCGCCAGGGTCTTGCCGATCGCCATCACGCCCTGTCCGCCGAAGCCGGAGATAAGAATATCGTGTGTCATGAGCCCTCCTTGCTGTCTGCGTCCTTGAAAACCCCCAGCGGGAACTCGTTAATCATGGTGTCCTTGACCCAGCCGAGAGCTTCGACGGGCGTCATGCCCCAGTTCGTCGGACACGTGGAGAGCACTTCGACAAACGTGAACCCCTTGCCTTCCATCTGCATTTGGAATGCTTTCCGGATGGCGGTTCTGGCCTTCATCATATGCGGCATGTCGACGACCGTGACCCGCGTGCTGTAGGCGGCTCCGCCGATGGTCGCCATGATTTCAGCCATGTGAAGCGGCTGACCGTAATGCGCCCGGTCACGGCCATGCGGAGCTGTGGTCGCCTTCTGGCCGACGAGTGTTGTCGGTGCCATCTGACCGCCCGTCATGCCGTAGATGGCGTTGTTGACGAAGATGGTCGTAAAGTGCTCGCCGCGCATGGCCGCGTGAATGATTTCGGCTGTGCCGATGGCCGCGAGGTCGCCGTCACCCTGGTAGGTGAAGACGGTGTTTTGCGGCAGCACGCGCTTGATGCCGGTGGCGACGGCCGGTGCCCGGCCGTGGGCGGCTTCGTGCATGTCGCAGTTGAAATAATTGTAGGCGAAGACCGAACAGCCGACCGGTGCCACACCGATTGTATGTTCGAGCAGGTTCAGATCGACGAGTGCCTCAGCCACCAGCTTATGGATGACGCCGTGCGTACAGCCGGGGCAGTAATGCATTTCAAGATCGGTCAGGCCTTTCGATTTCTGATAGACAATGGCCATGTTACTTCCTCCCTAAGGCAGCCAGCGCTGCATCCGCAACTTCACGGGGTGTCGGCACAATGCCGCCCGCTTTGCCGCAAAGGCTGACGGGCTTGACGCCGTTGACCGCGATCTTGACGTCGTCGACCAGCTGGCCAAGACTCATTTCGACCGTCACCACGGCCTTCACCGATGCAGCCGACGCCGCTTCGTTGAGCGGCTTTTCCGGGAACGGCCAAAGTGAAATCGGGCGGAAAAGCCCTCCCGTTATCCCTTCTTTTGCGAGCAGGCGGATGGCGGCCTTAGCCAGCCTGGCGGGCGTGCCGTAGGCAACGAAGAGGACATCCGCGTCGTCAGGGATGGTCGCTTCATAGCGGACCTCCTCGGCCCGCATGACGTCGTATTTTTCATTCAGATGGGCGTTGTGCCGTTCGCTTTCGTTCGGATCGATGAAGAGCGAATTGATGATATTCGGCTTGCGCGTGCCGCCCGTGCCGACGGTCGCCCATGTTTTCTCCGGCAGCGTCCGGCTCTCTGACGGCTGCCATTCAACGGCCTCCATCATCTGGCCGATCATGCCGTCGGCAAGAATCATGACCGGATTGCGGTAGCGGTCGGCGATATCGAATGCATCGCGCACGTGGTCACAGGCTTCCTGTATGGTTGACGGGGCCAGCACAATGAGACGGTAGTCTCCGTTGCCGCCGCCGCGTGTCGCCTGAAAATAATCGCCCTGAGCCGGCTGGATCGTTCCGAGTCCCGGCCCGCCGCGCATGATGTTGACGATAACGCAGGGGAGTTCGGCGCCGGCCAGATAGGAGATGCCCTCCTGTTTCAGGCTGATTCCCGGCGACGATGACGAGGTCATGACCCGCGCACCGGAACCGGCCGCTCCGTACACCATGTTGATCGCCGCCACCTCGGATTCCGCCTGCAAAAAGACACCGCCGGCTTCCGGCAGATGCAGTGACATGTATTCCGGTATTTCATTCTGCGGTGTGATCGGATAGCCGAAAAAGTAGCGGCACCCGGCGCGGATCGCCGCTTCGGCAATCGCCTCGTTGCCCTTCCACAATTCCTTGCTCATGTTCAGTCCTCCTCAATATTGCGCTCAACCATAATCACCGAGTCGGGACACATGCGCGCGCAATTGGCGCAGCCGATGCAGGCCGCCATTTCAACGACGGTGGCCGGGTGATAGCCGCGTTTATTCGTCTTCGTCTTGTCCAGAAAGATAATGTGTTTCGGACAGACGGTGATGCATAATCCGCAGCCTTTGCATCGATCCTGGCTGAATGTTACTCGTGAAGCCATTCAAATTCTCCTTCAGATTTATTGCTTTCCCATGGTTTCAGCATGCGACGGGTCAGAGGCATGACGGGCACCTGCACGCGGTTTTCAAGTACAGGCACAAGATGCTCCAGAACCGTGGTTAAAACGAACGGAATGCCCGACCGTGCGGCCACTTCTCTGGCCAGGCGGTCGCCTTTCAGAACGTCCTCAACCGTTGTGTCGTCAAGCAGATGCGTATTGTTGATAATGCCGGTCATGTGCTGCCGTGACAGCGACTCGATTTCTGCGATCATGGCGAGTGCCTTGTCCGCCGTGCCTGTTTCAGGCCGGTTGGCGTTCAATACCAGGTAAAACTGGAAGGCGACGTCATCCAGCTGATCGTGGTAGCGGGCCAGCACACGTGCTCCGACCGGGTCGCCGCCCAGATCGATGATCGCCGTTTCGGCAGGATCTGCGGTGAACAGGCGGCCGAGTTCGGCCGGCAGTGCAGGCAGATCTGCCGTGCCGCCAAGCGCTCCCGTCACGACGCGGATACCGGCATCTTCAAGCGGCACCCTCTGTTCGTACGAGCGAAAGTACGGATTCACGATATCGACGTCGGCGAGGGTGACATCCCGGCCGGTTTTTCTGGCCAAAAAAGCCAGATTGACGGCAACTTCCGTTTTGCCGCTGCCGTAGTGTCCGCCGATTAACGTGAGGGGGGATAAATCGATCACGCGTCGTACTCCTTCAGTGTCTCGCGTCCGTTCAGGACCGCGAGGGCGCCGTCGCGGAGCGCCTCCAGTTCGTTTTCGCCCGGGTAGACCTTGACCGGGGCGAGAAATGAGACGCCGTCTCGAATCCAGTCAACAATATACGGGTCATGCGCCATGCCGCCTGTGAGCAGTATTGCGTCGACCTTGCCTTCCAGGACGACATAGAGAGCTCCGATTTCCTTTTTTATCTGATAGCACATGGCGTAGAGGACGCGTTTTGCTTCCTCATCGCCGGACTCAATGCGCCGGTCGACTTCGCGCGCGTCCTTCGTGCCGAGATAAGCAAAGAGCCCGCCCCGCCCGATCAGGTGGCTGCGCATTTCCCGTTCCGTTTTGAAGCGGCCGCTGTAGCACAGCCGGATCAGGCCGCCGATCGGCAGACTGCCCGTCCGTTCGGCTGAGAACGGGCCTTCACCGTCAAAGGCATTGGCGACGTCGATCACCTTGCCCTGCCGGTGCGCACCGATCGACACGCCGCCGCCCAGATGTGCCACGATCAGATTCAGGTCGCCGTATGTCCGGTTTGCTTCGGCGGCATAACGGCGCGCCACCGCCTTCTGGTTCAGCGCATGAAAGATGGAAATGCGCGGTATGTCCGGGTGGCCGGAGTACTGTGCCGGCCATTCAAGTTCCGATACAACGACCGGATCGACCGTCATGGCGGGAATGCCGAGCGGTACTGCGATGTCGAATGCGAGAATGCTGCCGATGCCGGAGGCATGGTCGCCGTATCTGGTCTCAAAAAGATCCTGCCGCATCTGCTTGCTGATGCGGTAAACACCGCCCGGCAGCGGTTTCAGCACGCCGCCGCGGCCTACCGCTGCGGCCAGAGAAGACAGGTCCACGCCATGGCAAGCCAGCACGTCTCTGACGAGCTTCAGCCGCAGCGGCACCTGTTCGGCAAATGAACTGGACATCAGGTCGCTGTCATTCGTGTGATCGATCGCTTCTTTGAAACGCAATATTTCACCGTCGTAGACGGCAAGCTTCGTACTCGTTGACCCCGGATTGATGACCAGGATCGTGTTCATGACAAATCTCCTGCGAGAGCCAGTGCAATGGCGTGCAGTTTTGTCTCATCGCTGTCGGCGCGGCTGGTCAGGACGATCGGAGCCCTTGCCCCAATGACGAGCCCCGCACTTTTGCCGGAGGCCAGAAGTGCCATCGCCTTATAAAGCACATTGCCCGCTTCGATCGTCGGTGCGAGCAGCAGATCGGCACGGCCGGCGAGCGGGTCGTCCATTCCCTTCAGCTTCGCCAGTGAAGTGAATAAGGCGTTGTCCAGCGCATACGGCCCGCCGACGACACAGCCCGTGATGCGGCCTTCCTGCTGACGCCTGACGAGAGCCTCGGCATCGAGCGTGGCCTGCATCGCCGGATTGACCTTTTCGACAGCGGCCAGAACGCCAACGACCGGTTCCTGAAAACCGAGTCCGTGCAGAAAATGTACGGCATTTTCAATAATCAGGGTCTTTTGCTCCAGGTCCGGCGCAATATTGATCGCCGCGTCCGTGAGAAAAATGGGGCGATCCAGGGCCGGCAAAACAAAGCAGGCAAGATGCGAGAGCAATCCCGGGCCGCGGAGGCCGTCTTCTTTGCTGAGCACGGCTTTCAGCAGAGCGGATGTTGAGACGAGTCCTTTCATCAGCGCATCGGCACGGCCGTCTGCGACGGCGCGAACCGCCAGAAACGCCGCTTCTTCCGGCGTCTCTGCCGGCAAAATCTCAAACGGGGAGGTATCGAAGTCGAGGGAGCCGGCAAGAGCCCGAATCGCAGTCGGATCTCCGCTGAATAGCGGAATCGCGATGCCGTTTGCGACAGCACGCTGAACGGCTGACAATACATCCCGATCAGCGGCATTGGCAATGGCCAGCACTTTGGGCGGGCGTTCTCCTGCCTGACTGAGCAAGCGAGCAAAAATATCCATTAAACTCCTCAGTTTGCGCCGGTCATGAACCGGGAAATATAAGCAAGATCAGCGTAACGCAAGATATGAATAACGTCAAACTGCACGAAAACAAAACGCTGTACCGCTGTCAATCGGACGATCTGCCTAGATTGATGGCGTGCGCTGGAAAACATCGTTCAGTCGTCTGAAGTACGCCACATCGATCTGCTCCAGATCTTCGGGTGTAAAACGGATGCGCCAGTTGCCGTCTGCAATGCCCGGCCGATTGGTGCGCATGTCGTTTCCCTGTCCGAGCAAATCCTGCATCTGGACCATGACGAGCTGAGCAGGTGTCTGCCAGAGCACCCGGAAGACGGAACGGCAGATCCGGCTCTTCGGTCCCCCGAGATGGCGGTCGTGCTGCCGGATGCCGGCGTAATCGCGAACCAGTTCCCAGGTCGGTGTGTCGAGTGATTCCAGCCAGCCGAACAGTGTGTCGCTGTCATGTGTTGATGCATAGGCGCAGACTTTTTTTTCAAAGTCATGCGGGCGCAGTTCGCCGTCACTGTCAGTTGAAAAGTGGAATTGGAGCACCTTCATGCCGGGCAGGCCCGTCTGCCTGACAAAGTTCTCGGCTTCTTTTGTCATGTAGCCGAGGTCTTCCGCGATAAACGGTGCCAACGGAAACGCCCTGAGAATCGGATCGAACAGATCCATCGCCGGACCTTTTTCCCAGACTCCGGCTCTCGCTAGCGTGGCGCCCTGTTCGACCGCCCAGTATGCTTCAAATCCGCGGAAGTGATCGAGCCGGACAATGTCGCACAAATCGACGGCCGCTTTGATGCGCTTCAGCCACCAGGTATATCCGTCAGCTTTCAAGCGGTCCCAGCGGTACAGCGGATTGCCCCAGAATTGGCCGTCGTCGGTATAAAGGTCGGGCGGAACACCGGCGCTGCGCAGCTGATGCCCTTCATCGTCAAGTTCAAACCAGCGGCGGTCAGCCCACACGTCGACCGAGTCAGAGGCGACGTAGATCGGAATATCACCGATAATTTTTATGCCGAGTTCGTTGACAGCGGCTTTGAGAGCAAACCATTGCGTGCGGAAAATATACTGTACGAAACAGTGAAAGAAATATTCATCGGTGAACGGCTGAATAAATTTCTGAACCGCGGAGGGGTCTTTCAGTTTCAGTGCTTCAGGCCACTCCCACCAGGGACGGTGTCCCTGCCTGCCTTTGATGGTCATGAAGGCGGCATAATCCGGCAGCCAATCCTGACTGTCACTGAAACGGCTCACATCTGCCCGTTCCGCTTCGTTCAGGCGTGACGCGGCCGTCTTCAGGAGAGCACGTCTCGTTTCCCAGAGCCAGCCGTAGTCGACCCGTGAATACGGGACGCCGTCAATTATTTCCATGTGGTCGCGGGTTGCCGTCTGCAGCTCCGCGTCGGTCAGCCAGCCGGCTTCGCAAAGCGGGCGCAGGTCAATCAGGTAGGGGTTGCCGGCATAGGTTGAAAATGACTGGTATGGTGAATCACCGCTTCCGGTCGGTCCCAAGGGCAGGATCTGCCAATAGGAAAAACCGGCTGCGAGGATGGTCCTGGCAAAGTCAAGCGCTTCTTTGCCCATGCAGCCGATGCCGAATGGACCGGGAAGCGCAGATACGGGCAGAACAACGCCACTCGATCTAAGCATGAAAACCTCTTTTCACTTTTCGCTATAATAGCAGTGTGCTAACGCATTGAAAAGTGATACCATGCGTTCATTACGGAGGGTTTTTCCGCCATGGCAAAACGTCGTTCCAAGAATCAATCGGCGAGTCCGTTTCTGATCGTCGGCCTCATTGCAGCGGCCGTCATACTCGTGATGGGATTCATGCTGCTCAATAGGAACAATGCATTGTTCGGTTCACCAAAAACGGAGCCGACCAGTCAATTTACCTTGCCGGACGGCACACCGTCCGATTCGATTGCACCAGTCACGTCACCGACGAACGTGGAAATTACGTCGCCGGGCGTCGTTCTTGAGCCGGATCTGACATCGCCGCCCATCATCGTCCAGACGCCGGCACCAACGCGGGCACCACAAGCGGCACCGCAGGTCACCCAGGCACCGACTCAGGCCCCGACGGCGGCCCCGACCGCAGCCCCGACCGCAG
>LSQX01261566.1_pt1 | contig 19816 bp, 15 predicted proteins | sample 654561 | NCBI WGS metagenome assembly LSQX01 (sample SAMN04489861, study PRJNA283612) | anaerobic digester metagenome | isolation source: 4 biogas reactors fed with cattle manure at either 37C or 55C with and... | place: Denmark: Kongens Lyngby | collected 2014
TCCTATAATACCTCCCTTAATAATACCAGAAACATTTGTCCTATTGAGAAAAAATGTCGCAAATCCATACTCCTGGACCGTATTATTGCTAGGATTATCATAAATATATTTTTGTTTCTTCCATTCATCTACATCTACATTACATGTCATTATTCTTTCACATAAATACTCGGTATGATTTAAAACACAAAACCAAAATGAATATATTGCCGGATCAAAATCATTCAATACAATTCTCTTAACTTTATTATTTAGAAGAAGTTTTAGAGCTAGTCCTGCGCCACCGGCAAATGGTTCAATATATGTTTCACCAATAAGATTATTTGCCTCTAGTATTTTTAATACTTCATTATAAAGTTTTGTCTTTCCACCCGGATACCTTAATGGTGAGTAGCTATGTGCCATCTAATTACTCCTTATACTCAATAAACCTTATTTTAAGCATTCAGCAATAAATTTTTTGTGAGCTTTGAAAATACTTTTAATTGCCTCAGAGCTTGGATATGTTTCGGTATTATGCATATATCCGTTAAACAACAAACGTAAAGTATCAATATCCTTAATTAATGCAGAATGTTCATGGTCGTTAATTGAGCCACTTTTCCTTAGTTTATTAGCTACATTTATAATTACGTTCTTAAAGTCATCTTTGGCCGCAGTTGTTAAAGTATTGCTTTCTTTATAGTATTTTGCTGACAGCTCAAATAACAGTCGTAATAACGTGCCGCAAGAGTTAGGAAATTCATCAGTATTAAGTGTTTTTAATTCATGAATAATTCTATTTATTCTTGTATTTGAAGACCTAATCGGATAACCATACGGGATAATAGTTTTGCACCCATTAAAAAGATCTTTTGAAGTACTCGTCGTTGGAGTTTGGTCCATTATTGGTAGTGCTGTTGTGGCTTCGTGTGGAAATTCATATTTTTTATCAGAATCTTCGGTTACGTTGTTGAAATCACTTACTTTACTAGGTATTTCCTCAAGTGTTAATTGTTCGTCTTTATCTATACGTTCTCCGTACAATTCCATTGATACATCATCAAAAAAAGCATCTATCTTTTCCTGATCATAGACAATTCCAACTGTTTGATTAGCTAGTCTTTTGTGAACACATCGCATCTTCTTAGTGAATTCTTCTAAGTCATCCATTGGGATTACTAGTTTTTGACCTGATTTATGTATTCCTAAAAAACTAATACCTACTTCTCTTAAAATCCTCTCCCAATTTGTTTTAGTAATACTCATTATTTGATCATATTCAAGGACTTTGTATTTTTCTAAATCTGCCCAAAAATCAAGTAGTCGACTTTCCCCTCGGATTTTTTTATCAAATCTCTCTTTTTGAATAGAATTCCATTTGGAAACACCTTTCCCCTTTTGTTCACCCATATGCCTAATTTCAATCCAATGTAATAATGCGGGGTCAGAACTATTATTGAATACCCATGTGTCAACTTCATTAATTGGTTTATATTTTAGTTTTAGTTGGGATATTTTATTATAGACTGATTGGTCATATGATGCAATAAGCTTAGGATCGTTTAGAATTTTAATAGCTGCTATTCGTCTGTTGCCCTCAGCGACGATATATTTACCCTCTCTTATTTCAGAAGGATATACTGCGACAGTGTCAAGTGGATTAAGACCATGGTCAATAATATCCTCTGCCAGAACTACAATTTTTTGCTTTTGTTCATTTACTATTTTTTGTAATTCTTCATTCTCATCTTGTGAGTCTGTAAACCTAGGATTATCTAAAGCTAAACATAAATCGTCAGTCCTAATAGTTTTTCTCACATTACATCCTCCCATTCAACGTATTTCTCATGTCGATTAATCAAAATCGATATCAACTTTTTCATTTTGTTTTTTTTCAAATCCAGATAGCATAGACTGATAAATCTCCACGGCAGTTTTAAGCTCTTCATGGCTGTATTTTTTAAGTTTATCAATAAGCTCAACCGTCGCATGTTCGGCGAAATGCCGATCTTCATCTATTAAAAAGCAATCTGCCGGAATATTTAGAGCAATGCATATATCTAAAAATAAAGGTAAACTCGGCAGACTTATACCGCGTTCTATTTGGGTTATATGATGAATGCTTTTATTTATTTTTTCAGCAAGTTCAGATTGCGTTAATCCTGCCTGATTTCTGTAATATTTAAGTCTTTTACCAAAATTATATACTTTCATATTGACCTCGCCATTCATTTAAAATATGAGTTGTCGTACTGATATTATTAGTTTAATTCAAAATAAGTCTTGAAAAAATTATCTTTTAATGATATAATTAGTAGTAACAATACTAATTATGCGTAAATATCGCATTATTTAGTATAAACATGGTGCAAATATAAGAAAAACGGAATAACAGTAAAGAAAAGGAGCGTAAGAAAATGAAATCGGAAGCGGTAAGAAAGATGGACGAGCTTGGGCGGATTATTATCCCCATAGAAATGCGGAATGCATTGGGATGGGACGGCAAGACCAAGATCTCAATCAGCCGGAAGGGGGAGCGGGTGGTTCTGCAAACCTATCAAGGCAGTTGTTTTGTATGCGGGAGCGAGGAAAACCTCGGGTCGGTTGGCGAAAAGCATATCTGCCGGAAATGTGTTGATGAAATCAACGGCTTTTAAAAAGGATTCCGGCGTGGTATAATAGAAAAAAACATATTTCGAAACAATAAAACGGAGGCATTTATTTATGATTGCTCTTGCCTGTGACCATGCCGCGCTGGATATGAAAAAGGATATTATTGCCCTGCTGGATGAGATGGGGCTTGAGTACAAGGATTTCGGCACATACAGCGCCGAAAGCTGCGATTATCCCGTATACGGCGAAAAGGCCGCGCGCGCCGTAGCCTCGGGCGAATGTGACCGCGGGATTCTTATATGCGGCACGGGGGTGGGGATGTCCTTGGTCGCAAACAAGGTTCCCGGCATACGCTGTGTGGTTTGCAGCGAGCCGTATTCCGCCCAGCTTTCGAGGATGCACAACGACAGCAATATGCTGGCGTTCGGCGCACGTGTTATCGGTTCGGGGCTGGCGTGTATGATTACAAAGATATGGCTTGAAACCCCGTTTGAGGGGGGACGCCACCAGCGGAGGGTGGATATGATAACAGGGATTGAAACCGGAGCCAATCCGTAAAACAACCATCCGTCGGTATCGTTTAATCGGCGGATGGTTGTTTTTACTTGTATGGTATTGATTTTTTGGCGGGTTTTGTTTGGTTCAATATCTATAAGCTTTAGATATAAGATTTCTTGTCGCTCATGCCGCGGGGCACCTACTTTCTGCCCGCAGTCTTGAAAAAGCAAGCAACAGCCTTGCTTTTTACAAGCCTATAAAGTAGGCAAAGGCCGCCGGGGAGGGTTTCGATTCCCTCCCCGGACCCCTCCGCAAACGACCAAAGGCTGCCGCCTTTGGAATCCGCAGATTGTGATAAATGGTGAGATTCAAATTCTATAGAAGCGGATAGAGCAAGTGATGCAGCAGAAAAAATTTTCAGTGCGTCTTGAGATGCTTGCCGGTAATATGCCCTTTCAGGGCTATTCAAGCTCCCGGCTAAGACGCTGCTCTTGATTGCTTGTATGGTATTGATTTTTTGCGGGTTTTTGGGTCAATATCTATAAGTTTTAGATATAAGATTTCTTGTCGCTCATGCCGCGGGGCACCATCTTTCTGGGCGGCAGAAAGATGGCAAAGACCGCCGNNCCTTTGGAATCCGCTAGATTGTGATGCTTAATGATATTTATTGAGATTTGACGGGAAAAATCAAGCTGTCGGTTGAGCGGAGGTCTTGATTTCCAAGCAATCCTAATCAAGCTTTTTGGGGTCGCTTATCGTGCCGGCAAACAGCACCGCGCCGGTCGGTTTATCGACTATGGCACAAAGGAAAGGGCGGTCAACCACCATAGAGTAGCCGGCGGCGCTTTTGTTTGCAAATGAAAACAGGGAGACCGCGGCCGCCCGGGTCCCGCTTTCGTCAACCTCAAGGGCGGTCTGATGTGTCACTTTACTTATGATAATCGGGCCTTTTAATTGGTTCGAATCGACCATGCGGCCGAAATCCGCCGCGGTTTCATCAAAGGCGTCGGTGATGCCCAGGGATCTCAAGGTGTCGGTCATCTCCTGCTTATAGGTGAGCGAAAAGCGGGGGAGGGTGACGGACATTCCGCCGCAATCCACGATTTTATCCAGCCAGCCGGGAATGGTGTCGGGGGTCATTTCTGCCATCAGGCTGTCGAGGTTATCCTTCGGCAGCGCGATAAGCATGGCTGTCCGCTTGTCCTGATAGTCAAGCAGGGTTGCCTGAACGGTGTCGTCCTCATACCAGTAACCCTTCTCTTTATCCTTGCGGTGCATCATGGGAATGGTGATATCGCCCTTTGAGCCGTGGAACACCCCGTCCCTGGTGTCTCCCTTTTTGAACTTCATTTCCCATTTTCCGTCAAAAAGCAGGGCGTTTGTCAGATACATAAAGACATCGGGGTCGAGCGGTGGGGCAAGCACCTGTTTTATCATTCCGTCCGAGTTTTTCTCCGCCCATTTGTTGATGGCGGGTATCAGGGAATCGTCAAAGGGTCTGGCGGCCAGCAGCGCGCCGTAGTATTCCTCGTTTTTGCTGATGAAATCCTGTTTGATTATATTTTTATAGCTATCCTTCAGCCATATCGCGTTGGATATTCTGAAATACTTTTTTGGGTTGCCGGACAGCAGGGATTGCAGGTCGCGGCAGCCTTTGTTCAGGGTTTCGGCGTCCGGGATACCCATTGCGTCGAGTATCTGGGTCAGGGTGTTGCCGTCGGCGCCGTTGGAGGTCATGCCGAGCGCGATATAAAGGCCGGCGGGGGACAGGAAGGTGTTTTTGTCCTTGGCATACAGGGTTGTCAAGAGGTCGGATGTAAAGGCGTTGTAACCCTCAAGAAATTCCGAAGACAGCGAATCGGCGGGTTTCAGACCGCTTAAACGCCCGGTTGCCTTGCCGACACCCTTTATCGGCGTTGAGCATGCCGAAATGATTGTGAATATTATGGCGAGAAAGAGGAATAAAAGCCGCAGCCAAAGTTTTAAGTTCATCCTCAGCCCGAATAACAGGTTTTTCATTCCATACTTCCTTCCCTGGTGGATTTATAAGGATTATACCACGTATTAACGAAAAGTCCAACCATCATCCGGTTATTTTATAGCAGGCGGTCAGGGAAAATTCCTTTGCCCGCTTTCGTATGAGGATTGTATCCCTGTACAGGTTTCCGGGGTTGTCGGGCGACCTTGCGAAATATACTTCGGCGTTGCAAAGCTCCTCCGGACCGATGGAAAGCTGCAGTATTCTTCCGTCCTTCTGCCACTGGGCGGCAAGGTGGCCGCCCGACCATCTGCGGATGTCGGAAAGCCACTCATAGCCGTTTGCCTTTTCGCCCAGTACGGCAGGTGAAAAGGCGCCCGAAAAGCAGGCTTCGCCCGACGAGTGGAAAACCCAGTCTATCTGATGGGTTTTGTTTGATCTTACGGTTACGGTGTCCCGCAGGAGGCTGCCGGAAAGCAAGAGCTCGCGGCTTATCGAAACGCCCGGATAGGCGTCGTTGACCACGGCGGTAAAGCAGCACCCGCCCTTTGTGAGCATGGCCGAGCCTGCTGCTTCCCGATTTTGGTCGCGGGCGTCAACCACAACGGTTGAATGGGAAAGGGTTTTTGTGTACCATTCGCGGTGCAGTCTTGAACCGTAGCCCGAGGTGCCGACGTCCATGCAAAACGGGTATATTGAGATTGAAAGGGCGTCGGGGTGGGCGTGGCTTTTTGACAGGTTGCCGTACTTGCAGAAGACGTCGGCGGCGCCGCCTTTCGAGCGCAGAATGCACATCTTGTTCGACGGCAGCAGCACCGATTCGTTTTCTGGTTTTTGGCCGCCCGACGGGGGTATGCCGTACAGAAGCGCCTGCATACAGGGGGATTTATCGTAATATTTCGCAATATGGGCTTGAAGCAGGGGGAAATCGGGGTGGGGAATGAGCGCCCATGCCGCGGCAATCGCCGCGGGAGCTTTTGAAATGAGGGTTTGGTTGTTCCCCCCGTCGTTGGTCGATACCAGAGCGCCGTTTTTGAATGCAAGCCTTTCATAGACCGTCCATGCTTTTATCAGGCGGTCGAAAAATATGTCCTCCCTGATTTGTCCGGCATAAAGGTAATGTACAAGCCTGGTTGCCGCCTCGAGGGCGTAGTAATGGTATGCGGGGGAGTTTTCAAACCACAGTCCGTCCATTGAAAAGCCTTCGGATATCTGGGCGCGGGCACCGTGTCTGCCGTTTAGCACCTGTTTTAAAAGAGCGTCGTTACGAAAGAGGACTGCCGCCCCGACGGCGGCCGCGCAATGCCACAGGGCGATGTTTTGTATGGCGCGGGTTTGCTTGATGACAAGCTGGGACAGAGGCATAAACAGGGATTTGTACAGCCTTTTTCCCTCGTCCGATTCCCCGTCGAAATCAATGATAAACAAGGCGTTCAGCAGGGTGCAGCACCAAACGGCCTCGTCAAGGCTTTGTCCCATCACCTTTCCGGTTCCCGCGTGGCCGCCGTGTTCGGCAAAGCTGTGGTAATTATCCGCGTACCACCGGATTGCGTTCAGCACAAAATCGCGGGCGTTAAGGTCATTGTCGACCACGGCGGTCAGGGCCGCCGCCTCTATTCCGTTTGAGATATCCCGCCGCCTGTAATACTGCCACGCCTGCGTGATTTTTTCGGTGTTTTCGGCAACCGCTCCGCAGCGCGGGCACCGGTGGAGGTCGGGACGCTCCCTGTGGTATTCAAGGGTGGCGGAGCAGGAGCAAACATAGTCGTGCGCCCACCCGGCTGTTTCATGGGGCGATTCGGAGAAATGGGTTATCCAGTAATCCGCGCGGGCTTTGGTTTTGTCGTATATATCTCGGTATCCCGGTTTTTTCAGGTTGTATCGTATCGAGTTTGCGTCGCGTATGAATCTCCATCTGCCGCTGTTGTTCATTGCTGCCATCCTTTCTGCCGGACACGGGGCGGCCGGTATGTTCTGGTATATTGTATTCGGGGAACGGCGGATATAAAACACGGCGGCCGTGATTGCGGCGGACTTTTTCCGGACGGCACGATACTGCGTTTATAAAAATCGCATAAATTCACCTCTACACGCATAGGTATTAGCGAAGAACTTCAAGAGGTGATAACGTGAAGGGAGCAGTAGAGGAGCGGGCCATTGAGCTGGGCGAATACATTATTAAGAACAACGCGACGGTACGTGCTACCGCGGGGAAGTTTCATATATCCAAGTCCACAGTACATAAGGATGTGTCCGATCGGCTGCGGACCCTGAATCCGCAGCTTTACGGGCGGGTTCGCAATGTTCTTGAACAGAACAAGGCGCAGCGGCATATCCGCGGCGGCATTGCTACCCGTAACAAATACCTGCATAAACGGTCAAAATGAGTTTTAAACAAAAGAAAGGGAAGCGTAGCGCCCGCATGGACGAAAGACCATGCGGGCGAGCTTGTTCCATATTCTTTTTGCGACAAAATCTGTCGTATAGTGAGGCTTATAATATTAGTCGGGGTCGGGGTCGGAGCCGGATTTACGGCGTTGTCTGCGGATGCTGTATAATCTCCAGCATATAAACAGGCATACTGACGCCAGCGATATGAGGGCGCCCGTCACAAGATAGGGCGGGCGGAATTCCATCTCGATTTTGTGTTCGCCCTGTGTCAGCGGGATTGCAATCATGCAGTCGGCGGCCTTTTTTACATCCGCCCTGACGCCGTCCACCTTGACGGTCCAGCCCTTATTGTAGGGGATGGTGGTCATGAGCAGGCCTTCTTTTCCGGCACGAAAGCTGCCCGAAACATAACCGTCTTTGACCGTCGGCGAAAAACCGTTTTGTTTCAGGGCGTTGACGGCATCCTCGAACACGCCTAGGTCGAGGGAGCAGACCTTGAGGTTGTGTTCACTATCGATATCCCTGTCATCCGCAAGCGTGAGCGAGATGGTTTCCCCCTCGCTATAGTCGCCAAGATAGATGATGTTGTCGTAAAACCGCGAATAGCAAAGCTGCATGAATTGCCTTTGCCCGCGCGCCGTCAGATAGAGCTTCTTTTCGCTGTGGCTGCCGCCGAAATAGGCGTAAACAGGGCCGTCACTTGTGATATTGACCGTCCACATAATACCGCTCGGCGCCTGCTCCGGCCGGTCGAGAGAAAGCTCCCGGTAGAGGTTTACGCTTTTGCCCAGCATGGCGCTTACAAGCCGGGTCTGGTTTTCGAACGGGTCGTCCTCCCATTTTATATCGGTGACATTGTTATTGACGGCGTAGCCGAGCGGGAGGGCATAGGGGTTGATATAGACGCGGCCGCCGTTTGAGAGGGTCAGGTCGTCAAGGGGGGAGGTCCCGGCGGGCTGCCGGACTGTGTTGTCCGTAAGAACATATTTAATGCCCAGCAGGGAGTCGGTGACAAGAAGGGGGGAATTATAACAGACCTCCGTGATGTTTTTTGGGGAGGAATAGCCGAGCCGTGAGCAAAAACCGATAACATCCTTTTCAAAGGTGGAGCTGTAATGGGCGAGTCCTCTGTAACCGATTGAAAGCGATTCGCAGGAGGCGGGGACGTTGGGGTAACGCCGTTTTGTCATCTCGCTGAAGGTCTTTTCCATCCTGAAAAAGTCGTCCTCGTCCCGAGCGAGCCTGTCGCTGACATTTTTTATCTCTTGTTTATAGCTCTGGTATTCCGAATTGCTCACACGGTATTTTTCCACAGCCTGCTTTGTATTGTAAAGCTGTTCGACCGAAAACATCAACAGTATAACGGCGGCGATTACGGCTGCCGAGCGCTTTGTTTTAATATTCTTGAGGGCAATAAGAAAGACCCCGAAGGCTATAATGAGCATCAGGAAAAGATAAAAGACGGTTCGGGATTTAAAGCCCTCGAGCAGGTCCAAAACAAGTCCGGTCCCGGTTATGAAGCAGGCCGCCCTGAAGACGGTTTCAAAACGCCCTTTTCTGTCGAGCCGGTCAAAGGATTTTATGCCGTCTGCGGCAAGGCTGACCATAAGGAAGCTGAAGACGAAGGAGTATCTGAATATATACGAAAAGGCCCTTTTCATATCCGACCAGATTACGTCAAAGGGGGAATAGCAGAAGCTTAGCATGAATATCGCGATGAAAATCGCGGCGGCTGCCTTTTTCCGAGGGCTAACATACCTGTTTGTGAAAAAGGATACCGCGGAGAGCAGGGCGAAACCGCTGATATAGATAACCGGACTGGTTACGGTGTTTGTGGGCGCGGTGATGGAAAGGCTTCTGAGCGAATACAGAAAGCTGAAATAAAACTCGTTTACAAAGCCGCCGAAGCTTTTGCCTCCGTTCATAAGGGCACAGCACATCGGAAGGAAAAGCACCGCGCCTGCCGCAATCGAGAGCAGGACGGTAAACAGACACCGGGCGGCGTGGCTTATGCCCTGTCTCACATTGCCTTTGAGGGTGAACCGATATTTTATCGCCAGTTCATATATGAAGTACAGGGCGGCGAAAAGGCAGACCATGTATGCCGAATACCAGTTGAACAGAATGGAGGCCGCCGCGCTTACAAAGAGCAGGGTGTATCTGCTCTCAAAGAGCAGCTTGTGGATTCCGAGCGCTATCAGAGGCAGAAGCATGACCCCGTCCAGCCACATAATATTGCTGCAGTAGGAAACATTATACTCCATCAGGGCGTAGGCCGACGACAGGCACAAAGCGAGAGGACCGTCCAAGCGGTGCCGTTTGCTTATATAGACGTATGCGGTCAGGCCGCACGCCGCAATTTTAAGAAGGGTGAGCCATGAAACAAATTCGGTTATCCTTTCGGGCGGGAAGAAGCGGACAAGGAGATTGAAGGGGCTGGACAGGTAGTAGCCGAAAAGGGCCGCCATATTGCCGCCCAGTGATTTTGAAAAGGAGTAGAATATGCTGCCCTCGCCGCGCAGGACGTTGCCGAGCCAGCCGAAATAATCGGCGTATTGTATCTCCATATCCCAGCACAGCAGGGCTTTGTCGCCGAAGGGATAGATTTTCTGTGCCGCAAGCGCGAGCATTACAATGAAGGCGGGGATGATGAAGGAAAAAAGGTATTCCGCAGGTTTTCGGAATCTTTTTAAAGCTTGGTTGCGCATGAAATTCTCCTCTTTGCTCTGGTGGTAGACAGGAACGGCTTCGCTCCAACAACTTACAATATTATAAATGATTAACTTAAATAATTCAATCTGGATATTACATTAGTGATATAATATGTATTGTTTTACCAAATAATCGTCTGTCTAACTGTGCACTATTTACTGAATCATTGACTTTTACTACGGATGGAAATATAATAGTAAACCATAGAGAGATTTTGGAAATATCTTGTGTACGGCACGGGAAAGGAAGCTATGATTGAAAAAATATGATTACCTGATTGTGGGAAGCGGTTTGTTCGGCGCGGTTTTTGCAAGGCAGGCCGTTGACAGCGGTAAATCGGTTTTAGTTATAGAAAAGAGAGACCATACCGGAGGGAACCTGCACTGTAAGAATATCAACGGCATCAATGTCCATGAATACGGCGCGCATATATTCCATACAAATAACCGCATGGTCTGGGAATACTTCAATAAATACGCCGAGTGCAACCGGTACACCAACTCGCCCGTTGCAAACTACAAGGGCGAGATATATAACCTGCCGTTTAACATGAATACCTTTAACAGGATGTGGGGGGTTGTCACCCCGGAGCAGGCAAAAAGGAAGATTGACGAACAAAGAGCGATTATCAATCATGAGCCCCGAAATCTCGAGGAGCAGGCGATAAGTCTTGTCGGGGTCGATATTTATACAAAGCTTATCAAGGGCTATACCGAAAAGCAGTGGGGCAGGGACTGTACACAGCTTCCGGCTTTTATTATTAAGCGCCTTCCCGTGCGTTATACCTACGACAACAACTATTTCAACGACCGTTATCAGGGTATTCCTATCGGCGGGTATAACGTGCTTATAGACGCCCTGCTCGAGGGCAGCGATATTGAGCTCGGGGTGGACTATAACGAGAACAGGGAAAAATATGACGCGCTGGCCGAAAGGATTGTATATACGGGCACAATAGACTCATATTACCGGTACAGGTTCGGCAAGCTCGAATACAGAAGCCTGCGGTTTGAGACGGTTGAACTTGAGGAGGAAAACTACCAGGGGGTTGCGGTGGTGAACTACACCGACAGGGAGACCCCGTTTACCCGAATCATTGAGCACAAGCATTTTGAGTACGGAACCCAGCCCGCCACGGTTATCACCCGGGAATATCCCGCCGAGTGGCGGGAGGGGATGGAGCCGTACTATCCCGTGAACGACGAGGCAAACCAGTCGCTTTATCGGAAGTACGCCGAGCTTGCAGCCAAAGAGCCCCGCACAATCTTCGGGGGCAGGCTTGCCGAATATAAATACTATGATATGGACAAGGTGATTGAATCCGCCCTGCAAAAGGCTTCGGAAGAGCTTGCGGGACGGTGAATCGGTTTTTAAATAAGGCTTGAAAAGTTCTGTCCTTTCCCGCTTTATGGGGTGGGAATTTTACTCGCCAAGCCGGTCAAAACCTTGGGTTTGGCGAGAAAGGATGATTGTTCTATGCAGGATATCAAGATAAGCGTTATCATGCCTGTTTACAAGGTCGAGGATTATGTAGGCAAGGCTATCGAGAGCATACAGGCGCAGACCCTTGAAGAGTTTGAGTTTCTGATTGTGGACGACGGTTCGCCCGATAACAGCGGGAAGATATGTGATGAATATGCCCTGAAGGACGACCGCATCCGCGTGTTCCACAGGGAAAACGGCGGCGCGCCCTCCGCCCGCAATATGGCGATGGAGCACGCCCGCGGGAAGTATTATTTTTTCATGGATTCCGACGACTGGGCGGAGCCGACCATGCTCGAGGATATGTATGAGCTGGCGGAAAAAAACGACGCCCAGCTTGTCGTTACCGGATATTTTATCGATACCTATTACAATAAAGATAGATATATCACAATCCACCAGACCCAGCCCGACGCGGTGTATGACCGGCAGTCGTTTCGGGAAAACGCATATAAGCTGTTTGACCATAATCTTCTGTACACGCCGTGGAATAAGCTGTATAACAGGGAGTATGTCGACGGCAAGGGGCTGCGTTTCCCCTCCACCTTTTGGGACGATTTCCCGTTTGTGCTCAGCGTGATTCGCGATGTTGAGCGGGTTGTCGTGTCTTCAAAACAGTATTATCATTTTATCAGGGCGCGCGCCGAATCCGAAACGGCGGCATATCGTCCCGAGATGTACGAGAAGAGGGAAGAAGAGCACGGCTGGATGCTTGAGCTGTACGACCATTGGCAGATCGATGACGAGGAGAGCCGTGAGATGATTGCCCGCAGGTATGTGGAGCGGCTGGTCGGGTGTATTGAAAATGTGACCAATCCGAACTGTACCCTTCCGAATGCCGAAAAGCGGAAAAAGATTGCCCTGATGGTGCGGGGCGAGAATGTGGCCCCCTGCCTGAAGATTGCCAGACCACGCAGCCTGATGATGAAGCTGCTGCTGCTCCCGATAAGATGGAAAAATGTCACCCTCGCCATACTCCAAAGCAGGGTGGTTTCTATGGTGAAGGTCCGCAACACAAAGCTGTTTGCCATATTAAAGGCAAACCGTTGACGTCGGTTGAGATGTGAAGCTTCATTCGGCATAAAGGAATGACTTTGATAATGGACAAGCCTTTTTTGACAATCATCATGCCCGTTTACAAGGCTGAAAGGTATTTAGAGCGTGCGGTTGACAGTATTCTGGGGCAGACCTTTAAGGATTTTGAGCTGATATTGATTGACGACGGCTCGCCCGACAGATGCGGCGAAATCTGCGATAGCTTGGCGGCGCGGGACGGCCGGATTTGCGTCATCCGATTTGCCCAAAACAAAGGGGTTACTGCGGCGCGCAACACCGCGATAGAGCAGGCAAAGGGGAGGTATATCACCTTTGTGGACGCCGACGATGAGATTGCGCCTGATACCTATGAGAGGATCTATAAAGCGGTCGGGGAAACCCTGCCCCATGTGGTTGTGTTCGGGCTGAGTGAATGTTACTATGACAAGAATCATAGGCTTAAAGATACAAAAACGGTTACCCTGCCCGAGCGTTATTTCCCCGATAAAAAGCAGCTTCGCAGTTATGTAATCGAATTGGAGAAATCAACCCTGTACGGCTATCTGTGGAACAAGCTTTACGACGCCGAATATATCCGAAGCCATAATATCCGTATCAGGGAATATCCGATTGCCTCGGATTTTTTCTTCAACTGCGATTTTTTTATGGATATAGAGTCGATGACGGTGCTTGATATGGCGCCCTATTCTTATAACAGGCGGATTGACGAGGGGCTCACCTCCCGCTTTTTCCCCGACTTCTTTGAGATTCAGGAGGAGCGCGTCCGGTCGGTGCTTGACCAGTACCGATACTGGGATATGTGCACTCCGGAGATTGAAAGGGAGATGGCGGGGATATATATCCGTTATGTTTACGCCGGACTTTTGCGGCAGTTTGACCCGCGTTCGGGTTCCAACCGCGCCTCGCGCCGCGGCTGGCTTAAACGGCTTTATGATTCGGAGCTGTTTTTAAGTCTGATTCCGGCGGCCCGTCCCGAGAACAGAACGGTTGCCGCGCTTGGGAGTCTTCTTAAAGGCCGTCATACCGGTCTTATTCTGGCCGCCGGACGTATTATGCATATTACCCGCCGCTTTCTGCCCCTTCTTTTTTCAAGGGTAAAGCAGAACCGGTAGCAAAACGCTCTTTTAAAAATAATCGTTGTGTTTTTCCAAACCTGTTTTTTGGGAAAGGCACGGAAAGGCATGGTTTTGATGAAGCATTTATCTGTTGCTGTTCCTTGTTATAATGTCGAAAAATACCTCCGTAAGTGTCTGGACTCGTTTTCGGACGACAGGCTGAGACAGGACCTAGAGGTTCTTATCATAGACGACGGTTCAACCGATTCGACCGCCGAGATCGCAAGGGAATATGTGGAGCGTTATCCCGATATATTCAGGCTTATCCAAAAGGAGAACGGGGGGCACGGGTCGGCGGTGAATGCCGGAATTGCCAACGCGACCGGAAGGTATTTCCGCATAGTTGACGGCGACGACTGGGTGCATACCGATAATCTGATTGCCCTGATAGGCCTGCTCAAGGACACCGAGACCGATCTGGTGGTAGACCAGAAAACCAAGGTCGATATGACGACCGGAAAAGAAAGCTTTATCAAGCTGCCGCCCGGTATTCTGTTTAACCACGAATACGCCTTTTTGGATGTCAGCAGCGACGAGATATGCCACTTTTACGCCCTTCACACCCTGAGCGTCAGGCTGCCGCTCCTGAAGGAGAATAACATCAGGCTGCTTGAGCACGCCTTTTATGTCGATAACGAATATCTGCTCAAGGTTGTTGCATACAGCCGCAATGTGATATTCTATGATCTGGACGTTTACCGTTATCTTGTGGGCAACGTGAACCAGAGCGTCAGCCATAAAAACTATGCGAGGCGGTATGACCAGCATGAGCGGGTGATTAAGGAGTGCCTTAAATTCGCAACCGGACATCAGTGGCCCGAGGGTATGTCGGCATATATGAAGCGGCGTATCCTTCCGCTTATACGCACCCATCACATTATCGCCCTGATTTATCAGGAAAACCGCAAAGAAGGCAGGCAAAACGCCAAAAGGTTTTATGATTTTCTGAGGGTCAATCATCCCGATTATGCGAGGGCAACCGGAAGAAGATACCGTATCAGCGTGCTGCTTCATCACCTCGGGGTGAACGACGACATACTTGAAAAGATGAAACGCCTGATCCGATACGGGAAATAACCGCCGTCGAATGCAGAGAAAGGAAGCATGCTATATGCCTGAAATATCGGTGATTGTTCCGGTATATAACTGTATTTCCTATCTTGAGAGGGGCGTCGATTCGATTCTGGCGCAGACCTTTGACGATTTTGAGCTGATACTGGTTGACGACGGGTCAACCGACGGGAGCGGCGAGCTTTGTGACCGTCTGGCGTCCGGGGATGCAAGGGTCAAGGTCATCCATAAGGAAAACGGGGGAGCGGGAAGCGCCCGCAATGCCGGAATGGACGCGGCGTCGGCGACTTACTGGGTTTTTCCCGACGCCGATGATTGGATGGAGCCGAATATGCTGGAATCCCTTTATGACGGTATTGTCAAAAGCGGAGCCGACCTCGGCGTGTGCGGATTTACGGCAGGCTATGATCATGAAAAGCCCCAGACGGTTGAGCGCGTTATCCCCGAAAAAGGAATCCTTGATAATCCCGATGAGGTGCGGGGCTTTTTTATAAAATACTTTCCCGACGGTATGGCGGGGTATCTGTGGAACAAGATATATAGCTCCGACGTGATAAAAAGGAATAATATAAGATTTTCCGATATGAGACGCTATCAGGACGGCATGTTTAATCTCGACCTGTTCGGACATATAAACAGCGCGGTTCTTCTGGACTTGTGCCTCTACCATTACAAGCTCAACGACGTAGGGGATGTTTTTGTTAAATATCCGGTGAACAAGTTTGAGCTTTTATGCCGGCTGCTTGAAGGGTATGAAGAAAGGCTTTCGGAATGGGGGCTTGACCGTCCCGAGCAGAAAGAACGCATTTGCTCGTTCTTTCTGCGGGGCGTGGTTTCATGTATAGACAGCATGTACAGCCCCTACTGGGGTTTCGGCAGGGCGAAGAGGAAGGAGTATCTTCGCATGCTGGCGCAGGATGTCCGGGTCGGCGAATGCTTGAAAATACGCGGGAGCTACGGCAGGTATGCCGACCTTGTGCTGGGGCTGCTGTCCCAAAAGCGCTATTTCGCGATTAGATGTATCGTGAGGCTTAAAATAATGCTTAAAAAATACGGAAAGAGGATTTTCCTGAAGTTGAAACGCAGCGGGGGATATCAAGGTTGAGTATTTTAAAGAAGCTATACACAAGAATAATATGCAGCCGCACCTATTGTATAATGCTGCTGGTTGTTTTGACGGCGCTGACCTCTTCGCCTCTGATTCAGAACCATCTCGGGAGGTTTGTCAAAATAGGCTTTGCCTGGGGCGCCTTTTTGATTGTCCGTGACATGCTTCAAAGCCGCTCCATGATAAAAAACAGGTCTTCGCTCTGGCTTTTGCTTTTCTGCCTGAGCTATGCTGTTTCCATACTTATCGCGGCGCCCGCCCGTCTTACCGAGAACGTCATACAGCTTTTATATATGGGGCTTTTCATGGTGCTGCTTTTCGGCAACGACCTTGACAGCCCGGTTGAAGAGAAGAAAAAGGAGCTTTTAAGGGTCGGAAATACCTTTATCGCGGTCATCTTTGCGCTGACCCTTTGCTGTATAATACTCTTTATGTTTTCGATAGGATTCGAGTATCGGCACAACGGCGAAACCTTTATTGTCGGTATGAGCTTCAACCGGTTTTGGGGACTGTATAATCCCAACACCGGCGCCGCCCTTGCCGTCACATCAATCTTCCTTTGCTGGATGCTGCTTGTGATGGGGCAAAAGAGAGGACGCTGTTTTTATATAACAAATATCGTGTTCCAGATGTTCTACCTTTTGCTGACCCAGAGCAGGACGGCGTGGTACACCCTGCTGATTTTCGGCGGTATTATTCTGTTTGTCCAGTTTCTCCTGCGGTTAAGGCAAAAGGGGAAGGATACCAAGGGCCGCGTCGCCGCGCTGCTGGCTGCGGTTCTTGTGGCGGCCGGGGGAGTCGAGCTGTTAAGACCTGTCAGCGTCGCCGCCGTGTCTTATATCCCGAGCGTTATAACGCAGGTGAAGAGTTTTATTTTCGAAAACGGAAGGTTTTCGAGCGAAGATCTGCATCCCGCAATCAGCGAAAGGGACGACTCGTTTGGCTCGGACAACACCGACGCCACCAACGGACGGGTTATGCTATGGAAGGCGGGGCTGAAGGCCTTTTTAAAAAAACCTGTCTTCGGGGTGACGCGGGAAGCCTTATATGACGAGGTATCGCCCTATCTTGCGGAGGAGCGGATGGGAAATCTGAAAAGGGGCGGTCTGCACAACATCTATTTATCGGTTCTCGTGTGCTCCGGTCTGGTCGGGTTTACGCTTTTGCTTATCTTTGTACTCGGTCTCTGCCGCACACTGCTTTTCAGGCGTTCGCTGGTGGTTTCCCGCGAGAATCTGTGGCAGTACCTGCTGATGGTCATTCCTTTTTCATTCTTTTTGATGGAGCTGTTTGAAGCGCGCATACTCTACCGCGCAAACATATTCGGAGTTGTATTCTGGCTTTTTACCGGGTATATGATGTATTTCGCCGAAAAGGATGCGGAAAAGGCGGGCGGCGGCTTTCGGTCAAACTGGGTCGCGCGTCTTGAAAGGGCGGTTTGCAGGCTGAAAGGCAAGCGATAAAATAAATCGCAGGCTTATTATCATCAAATCTTTGCGCCGTACTGCGGGAGAGTATCGGGGACGGCGCGGGAAGGCATGGTTTAAAACATGTCAAGTATAAAGAAGAATTTTGCATACCAGAGTGCATATCAGATTTTGCTTATATTGCTTCCCTTTATCACATCCCCGTATATCTCGCGGGTGTTGGGACCCGAGAATACCGGAGTGTTCTCATATTCCTATTCGGTCGCCAACTACTTTGTGATTTTCGCAATGCTTGGCATCAACAACTACGGAAACCGCATGATTGCAATGGTGCGCGACGACAGGGAGAGGCTGAACCGCACCTTCAGCAACATATTCGCTCTTCATTTTTTGCTGTCGCTGCTGGTTGTGGTTGCGTATTTCGCGTATATCCTTCTTTTTCCCGTCAAATACAAGACGTATGCGCTTATCCAGAGCCTGTATATCATTGCGGCTTTATTCGATATAAACTGGTTTTTCTTCGGAATCGAAAAATTTCGCCTGACATTCACAAGAAACACCCTTATAAAGATACTTACCGTGATTTCCATATTTGTCTTTGTCCGCACCCGGGAGGATTTGTGGAAGTATATCGTTATCATGGCGGGCGGAAGCTTTGCCAGTCAGTCGATGGTCTGGCTGGTGGTCAGGAAATACGTATCGTTTGTCAAACCGACATTCAAAGAGATGAAGGCCCATCTGGCGCCCTTGTTTATTTTGTTTGTTCCGGTTATCGCCGTCAGCTTTTACAGAATCATGGACAAGATCCTGCTGTTTTATTTCAGCACCGAAGCCCAGGTCGGTTTTTTTGAGTATTCCGAAAGGGTGATTAACATACCGCTCGGTCTGATTACCGCCTTCGGTACGGTTATGATGCCGAGAATGTCGAACATTACGGCGAGCGGGGATACAAACCAAAGCAGGGAATATCTCTCGTCCTCGATGTTTTTCGTCATGTTTATGGCGTATGCCCTTTCGTTCGGGATTGCAGGCATTTCGAACGACTTTGCGCCGGTGTTTTTCGGGAGCCAGTACCAGCCCTGCGGCATATTGATTAAATGTATGGCGGTGACCATACCGTTTATCGCCTTTGCCAACGTTATCCGCACGCAATATCTGATACCGAGCTGCAAGGACAAGGTCTATATCCTTTCGGTAGGCATGGGCGCTCTGGCCAATGTTGCGGTAAACCTAATCTTAATTCCGAGATTTCATGCGCTGGGAGCGGCTGTCGGCACGATTTTTGCCGAGGTTACGGTTTGCACCATACAGGCGGCTGCGGTCCGCAAGAACCTGCCGATTCTTGATTATATAAAGAGCGGGCTGTTTTTTCTGGCTTCGGGTGTCGCCATGTACGGCGCCGTGTTTGTTATCGAAGCCCTGACCGAGAGGTCAATCATATCGGTTGTAATCCAGATAGCCGCCGGAGCCTTTGTCTATCTTATGTTGAGCTTTCTGTATGTCAGGTTCACAAAAAACACCCTGCTGGTCGATATGCTGCGGCGTGTTCTGGGCAGGCAAAAACAGAATGAAAATATATAAAACCAGGAAGGATTGAATAATAAGATGAAAATAGCAGTGGCCGGAACCGGATATGTGGGGTTGTCAAACTCCGTTTTGCTGGCGCAGAACAATGAGGTTTTTGCGGTTGATATAGTTAAAGAAAAGGTTGATATGATAAACAATAAGGTTTCTCCTATTGTCGACGCCGAGATAGAGGAGTATCTCAGAACAAAAAAGCTGAATCTGACCGCCACGACCGACGCGGCTTCCGCATATGGTGACGCGGATTTTATCATTATATCCACGCCCACCAACTATGACCCGTCAAAAAATTATTTTGACACCTCATCGGTTGAATCTGTGATTGAGCAGGTTTTAAAGCTTAACTCCAAGGCTGTTATGGTTATAAAATCGACCGTGCCGGTCGGATATACCGTTTCGGTGAGAGAGAAATACGGCACCGACAGGATACTGTTCTCGCCGGAATTTTTAAGAGAGGGCAAGGCGCTTTATGACAACCTGTATCCCTCGAGAATTATTGTGGGCGCGCCTTTGGACGACAATGCGCTGGTTGAAAAGGCGAATTTGTTTGCCGGTCTTTTGCAGCAGGGCGCGATTAAAAAGGACATACCGACGCTGATAATCAACCCGACCGAGGCCGAGGCGGTCAAGCTTTTTGCGAACACCTATCTCGCGCTGAGGGTGTCCTTTTTTAACGAGCTGGACACCTTTGCCGAGGTGCGGGGACTGAATACAAAGCATATCATAGAAGGGGTCGGGCTTGACCCGAGAATCGGCACGCATTACAACAATCCCTCCTTCGGCTACGGCGGCTACTGCC
>LSQX01289671.1_pt1 | contig 19815 bp, 16 predicted proteins | sample 654561 | NCBI WGS metagenome assembly LSQX01 (sample SAMN04489861, study PRJNA283612) | anaerobic digester metagenome | isolation source: 4 biogas reactors fed with cattle manure at either 37C or 55C with and... | place: Denmark: Kongens Lyngby | collected 2014
GGCGGTGCCGTGCTTGAGAGCGTGATCCCGGTTACCCCCGCGACCATTGCCGAGGTGTTGACCAAGCCCGATTCCAGCACAGACTACTTTATGGTGTCCGGTGAAATTACTGAGATTGACAATCCGACATACGGTAATGTCTATTTGAAGGACGGTGAAAGTGAAATTTACGTGTATGGCGTGTACCCGGGGTACGGCGCCACCGGCGATTTTAGAAAAGACCTGCTGGAAACCAAGGGAATTAAGGTAGGAGACCAACTAACCGTTATTGGCACGAAGACCACTTATACAAATAGTGCAGGCGTATCAACAATTCAGCTAACGAATGGTATCTACTTCAGCCACGAGAGTCCCCAATAGGTGATTTAATATTATACCGTGCGAGATACATCGTGCGGCAGTGATCAAAGCCGTGTAACAAAAAGGCGTTACACGGCTTTCCTGTTTTCGTACTTTCTCCGTACCTTCTCCGCTTCCTCCTTATCTGTTTATAAGGGGGATATAAGGAGGCAATAAGGAGGATATAAGGAGGCACCGGCCCAAGTCCAGCGAAGGTAGGGCGATGGAGCCGCGCGAAAGGTGCCTTCACGGGGAGGGGAAATAAAATTCCCTGAATTCTTGTTTTCAAAGAAAAAATGACGTTAATTTGTTATTTCATCTGCACGTGTGGAAAGGCCGATTACTTTAAATTAAATGGTATTTAACGATATAAACTGGAAACAATTCATAGAAAAAGGAGACGAGACGTCTTTTTCAACCCTTTACAACCGATACGTGGACGATCTGTTCTCGTACGGGATGAGTCTCGGTTTCCAGAAAGAGACATGTAAAGATGCCATTCAGGACACTTTTTACAAGCTCTATATTTCCCGCGCGAAATTGCGAAATGTACACAACGCGACCGCCTATATTTTCAAGTCTTACAAGCATCGTCTTATCGATATGTACAGGGGCAGCACGAAAGGGGAACCTATCGAACCACTTACCGAAACGTTCGCGATGCAGGTAACGGCTCTCGATACCATGATCGATATTGAAAACACCCGATTATTAAAAGATAAAGTCGCGTCGCTTCTGGAAAGCCTTACCCCGAATCAACGCGAAGTAGTCTACCTTAAATACATGATTGGCTTGCAGCATAAGGAGATAGGCGAAATTCTAGATATTCGCGAGGAATCGGCACGCAAGCTGCTGTACCGAAGCATGGAAAAATTACGTGAACAAGTCACCCAAAAAGATTTTCTGGAGGCCTTTTCCGGGTTCGCGTTGCCCTTGTGGTTATCCGCAATCTTGTAAATAGCCTGCACCACAAAACGTTCCGATCCTTCAAATGTTAAATTTACCACTTTTTTATTTATTTATGTCCACGAAAGGTGAACTCGGCCGTCATTCTATAAAAAGCATCACTGTGACGGATAAAGATCAGTTTTTTGAGAGCGCTCAAGATTTTCTCCTCGACGAAAAATTTATTCGTTGGAGGCTCTTCGATACAGAGGAATCGAACGAGTATTGGCGTGACTTCTTGGCGAGGAATCCTCACCTGCGAGCAGATGTGCAAAATGCAATCTCGCGCTTCGACGCGATTAAAATTAATCAGCACACGTTGCCCGATGCGGAGAAAATGGAGGTCTACCAAAATGTTCTCGTCAAAATTGATCGTTACAAGAGAAATAAAAGGCGAGAGTTATCGCGACAAATCGGTTCGGTTGCCGCGGTATTTCTGATTGGCTTGTTGATGGTGCTGTATGTTACGCGCGACGGGGAGCCGGATGCGGTTGAAGTTTCCGCCACGGATGCTATCGTCGGCGAAACACTTCCGGATGAAGAGATTTACCTTTTGTCGGGGGATGAAAAAATAAGCATTGCCCATAAAGCACATATTGGCCTCACCGGGGAAGGAAAGGTTTTAGTAACGGATAGCAGCGACACTCGAAAAGAGCTTCGGCTGGCAACTGCCGAGATAAACCGGCTGGTGGTGCCTTACGGGAAACGAACCAACGTAACGCTCTCCGATGGAACGGAGGTTTGGTTGAATTCAGGTACGCGGCTCGACTTCCCCACCGAGTTCGTGGGCGATACGAGAGAAATTCACGTGAACGGCGAAATATTTATCGACGTGGTGCATAATCCTGATATCCCCTTTATCGTGCATGCACAAGGCATGGGCATTCACGTGCAAGGCACCTCCTTTAATGTTTCGGCATATAACGACGATCATAAAAAAACGGTGGTCCTAGTAAATGGAAAAGTGCACGTGGAAACCGAAGGGAAGGAGCGGGCCGAATTGTTGCCCAACGAAAAAATTGAGATGATGGGAAATGAAATCACGAAAGAACCGGTCGACGTTTCGGAATACATTAGTTGGACAAAGGGGATATTGCAGTTCGATGAAGCACCTGTATCGGAGATTCTCAAGAAGATCGGGAGATACTATAACGTGCAGTTCGACGGTAACCCGGGAATCGAATTAAACGAGATCAGCTGTTCGGGCAAACTGTTTCTGTCAAACAACCTCGATAGCGTGATGACCTCCATGTCGGTTATTTCATCCACCGTGTATAAAAGAGAAAACAATACCATTCATATAACTAAAAAATAGTAGATGCCTATGAGATAAGGAACCCGATAAAAAAAAGATCGGACGATGCTGCCACATTGCCCGATCACAAGGAAATTAATCCACAACGAATTATCAATTAGTATGTAAAACTAAAATCCATTACAAATGTATGAAAGAAATAATTAAACCTAGCTTACTTGCATCGAAAAAATGCAATAGAGCCCTAAAAATCATGAAGATTTCGATGTTGTTATTTTTTCTCTGCCTCTTTTCAATCACGGCAGAGAACACCTATTCCCAACAAGCGGAGCTCACGTTGGAGGTAAGAAATGTGACCCTGAAAGAGGCCATTTCAGAAATTGAGAGAACAAGCGATTACGTGTTCCTTATTACCAATGAGGCGGCGGCGGAACTGAACAAACAGACGAGCCTTCGCGCGAATAAGGAGTCGATTCACATGATTCTAGAGTCCCTTCTGGAGGACACGAACTTGGGATATACCGTGGTTGAGAGACAAGTATCGGTGTATAAAAGCGAGTCGTCGAAAGCAGAAGAGGCTTCCGTGAATAAAATAAGAGAGATTCAACAGCAAAAAAGAACCGTTAGCGGACAAGTTGTCGACGCGTACGGCATCGCGATTATCGGTGCGAACATTGTAGAGCAAGGAACCACCAATGGTACAGTGACCGATATGGATGGAAATTTCTCGTTGAGCGTGGCCGACAACGCCACACTGAGTGTATCGTACATCGGGTACGTTACGCAAGATGTAGCTACCGCGGGAATGACCACCCTAAATATCGTGCTTCAAGAAGATACAGAAGCTTTGGATGAGGTGGTGGTAGTTGGGTACGGTACCCAGCGGAAAGTAAACCTTACCGGGGCGGTAGGCGTGGTAAGCGGTGAAGAGATATCTTCAAGAGCAACCACCGACGTGCTGAGCGCGATGCAGGGGCAAATGCCGGGAGTTACTGTATTGCGGTCGAGCGGTAAACCGGGCTCGGAGACGGGCGGTACCTCCGCTATCCGTATACGGGGATTTTCGTCGTCGAACGAGGCGCATGCCTTGGTGTTGATTGATGGAATCGAAGGTAACCTGGAAACGTTGAATGCCGGTGATATCGAATCGATTTCGGTACTGAAAGACGCGGCATCGGCTTCTATTTACGGGGCACGTGCAGCCGCGGGTGTTATCTTGGTGACGACCAAAAAAGGTGCTCAACAACGCGCACGGGTCTCCTATAATGGGTCGTTCGGTATCAACACGCCGGGGAACATGCCTAAACGGATACCGGTGTGGGAAGAGATTGATATCATCAACTTGATGCGTTCGAATAACTCGGGTACGCCCGCGAGAAACGAAGAGCAAACTTCGTGGATGTCGAATCCCAACATCGCGTATACTCCCAATGGGGCACGTTATACTTTTCAAGGAAATACCAACTGGCTGGCCGAAGGCGCAAACGAATATTCTACCCAGCAGACGCACACGGTGTCGGTTACCGGTGGGAGCGAAAAAACGCAATATTTTGTTTCGGGGGGATTTTATAAGAACAATGGGTTGCTTAAATACGGGCCGGACGACTTTAACCGGGTAAACCTACGCGCCACGTTGAATACCGAGATCAACGATTACGTCGATTTCAATATCAATGCCTCCTACGAGGGCACCGTTCAGAGGGAAAATCCTTACGGGGCGGAGAATGTCTTCGGGTTGCTGTACAACAACCTGGGATGGCAAACAGTTTACCTGCCGGAGTACGACACGAACTATGGCGTGAATCCCTACAATACCGACTATCAACGAAATCCCATCTCGATCATGAAAGAGGGGGGCGAGAACAGAAGACAACGTCAATATTTTTCAGGGATTGCCAATATTCACGTGAAAAATCTGGTAGAGGGCTTAACGCTTGACTTAAACATGTCGCGTCGCGCCGGTTTCGCGAACCAAGATGTGGAGCGGCCGCTGCTTTTCTCTAACGGGAGAAACGGATCGGAACGTCCTGCTTACCACGTGAACAACCCGCAAAGTGTACAGAAGGTTAGAAGCCTCAGTTACCAAGATAAGTTCGAGGCACTGGTGAATTACGACTGGAGAGGCGATGACCACCATTTGCATGTGTTAGGGGGAGCTTCGTACGAGCAGTACCTCAATGATCAGATCAGCGGGACGGCTCGCAACGGTGTGTCGAATAACTTCTTTAGCTTCAATTTTTACGACAATAGCTTGGCGACTAACTCGGTACTGAGCGACCTTATTCAGCCCTGGAAGATGGCTTCGCTGTTTGGCCGTGTTAATTACGATTATGCCGATCGCTACCTCCTGGAGGCTACCGTCCGCTACGATGGAAGTTCGAGGCTGGCACCGGGTAACCGTTGGGGCGTGTTCCCTTCGATTTCGGGCGCGTGGCGCATCAGCGAAGAGGCGTTTTTCGAGAGTGCACGCGATAAAGTGGATAACCTGAAGCTACGGGCTTCGTGGGGACAGTTGGGTAACAGTACGGTACTCAGAAACGATTTTTATCCCTACATCGGCTTGGTGTCTTCGGGCACTCATTTTGGAGTTCCCTACTATTATCAAGATAAAATGATTTCGTCGGATATCACGTGGGAGACCGTAACGTCGACCAACGTGGGGGTGGACCTGGGATTCCTGAGGAATCGATTAAATGTTACCGCCGATTACTACTGGAAGAAGAACAACGATATGTTGTCGCAAGCAACGATGGGTAACCTGAATGGCTATCCACAAAACAAATTGCCTTTCGAGAACGTGGGTATCCTGAAAGTATGGGGATGGGAAGTATCGGTCGACTGGCGCGATCAGATTGGAGATGTGACCTATCAGGTGGGCCTTAGCATTGATGATAGTAAAAACGAGCTGGTTAAATACCAAGGGGCGAGTTCTATCAGCGCGGGTACCATTGCAAGATTGGAGGGATATCCTCTTAGAACGATTTGGGGATACCAAACCGATGGTTTCTGGAGCAGCCGCCAAGAGTACTTGGATTATAAAGCAGCGAACCCGGGATATGAATCATACGATTGGGACGCTCGACTGGACGGTGGCGACGTGCGCTACGTGGCACAAGGGAACCCCGACCACCGGATAGGTGTTGGTGGAGGTACTCCCGACGATCCCGGCGACTTGATTTTACTCGGAAACGAGAACCCGCGTTACATGTACGGGTTTAATTTGGGCCTGCAATGGAAAGATTTCGATTTCTCCATGTTCTGGCAAGGCGTGGCGAAGAGAAAGTACGTGGTGCACAACGATATATTTTATCCTGTTAACTACGACAGAACACCGCACTCCGAACTCATTCGCTTGGGTTACTGGACAGAGGAGACGCCGGATGCCTATTTTGCAAAGCTCGTTGAATACCAAACGTACAACTACCAAGTGTCGGACCGGTGGGTACAAAATGGTGCTTACCTGCGACTCAAAAACGTGCAGCTGGGTTACACGATTCCGGTACCGGAAAATATCCTGCAGTCGTTACGAGTATACGTGATGGGTAATGATGTGTGGGAATACACGAAAGCGAAATTTAAGGCGCTTGACCCGGAGGTGAGCAATAATAAAAATAGGAACTATTACCCGTTCTTCCGCACGTGGACAATGGGCGTTAGTTTAACATTTTAACAGTATTGAAACATGAAAAAAATCATATATATTCTCAGTGTATGTTTTATGGTAGTTGCATGGACAGGATGTGACGAACTATTAGACGTGACCCCGCAAACAGACTTCTCGGACGTGGATTTCTGGAAATCGGAGAACGATTTGAAAGGAGCCACTATGCGGCTGTACCAACAGTTGCCATTTCTTACTCAGGATCAACGTGCCGACGAGTGGGTGAGCCGGAACGCGAATTCTATCAGTATGGGAAGTAGGCCGATACCTACCACTTCAGGCGACTGGACCGATAATTACCAACGTATTTTCGCAACCAATAACATTCTTGAAAAGGCTGTGAACGCGCCGATAGATGAACAGATTATTAATAAATACTTGGCCCAGGCCCGTTTCTTTCGGGCATGGTATTATTTCGACCTGGTATCGAAGTATGGTGATGTGCCGCTGGTATTGAAAACGTTCAAAAGTACAGCGGATCCGGACCTGAAAATGGGGCGTGCCCCGCGAGCAGACGTGATACAGCAAATTTACGACGACCTGGAGTTTGCAGCAGAGTGGTTGCCTACTCGCGCGGACATGGAATCGGTCGTCGACGAATTTGAACGCCGATTCGTAACGCGCTCTTCGGCTTTAGGGCTTATGGTACGCGTAGGTTTACGAGAAGGTACCATGCTGAAATTTCATGGCATGGGCAGCGACTCGGAATGGAGGAGCCACTTGCAAAAAAGTATCGATGCCTTTAACCTACTCAAGGCCGAAGGCCATGAGCTGTATACCGAAGGAGGTCCCTCGGTGGCATACCAGGCAATGTTCTTGGATGAAAGCAATAGCACGAATAAAGAAATTATATTCGCGAAGGCGTATGGCCCGAACGAAACCACAGGTTCGAGCGCGGTATTGCATAACTTCACCGCCGGAACCGCGATGGGGGTTCAATTAAGCCGTACGATGATTGATACCTACCTCTACGCGGATGGGCTGCCTCGCGAGAAATCGAGCTTGGTGGTGGCCAACGAAACCTCGTTCAATCACGTGTTTGGGTATGAAAGCGATGGTGTGACACGCCTTGCAGGTGGCATAGGCGAGCGCGACCCGCGTTTGGAATTGTCTATTTGGCGGGTATTCGATCCCCAAGACACCGAAGAAGCTACCGTGGCCGGCAAACGAATAGGATTTCTCCTCTGTGGAACAGGTCCGTACAGGCCAGACATGGCGAGGAGAAATGCCTCGGTAGGGTATACCGCTAAAAAAATATTCGTTGGTTCGCTCTATAACAAGGACGACACCGACCTGATCCATATTCGGTGGGGGGAGATGTTGATCGCCTACGCGGAAGCGCTCTACGAATTGAACGGGTCGATTACTGATGCTCAGCTGGATGAAACGGTGAATGCATTACGTGCCCGAGTGGGATTCGATGCACGGCTCACGAACGCGTTCGTGAACGCGAACGGGTTAGATATGAGGGGAGAGATTCGCCGGGAGCGACAAGTGGAGCTGATGGGCGAGAACCATCGCTACGACGACCTTATTCGTTGGAAAACGGCCGAAACGGTGTTGCCTAAAGCATGGTTGGGTTGCAAGTTTATCGCAAGCGAAACCAATGATGGCGAACAGTTGGCGGTTGACCTCACCTTTACCTCACGACTCACGGATGAGGAAGGTAAGTTAGATGGCGTGCAGGAATACGGTTATCCGGAACTCCATATCTATGTTTACCAACGTTCAACCGAGCGTCGTTTCGATCCTGCAAAGGATTATTTCTATCCGATTCCAACCTACGAGATTGGCCAGTCTGACGGAAATATTGAACAAAATCCCGGATGGCGTTAATCATTTCATGCACATTAAAATAACAGTTCAATGAAAAAGATATTATTCATACTAACAGCAGCGGTTGTGTTGTTTACAACCGGTTGCGCGAAATTTAACACGTGGGAGGATGGACTCCCCGAAATGGAACACGTGTATTATATCGGTTTTTACAAGACCAATATTGCCACTGATCATCTTTCGTATGAAATTGATCAAAATGGCAACGCGAGATGGAGATACGGTGCCAGTGCTACCGTTGGAACATGGCGTGCAACCGAAGAGGCGTGGGTAGCCACCATCCCCATTCAGTTATACAGTGAACGGGTGCGTGACTACGACGCGGTGAACTATTTCTGGGTGTATAACCTCGAGGGAAGCTCACTTACAGAAGGCACCGATTACACGGTAACGCTCGAGGATGGAACCGAACTAACCCCCGACGCCAACGGGGCCTACTCGCTTACTTGGCCGGAAACCAAAAAGGGGATCCAGAACATCAAGATTAAACGGGCGGCGACCGCGCCTAACGGTAGTTTACGGGTAAACCTGTACGACCCGGCGAAAGGGGCACCGGTTATGACCGATTTGTCGACTACTATTCAGAACCAAACCGCGGAATATGAAATACGCTGCATGACGCACGACAATGACCGCGTAATGGTTACGTTCACGGATTAATACTACATAAATAGTCGAGAGCAAGTTTAAAATCCGATTGGGAATCATACCGTTTTCCGGTCGGATTTTAATTTTACTGATCTACATGTTCAATAGTCATTATGTTGATATCTAAAATCTTACTCGATATAAACTCTAATGCAATTACGAAACGTGTGAATTGAATAAAACCAAAAAAGCAAAAGAATTATGAGAATAGCAATCATTTTTTTAGTCTGCACGATCCTCACGGGTTGCGCTCAGCGTTCATCGAAAGGCAGCTTTATAGAGCCTGCCATGGAGGTGGCCGTGTATCAGCTCGAGGCAGCCATCGCCCATATCCCGGATACGATGGAGAATTATGGCCCGGTGGCGTTGCACGACGATGGCAGTGTAAAATACATGAGAAACGTGTTGGACTGGAGGGTAGGGTTCTTTCCCGGTTCGCTCTGGTACCTATACGACTACACGAGGGATGAGCAGTGGAAGCAGTTTGCCGAACGCTTTACACTCGATATAGAAGAGGCAAAATATAACACCCGTCACCACGACGTGGGTTTTATGATCGAGTGTAGTTTCGGAAATGGATACCGCCTCACGAAAAACGACCATTATAAGGATGTAATGATCGAAGCGGCACGCTCCTTGTCTACACGCTTCGACCCGCGCGTGGGGGCAATCATGTCGTGGAGCCCCAATGTTAAGCTCGACCGGCAGTACCCGGTAATTATCGATAACATGATGAACTTGGAACTGCTGTTTAATGTTACCGAGCTTACCGGCGATTCAACTTTTTACAATATTGCCGTGTCGCACGCCGATGTTGCTATAAGGGATCATTATCGTCCCGATTACAGCTGTTATCACGTGGTGGACTACGACAGCATCACGGGCGAAGTGCGTAGCCGCAAGACGGCCCAAGGGTATGCCGACGAGTCGTCGTGGGCCCGCGGACAAGCTTGGGGGCTGTACGGGTTTGCCATGTGTTATCGCGAAACGGGATACGAGCGTTATCTAGAGCAAGCCGAACATATTGCTAACTGGTGGCTTACCCAAGCAACGATGCCCGAAGATGGGGTGCCTTATTGGGATTTCGACGCGCCAAATATTCCGGATGAACCGCGTGACGCTTCGGCCGCCGCGATTGCTGCTTCTGCCTTTTTGGAGTTGGCCTCGTTTAATACAGAACGGAGCGACGAATATTTAAAAGTGGCCGAAAAAACGTTGGCATCGCTCGCTTCGCCTGCTTACTTGGCGGAACCGGGTGAGAACGGCTATTTTATATTGAAACATAGCGTTACCAGCTTCCCCGGCAACTCGGAAATCGATGTGCCGTTGAACTACGCTGACTATTACTTCTTGGAAGCGTTGCTGCGCTATCAAAAAATGATGTGAACTAAGTTTACTTGAACTATACGCAACCCAGCGTGAAACTCTACCCGAGTAAATCAACGAGAGGTAAAAAGGAAATGGACGGGAGAAATTTAAAATAAACTCCTGTCCTTTCTTTTTTTCTTGCCGGTTTTCGTTAAAATGAATATCTTTGTCTAATATAAAAAGCAAGAATTCTGGCGAGCTTGTCAATAGCATATCGCTTTTAAAGCGTAGTTTTATCAGAATTGATGAAGTAAGTTGTAGAATAAAAATGCAAAAATATGAATATACAATTTGTTTCAAATAAGAAAGGCAAAATTAAAGCAGTGCAAGTTTCCTTGAAAGAATGGCAGGATATTGAAAGGAAATTGGAAGCGTACGATTTAGCCCAAAGTATAAAAGTTGGTTTTAGTGAAATGAAGCAGATAGAAAAGGGTGAGTTGAAAGCAAATCGTTTTGAAGACTTTATCAATGACCTTTGAAATCATACCGACGCCCAATTTTGAAAAGGAAGCTAAAGCCTTACAAAAAAAATATATCTATTGTCCGTTTTTGATAAATCGGAAAAAGAAACTATAACCGATAATTTTTTGAAATTACTTCTGAATAACTTAGATGAATAAATGAAAACATTACACGTCCCAAACCAAACAATCGCGCAATACGAGACCGTTTTCGATAAAATAAAAATGATATTGGAAGCGGGTGCCGAAGCTGCTATTGATCAAGTAAACTGGAAAGAAGAGTTCCCAAAATCGCTGCCTGTAACCGTGCGATTGGCGCACGATGGGGAGCGCCTGTATCTCTATTACACCGTGAAGGGAGAAGCCGTGCGAGTGGCTAATTATACCGACTTTGGCTCGGTCTGGGAAGATAGTTGCGTGGAGTTTTTCATGCAACGTGAAGGAGAAGCGATCTACCGGAACTTCGAGTGTAACGCGCTGGGTGTATTGCTTTCCCGACGAAACGAGGCAAGGGGGAAGGGCGAGTCGCAGACCGATATGATGCCCTCGATTTCGCGATTCGGAACCGTTCAGCATCGCTACGAGGAGGGCAAAGAGGTGAGCGACTGGACGATGTACCTGGAGATTCCCAAGGAAGCACTCGGCTTCGCCTCGCACGAGTCGCTCAGTGGGCAAAAAATACGGGCTAATTTTTATAAATGTGGAGATAAAACCCCGGAGCCTCACTACCTAAGTTGGAGCCCGATTGATCTTCCCGAGCCTAATTTTCATGCCCCCCGCTATTTCGGGTTGCTCGAATTAGAATAACCACTCGCTACGCCCCAATTGGCATGTAACATAAATAACCCAAAAAATATAACATCCTAAAACAATTTAGAGAGAATGGACGAAAAGAACCAACTGAAAGAGATCGTTTTTCAATTTATTGAATCGAACGATAACGTGGAGATCAAACCCCTGGGTAAAGGGCATATTAACGACTCCTATAAAGTAGATGCCGGCGAGAATGAATACGTTTTGCAGCGCGTGAACCATCACATATTTAAAAATGTTCCCGAGCTACAAAATAATATCCACCGGGTTACAAGCCACATACGGGCGAAACTGACGGAACAAGGAGTGGCCGATGTCGACCGTAGAGTTCTCACGTTGGTGCCCACTCACGAGGGTATTTTATATTACAAGGACGCGGCGGGTGACTACTGGCGGTTGATGGATTTTATTACCGAAAGCAAGAGCTACGACGAGATTACTCCCGAGTTGGCCTACCGTGCAGGAAAGGCGTTCGGTGATTTCCAGAGTACGCTTGCCGACCTGCCGGGTGAACCCCTGCACGAGACTATTCCCGATTTCCATAACATGGAAACGCGACTGGCTACCTTCAGGGAGGCTGTGAAAGCGGATAAAGCGGGCCGACTGAACGAGGTGGCCGATTTGGTGAAGGAGATAGAAGATCGTGCCGAGGAGATGTGTAAGGCGGAGAGGTTGCATCGCGAAGGTAAACTCCCCAAGCGGATCAATCATTGCGATACAAAAGTTAATAACGTGCTGTTCGACGAGGAGGATCAAGTGCTCTGCGTGGTTGACCTCGACACGGTGATGCCGGGATACGTGCTTTCTGATTTTGGTGACTTTATCCGCACGGGGGCGAACACGGGTGCCGAAGATGATAAAAACTTGGATAACGTGTCGGTAGACCTGGATATATTTAAAGCGTACGCGAAGGGGTACCTCGAAAACGCGGCGTCGTTTTTGACCGATATTGAGATTGAAAACCTGGCGTTTGGCGCGAAACTACTCACTTACATGCAAACGGTGCGTTTCTTTACCGATTATATCGATGGCGATGCTTACTACAAGATCGCGTATCCCGAACATAATCTGGTGCGGACAAAGGCACAGTTTAAACTGCTTCAGAGCCTGGAGGATAATTTTGATGAGATGCAACGCATCGTGGGAAATATATTGTCCAAAAATTGATGGGGTAAAGAAAAAATCACTATCTTCGCGTCGCTTTATTTTGAGGAGATAACGTGGCAAAATTCAGTTTGTACAATATTCCACTCGAAGACCTCCCCGAAGGGATGTCTACATTTGAATATGTCCTTGAGAGAAAATTCTTCGACGCCATAGAGGGGGAGGAGGTTCGAAAAGGGAACGTGGCGGTGGTCGTTCATGTAAAACGGTCATCGGCCACCTTTGAATTGAACTTTGAAATTAAGGGGGTGATCCAGATTCCCTGTACGCGTTGTTTGGACGATATGGATCAAGAGGTAGATACTCGGAACCGGCTCATCGTGAAGTTTGGCGAAGAGTATTCCGAGGAGAGCGACGAGATCGTGATTATTCCGGAAGATGAGGGAGAAATCAATATCGCGTGGTTCTTGTATGAATTCATCGCCCTGACAATTCCGATAAAGCACGTGCATCCCGCGGGCGAGTGTAACCGAATTGTTTCTTCGAAATTCAGGAAACATCGGGCAGTTAGCACCGACGACGACGAGAGTGAAGATAACGAGGGGGGGGGTGACGAGGATTTTGCCGAAGAGGAAGAGTCCCGTTCAAACGATCCTCGCTGGGACGCTCTCAAGGGATTGGACTTTGAAGATAATTGATTTAGTGAAATTATAAATAAACATACAAATGGCACATCCAAAAAGAAGACAGTCTTCTTCAAGACAAGGAAAAAGAAGAGCGCATGATCATGCCAAAACACCCACCATGGCAATTTGCTCAAACTGCGGTGCTTGGCATATCTATCATACCGTATGTGGTGACTGCGGATATTACAGGGGAAAACTAGCGATCGAGAAAGACGTGATCGTGTAAAAATATCCCCATATTCTCATGGAGTAAAAGACCCTGAAATAACCGAACGTTTTTCAGGGTTTTTTTCTCACGAATAATGCTTACGACAATGAAACAATTAAATGCCGTAATCACGGGAATTACAGCCAGTCTGCCCGATTATGTCCTAACTAATGAGGAGCTTTCGCGGTTGGTAGATACTTCCGACGAGTGGATTATGACCCGCGTGGGTATTAAGGAAAGGCGTATACTGAAAGGCGAAGAACAGGGTATCTCGGTACTGGGAACCGAAGCTGTTGAAGAGTTATTAAAAAAAACGGGTACGCGTCCCGAAGAGGTTGACGCGGTGGTGTTCGCCACCTCTACTCCCGATCATATTTTCCCTTCTGCCGCTTCGATCGTGGCTGAAAACTGTGGAATCAAACATGCCTTCTGCTTCGATATGGAGGTAGCATGCTCTGGCTTTATTTATGGGCTCGAGATATGTAACGGGTTGATTAAAACGGGCAAATACAAGAAAATAATCCTGATAGCCGGCGATAAAATGTCGTCGATCACCGATTATAACGATCGCACCACGTGCCCTCTCTTTGGAGACGCGGCCGGAGCGGTAATGATCGAGCCCACGGAGGAGGAGCTGGGCATTATTGACGCGAAACTTCATTCGGACGGGATCGGTTACCAGCCCCTGCAAATGAAAGCGGGGGGAAGTAAATATCCCGCTAGCCACGAAACGGTGGAAAAAGCAGAACACACCGTGAAGCAGGATGGACGAGTGGTGTTCAAGCATGCCGTGTCGAAGATGGCAGAGGTGTCACTGGATATTATGCAACGTAATAATTTAACGGTCGACGATGTGCAGTGGCTGGTGCCTCATCAGGCGAACATGCGTATTATTGATGCTACCATCCAGCGTACAGAGCTGCCACGAGAAAAGGTGATGATCAATATCGAAAAATATGGCAATACAAGTGCCGGAACCATACCTTTGTGCCTCTGGGAATGGGAGCCTAAACTGAAAAAGGGCGACAATATTATTCTTACCGCTTTCGGAGCGGGATTTTCATGGGGAAGTGTTTACCTCAAGTGGGGGTACGATGGCGCATAGCGGAGCCCAAAATATGGAGCAGGTAAAGCATCGCTCAGGATTCGTGAATATCGTGGGTAACCCCAACGTGGGGAAATCCACGTTGATGAACCGGCTGGTGGGAGAACGAATTTCTATCATCACGGCGAAAGCACAGACCACTCGCCACCGGATAATAGGTATCGTGAATACCCCGGAATATCAGGTGGTGTACTCCGATACACCGGGAGTGTTGCGTCCTAATTACAAGCTGCAGGAATCGATGTTGAGTTTTTCGTTGTCGGCTCTCGGTGACGCGGATGTATTGTTATACGTGACCGACGTGGTCGAGAAAATCGATAAGAACGACCAATTCTTGCAGAAGGTGCAGGAGCTAGAGTCGCCCGTTTTACTGCTGATTAATAAAATAGACCAAACCAACCAGGAGGAGCTTGAGAATATGGTTGCCGAGTGGGGCGAACTGTTCCCAAACGCGGAAATATATCCCATCTCTGCATTGAACAATTTCAACGTGGATAGGGTGCAGAAGAGGGTATTGGAACTTTTGCCGGAATCGCCTCCTTACTTCGAAAAAGACGCGCTCACCGATAAGCCGGTACGTTTTTTCGTGACGGAGATCATCCGAGAAAAGGCCTTACTCATTTATCAAAAGGAGATTCCCTATTCTTTGGAGATGGTGGTTGAGGAGTACAAAGAGGAGCCGGATATTATACGAATTAGGGCTACCATTCTCGTGGAACGCGATTCCCAAAAGGGGATTGTTATCGGGCACAAAGGAGCATCCCTGAAAAGGTTGGGTACAATGGCTCGCAAAGATATTGAGCGTTTTTTGGAGAAACAGGTATACTTGCAACTCCATGTGAAGGTGGAGAAGGATTGGCGCAATCGGGATAACATGCTGAAAACGTTTGGCTATAAATTGGATTAGTCAGAAAAGGCGCGAAGTGAATTTCTTAGGAACGAGAGCAGAGTTGAGCTTGCTCAAACTTTGCCGAGTGACGACAGAAAAGGCGCGAAGCGAATTTCGAATCAATTTGGTGCTGGCGTGATTAAAATTGAACTTTATGCAGAATTTAGTAGCTATAGTAGGACGTCCAAACGTGGGTAAATCGACTCTTTTTAACCGTCTAACGAAGAGCCGTCAGGCAATTGTAACGGAAATAGCCGGTACCACGCGCGATCGACAGTATGGGAAAGTGAACTGGAACGGCCAAGATTTCTCGCTGGTCGATACCGGTGGATGGGTGGTGAATTCCGACGATGTAATGGAGGATGAAATCAACAAACAGGTGCTAATAGCCATCGAGGAGGCGGATGTAACTCTTTTCGTGGTGGATGTGATGCACGGGCTGACCGACTTGGACTCGAGTGTGGCGCAAATGCTGCGAAAATCAGGTAAGCCGGTGGTGCTTATAGCCAATAAAGCAGACAACTTCAACTTGGCTCACCAAGCGGCCGAGTTTTATTCACTTGGCTTGGGGGATCCCTACGGTGTTTCGTCCATCAATGGGGCGGGAACAGGCGACATGCTGGATCATTTGGTCACGCTGTTTCCGAAAGAGAACAGCGAAGATGAGTTGGAGGATATCCCCAAATTCGCGGTGGTGGGAAGGCCGAATGCCGGGAAATCGTCGATTGTTAATGCACTGATTGGTGAAGACCGAAATATTGTGACCGAGACTGCCGGGACAACACGCGATTCGATTCACACGCGCTACGAGAAGTTCGGCATGGATTTCTACTTGATTGATACGGCGGGGATACGAAAAAAAGGGAAAGTGAGGGAGGATTTGGAATATTTTTCGATCATTCGTTCCATTCGTTCGATCGAGAATGCCGATGTCTGTATCCTTTTGATTGATGCCCAGCGAGGAATCGAGAGCCAGGACTTGAATATTTTCTCCCTGATTCAGAAAAACAAGAAGGGCTTGGTAGTATTCGTGAACAAGTGGGACACGGTGGAGGAAAAAAGCCCACAGATGATGAAATCGTTCGAGAACGTTATCCGTGAACGATTGGCCCCTTTTACCGACTTCCCGATTATTTTTGGATCGGCCCTCACCAAGCAACGTGTATTAAAAATGATGGATCTCGCGAAGGAGGTGTACGAAAATAAAAAGAGGAGAGTGGCAACTCACGAATTAAACGAGGTGATGCTGCCCATAATAGCCAAGACACCCCCGCCTGCCACGAAAGGTAAGTACGTGAAAATAAAATATATTACCCAACTTCATAATACCAGTATTCCTTCGTTCGTATTCTTTTGCAATCTGCCCAAGTGGATAAAAGAGCCGTATCGACGGTTTATCGAAAACCGGATGCGTGACAATTGGAATTTTAAAGGAACACCCATCAATGTCTTCTTCAGGGAGAAGTAAGGATTCTGTTTCAAAAACAAATTTTCGGGATAGCAATACCTGTTAAAATGCCGTGAATGAGATAAATTAACCGCGGTGAAGCAAAAAAACAGGTTAATTGTATGAAATGACGAAAAAATTGCGTTAATTTGTATAACTTTTAAATAGACCAGTCGTAAAAACTGCTATTGTGTCATAAAAAAAGGTAATTTGAAACACGATGTTTTGAGCGTAAAGCTCAAGTAAAAGAAGGAGAACGGATGGATACTACTAATAATCTAGAGAGCAAGGAACTACCAGTTAACGAAGGAAAAACCGATAACACCCCTCAGCCGGAAACCCTGTCGACACCTGAAGAGAAGCCGGCCCAAAGCGTAACGCTTGATAATAGCGTGGCCGACGAGGAAACCACCCCAGTTGTGGATGATACTCCTGTTGCTGAAACCACCTCGGTTACAGAAGAAGTCCCTGCTGCTGAGGAAACCCCTGCTGCCGAGGAAGTCCCTGTCACCGAGGAAGCCCCTGCTGTCGAGGAAACCCCTACTACCGAGGAAGTCCCTGTCACCGAGGAAGTCCCTGTTACCGAGGAAGTCCCTGCTGCAGACGAAGCACCTGCTGCAGAAGAAGTTCCCACTACAGAAGAGGTGGACGATTCCGACGGTATTGACTATCATTTGGAGGACGCTCAAGATGATGACGGGGATGAAGAAGATGACGATGAGGACGAGGATGGAGCGGACGACGACTCCAAGTCAGATGAAGAAACAGACAATGTGGCAGTTCCTATCGAAGAGACCGTTCAACATCTTCGCGACCTGTTGGCCTCGGATAAATTGAAACGAAAGGATATCGAGGAGCACAAGAACCAGTTTTACCGTTCACTACGGGGCGAGATTGAGAGACAAAAGCAGGCTTTCATGGCCGACGGGGGCCAGGAGGTCGACTTCGTGGCGGATGAGCCTGCCGTTTACGTGGAGGGTAAAGAGCTGCTCCAGAAAATAAAGGAGAAGCGGGCAGAGCTGGTAGCGAAAGAAGAGGTAGAAAAGGAGAAAAACGTGGCCCGTAAACTGGCCATCATCGATCAGATAAAAGTGCTTACCGAGCTGCAGGGACAGGAGGATTTTAATAAAACATACCAGGAGTTTAAATCGCTACAACAGGAGTGGAGCGAGATAAAATTGGTTCCGCAAGCCAAAGTAAACGAGCTCTGGAAATCTTACCAGCGCTACGTGGAGAAATTTTATGATTTAGTCCGTATTAATAACGAGTTCAGGGAGTACGACTTCAAAAAGAACCTCGAAATGAAAACGGAACTATGCGAAGCCGCGGAGAGGCTCGATAGTGAACAGGACGTGGTTTCAGCTTTCCATCAACTCCAAAACCTCCATCAGGAGTGGAGAGAGATAGGGCCCGTGAATCGTAAAGAGAGAGAAGCAATCTGGAACCGGTTTAAAGAAGCATCCACACGTATCAACAAAAAATACCAGGGCCACTTCGAGACATTAAAAGAACAAGAAGATAAAAACCTGGAGTTGAAGACCGCGCTGTGCGAAAAGCTCGAAGCGATCGATTACAGCCAGATTAAAACCATCAAGGATTGGAACGCGAAAGTGAAAGAGGTGCTGGAATTGCAAACACAATGGCGTCAAATCGGATACGTTCCCCGGAAATGGAATACGAAGATTTACAAACGGTACCGTGCCGCGTGCGATTTCTTTTTCCGCTCGAAAAATGAGTTCTATAAATCACTTCGCGGAGAGATGGAAGAGAACCTCAATAAAAAGATCGCGCTCTGCGAACGGGCCGAAGAGTTGAAAGATAGCAAAGATTGGAAGAATACCACCCGGGAGATGATCGACATCCAAAAAGAGTGGAAAACCATTGGTATTGTTCCGCGCAAGCACGTGGATAGCATCTGGAAACGATTTATCACGGCATGTGACTACTTTTTCGAGCAGAAGAAAATCCACACTTCTTCGCAATACGAAGAAGAGGCGCGCAATTTGGAAGCGAAAAAAGCCGTCGTGGAGTCGATAAAACAACTCGACACCTCGTTAGACGCGGAAGATGCATTACCAGTGTTGCGTGAACTCATGGATCAATGGCACACGATAGGCCATGTACCGTATCGGCTGAAGGATCGTGCCTATCGAGAATTTCATGAAGCAGTCGACGCGCAGTTCGACCGGTTGAATATCGATAAAGATGACCGCAAGTTGGAGTCTTTCAAAACCAACATCTCCGATATGGCGAAAACCGGAAACGCTCAAAACCATTTGTTGCGTGAAAGGGAGAAGTTAATGCGCCAATACGACCGAATGAAAAATGAACTGCAGACCTACGAAAATAATATCGGCTTCCTCTCCGTCTCGTCCAAGAAGGGGAACCACCTCCTGGATGATATGAACCAAAAGGTGGAGAAAATTAAATCGGAGCTCCAATTGATTGTAAAGAAAGTGGAAGCACTCGACAGGGAGTTGTAAAAGAGTTGTAATAATAAACAATATCGTTAACTAACGGCCGGTAACCCCGGCCGTTTTTTGTTTTAGAGCTAAAGCGTTCATTGATAAATTATTTGTATTTATTGAGATGATTGTGGCATTATTCCCCCTGAATTTAACCCACATTTGTAATTGTAGCGTTTAGAGTTTAACAATTTAAAATGCACGAACAAAAGTGGTGATGTTTCAATTACATCTAAAAAATGTAAAATGGAATTATCGTACTATTCTTTCTTAGTATTCTTTGATAATCTAAAACAAAACGATGGAATGAAAAAGAAAAACTCATTAAACTTGATCAGGAGATTCTCTTTTGCACTACTATGGATGATCTCCTTATGCGCTGTCGCTCAGAATATCACGGTGAGCGGAACAGTATATGATATTAATGGTGAGCCGCTATTGGGTGTAACCATCCTGGTTCAAGGTACGTCGGTGGGAACTGTTACTGATATGAATGGAAATTTCACGTTAGCAAACGTTAGCCCTAATGCTATCTTGGAGGCCTCCTACGTGGGGATGACTACCCAAACGGTGGCGGTTAACGGG
>LSQX01173266.1_pt1 | contig 19814 bp, 9 predicted proteins | sample 654561 | NCBI WGS metagenome assembly LSQX01 (sample SAMN04489861, study PRJNA283612) | anaerobic digester metagenome | isolation source: 4 biogas reactors fed with cattle manure at either 37C or 55C with and... | place: Denmark: Kongens Lyngby | collected 2014
GGTTCGAATCCCTTCGGGCGCACCAAATCAGATACCATAGATTGATACAGTGTATCCGTCTATGGTATCGTTTTTTTATGCCCGGAAATGCCTGTATTTCAAGGCTTTCTGAAATATCGTTGTTCATTTCCCGTCCGGCTGTTCCCATATGTGCCGTTTCAGAGGTGCTTTAAGGTGTGTATCAGGCATTCCGGCGCAAGCTGTAGTTGTCAGTAATCGTTAAACAACCGCTATTCGTTAAACAGCCGATGGTAAAAATAAAATCCGGGATTTACAGCATCACTGTAATGTCGCTCCCGTTCAGAAAGCTGTAAACCATCCTGCCATCGGCATATATCGTCACATGGTCGAGCATGGCAATGCAGCGGGCATCAGTGAACTCGGCATCGAGGTAGTCGAACTCCGTCATTTCAAACAGGAATCCGCTCAGTACATTGGATTTGTACTCCCTGTCATCACGTTCCTGCTCAAGCGCTTCCAGCTTCTTTTTCAGCTTTTCATAGCGGTCGGCGAGTTCATTGTAGTGCCGGTTGTATTCTTCCTGATCCTGCGCATGGACGGCATTATCCTCGATGGCTTTCTGGATCAGTCCGGCGATGACTTCCATCTCGTGAGCGGTCTCCGTTATCTTCGCATTTACCTCGGTGCAGTTCTCGAGGTCGTGTTTCACCAATCGGATATCCTCTAGGAGTGCATCCCGGTTTTCATGCAGAATGCTGAGCGTCTCAAGGAATCCGTCTTTGAGCCGTTCTTCCGTCACATGCGGGGTACGGCATTTTTCTTCGTTCTTAAACTTGGAATTGCACTGCCAGATGACCTTCCGGTACGGATCGTTGGAATGCCAGACCTTTGAGCCATATACCGAACCGCAGTCTCCGCAGATGACTATCCCGGAAAACGGGCTGCTACAATCATGCCGTTTTCCGCTGGCTTTTCTTCTTTTCATAATACCCTGAACCTCGTCCCAGGCTCTCGGCTCAATGATAGCCGGGTGGCTGTTCTCCACATAGTACTGCGGCACTTCGCCTTCGTTCTTTTTCTGCTTCTTTGTAAGGAAATCTGTGGTGAACTTCTTCTGAAGCCGAGCGTCACCCTTGTATTTTTCATTTGTGAGAATACTTTCAATGACCTCTGCCTGCCATACCTTTTTTCCACCTGGAGTCGGAATGTCCTGCGCTGTGAGATGACGGGCAATGTAGCTGGGAGATTTCCCGTTACGAAACATCCGGTAGATGAGGTTCACAGTTTCCGCTTCTTCCGGCACGATCTCCGGAAGACCGTCCGCACCTTTGCGGTAACCGAGGAACTGACCGTATGGAAGGCTGACCTTACCGTCAGAAAACTGCTTCCGGCGGCCCCAGGTGACATTTTCTGAGATCGACCTGCTTTCCTCTTGAGCCAAACTGCTCATAATCGTCAGGAGCAATTCGCCCTTGCTGTCAAAGGTCCAGATGGCCTCCTTTTCAAAATAAACCTCGGTGCCGTGCTCCTTCAGCTTGCGGATGGTTGTCAGACTATCCACGGTGTTCCTGGCGAAACGGCTGACGGATTTGGTGACGATAAGGTCGATTTTGCCATCCAGAGCATCCGAAATCATCTCATTGAAACCATCGCGGTGCTTGGTGTTAGTGCCGGAGATGCCTTCGTCACCTTGTGTCAAGTAGGGACTTAAAAAAATATAAAATATTTATCTGAAACTGTCTGTTGGATGATGATTATCGCAAATTTAAGTGTAGCTTGATATGAGGGGGCGGAGGGCAACATTTCCTTCCCGATATAAAAGGGCGACTGTCGCAGACCAAAGTCTGTGTACCGCCGCCCTTTTCTTCATGCCCAACAAGAAATCAAAACTGGTTATTTCTGTCCTCGTTCTTCTCCTTTGTCACAGAACATCCAATCAATGTGAATGGACTTATCATTATAGATATAAATACAATCCACAAAATCAACCACCATCTGCCGGGTAAGGGTGTCCGTCTGCAAATAGTGCAGAAGCTTTGGTTCTCCTTGCTTGGCAGCAGCCAATTTGCCTTGCAGCTCCACCAGCTCAATTTCTAACCGGTTTATCAGCCGTTCCATATCGGCCTGTTCCCGTGACAGTTTTTCACGCTGGTGCCGGTATTGCTCTCTGCTGATCTTTTCTTCTGCCATGGCGTCGTATAATTCGGCTTTTTGCTCGGCAATCCCTTTGCAAGAGGAGTCATAGACGGCAATCTGCTTTTGCAGCTTGGCCATTCGGTCACTGTTTCCTGCCTTTAGCAGCAGATTCTTTTCATCAAACAGAACCCTGATGTAAGCATGAATTGCAGACAAAACAACCCCTGCAATCTCATGTTCCTTGATATTTCCTTTCATACAGCCATAGCTGGATGTTTTATTTTTTGTGTTGCAGATAAATTGGGGCGTCGGTTTCGATCGCCGGGACATTGTATAACCGCAATGCCCACAACGTATTCTGCCGGTAAACAGATGAATCGCAAATGGCAAGCTGTCCTTTTCCACAAACTCCGCTAAATTGTCCTGTGCAGCCTGAAACTCCTCTGCTGTTACAAGCGGTTCATGGGTTTCCTCCACCACAATCCAGTCCGATTTTTGACTTTTCAGCGTTTGTCGGCTTCCAACTTGAGGACGGTATCGTTTTCCATAGATGACGGAACCCAAATAGCGTTCATCCCGCAAAATCCTCGTTACCATGCCGTGATCCCAAAGGTCAGCACCCTCAACACCATTCCACCATTTATGATGATGGCCTTGCCGGTTTTTTATCATGCTGGCAGTAGGAATCTTTTCCGTATTAAACAAGCGGGTGATTTCCTTTGTGGTCATTCCCATTCCAGCCAACCGGAAGATGCGCCGTACAATGTCTGCGCTGTCCTCATCAATGACAAGCTGATTCTTGTTACCCTCGGCCTTCCTGTAGCCGATGGGGGCAAAGGGGCTGAGAAAATCTCCTTTGCGTGCTTTGGTCATCTTGCCGCTTTTTACTTTCAGGGATAAATCCTTGCTGTAATACCCGTAGATCACATTGCGAAAGGCAATGTCCACGCCGCTTGTCTTTCCCTGCATAGTAGCACTGTCATAGCCATCGTTGACCGAGATAAACCGCACACCTAAAAAGGGGAAAATCTGATCCACATAATCACTGACTGTGATGTAGTCCCTGCCGAACCGCGAAAAATCCTTGACGATGATACAGTCAATTTCCTTTGCCTTGGCTTTCTGCAAGAGCTTCTGTATATTGGGGCGCTGCATATTGGTTCCTGAAAATCCATCATCACATAGCTCTATGACCGTACTGTCCTGAAATTCCGGGCAGCTTTCCACATACCTGCGGAGTAAATCCCGCTGGTTGGTCACGCTGTTACTTTCATCCTTGATGCCGCCTCTGCTGTCCTCGTCCTCCACGGAAAGACGGATATACAAAACGATAACAATGCCCCTACTCATTGACCGCCACCTCCACCCGGAACAGCAGACTTTCTTGCAGGCGTCTGTATTCATCCTCAAAACGGAGGTTTACGGTAAGGTTGGTCTTGCTGTGGACGATGATTTGATCCACCAATTCCAACGCCATTTTTCTTGTCAGCGCCAAATCTTCACGAAAGGGCAGTAACGTCCGAAGCCACGGGTTTTCCTCTGTCCGTGTTTCTATGATAGACTGCTCCTGTGCCGAAAGCTCACTTAAAAGGGCGGCCAGCTCTGTTTCTTGCTCCTTATATCGGTTTTGGGCATAAAGATAGTCCTTTTCATCCATCAGCCGATCTAAGTAGTCATCACAAAGACTCTCCCTCAGACGGGCTACCCGGTCAAGCTGTCCCCTTGTCTGTTCTATACGCTGCTTGATTTTCTGCTTTTGGGAGAGAACGGTGCTTTGATTCGCTGTACTCTGGATGAGTTTTTCCATATCCAAAGCCGTCATAAGCTGGGACTGTATCACGCCAAAAACTGTTTCCAAAAGTTCAGTTTCGGGTATGCTTATAAAGGAACACCGGTCAGTGTCGGTGGCATGAACGGGGCAAATATAGCTGTACCAAACATGGAATTTCGGTATCTTATGCTTGTTTTCCCGCACGTTCTTATACCGCACAAGATTGGTTCCGCAGTCACCACAGCAAACAAGTCCTTTCAGGATGTTTTCGGTGTTCACCACCTCTGTGAATCGGGTCTGCTTCTCATAATACGCACTTGTCATCTGCTCGTTGAGCTGCTGCACGCTACTAAACAGGGAGTCTGCAACAATGGCCTCATGGGTGTCTTTCACAACAACCCACTGCTCTTTGGGTATGTAGGTCTGCTCCTGTCCCTTCCAAAGTGCCGCCTGTTTTCTGCCCTGTACCATGTGTCCCAAATAAACCTCATTGGACAGCATGGATTTAATCACCGCTATTTTCCATACCGTATTGGCAAAGCGTTTGTCTTTTACCATCCCTGTTTCAAAGCGGTAACGGCTGGGGGATGGAATATCACGCCTGTTCAGCTCCCGTGCGATATTTTGGTAACTCATTCCCGAAAGCCGCCAGCGGAAAATATCCCGCACAATGGGGGCAGTCTCCTCGTCTACAATCAAGCGGTGCTTATCCTTGGGGTCTTTTAAGTAGCCATATGCTGCCCATGCCCCGATAAACTCACCACGCTCCTGCTTCCCACGGAGTACCGGGCAGATTTTCTGCGAGATGTCACGGGCATAGATATCATTTACAAGGTTTTTTAGATGGATGGTAAGGCTGTCGAGGGTAGAGGGGTCAAGGCTGTCGTAGCCATCATTTATGGAGATGAAGCGCACGCCCATGAACGGAAATACCTTTTCCAGATATTCTCCTGCTTCAATGTAATTTCTTCCAAAGCGGGAGAGGTCTTTGACAATGACACAATCCACATTGCCCATGCGTATATCATCCAAAAGTCGTTCAAAATCATCTCTTACAAAGTTGACCCCGGTTTCCCCGTTGTCCGTATAGACGCAGTGAAGGGATAGGCTTGGGTCGTTTGCAATATATGCACGGAGCATGGCTTCCTGATTTTCAATGGAGTCGCTGCTCTCCTTATGCCCATCCAGCACGGAAAGCCGCACATATGCCCCCGTTTTATAGATCTTTAACTTTATTTCCTGTTGCGCCGAGATATGCCTGAACTTGCTTTTCCTCGCCATATTACACCACCTCCCTGTGGTCAGATGGCTTGGGCACGATACGTTCCACACACTGAATGAAAGCCATCGTGTTTTCATATTCATACTGGAATTTGAAATCAATATGTATGCGCCGGTCTTCGTACACAGCGATGCGGTCAATGAGTTCTACCGCCAACTTGCGGTTTAATTCCTCAATGTCCTGATGCCGCTTGAAGTAGGCAATCCATTGTTGCTGCTCGGACTTGCCCTCTACAAGACGGTCAATCTCCTGACTCAAAGCAAGGATGGCGTCCTCGGCTTCCTTCACTTTTTGGTCATAACGCCTGCCAAAAGCAATATAGTCCTCACGGGTGATGATTCCATCCGTATAATCCTCATGGAGTTTCATTCGATAGCGGCGGTATTTCTCTACCTCAGATTGCTTGGCGTTCAACCTTTCATCCGTCTTTTTGACCTGCCTGCCGGTATAGGGCAGCCTTGCAATGTCGGCAAGGGTTTGTTCCACTTCAAGAACAAAACGGATATGTGCCTGAACCGTTGCAAACACGGCTTCAATCAGCAGTTCATCACGAATGCTGTGGCTTTTACAGCCGCTTTTCTCTTTGCTGCCGGAACAAATATAATAATAATAAGGATTGCTGGCGGTGGAATTGTTTTTCCGAACCATGCTGCGCCCACAGTCGGCACAGTAAAGCAGCCCGGCAAGGGGAAACAGCGTTTCCTCGCCGGGAGCCGTGCGGGTATCAGTGCGCAAGATTTTTGCGGTATTTTCAAAGGTATCCCTGCTCACAATCGGCTCATGGGTGTTTTCCAGGACTGCCCATTGCTCCTGCGGTACCGCAAACTGCTTTTTCACCTTATAATTCGGACTGCTGCGCTTTCCCTGCTCCAGTACGCCGATATACAGGGGGTTTTTCAAAATACGCAAGACGGTAACAGCCGTCCATTGCGCCTTTGGGTTTCTTTTGAATGGAGATTGATAGTTACTTCCAATCAAACGTTTGTACTCTAACGGCGAGGGGATGCCGCGCTTGTTTGTGTATTCTGCAATCGCTTGGGCAGAATAACCGTTCAAAAATAGCTTGAATATATCCTGTACCACACCGGCCGCAAATTCATCAACAATCAGATGATGTCTGTCCTCCGGGTCTTTCAGATAGCCAAACGCAGCAAAGGGCGCAATGAACTGTCCCTTTCTGCGCTTGATTTCAAGCTGACTGCGGATTTTAATGGAAATATCCCGGCAGTACGCATCGTTCATTAAGTTTTTGACCGGCACAATCAAATTATCCGATGCTGTTTTGGGCTTTGCACTGTCATAATCATCGTTGATGGAAATAAAGCGCACACCCATGAAAGGGAAGATTTTTTCAATGTATTTTCCCGTTTCAATAAAGTTTCTGCCAAGGCGTGAAAAGTCCTTGACGATAATGCAGTTAATTTCCTTGTTTTTAACCGACTCCATCATAGAAATAAAGTCTGGGCGGTCAAAGTTAACCCCGGTATAACCGTCGTCAATCCGCACTTTATGCAGCGTGATTTCGGGGTGCTTTTCCAAAAAGGCGGAAATTAAATCCCTTTGGTTTGCGATGCTATCGCTTTCTGATTTGTTTCCATCCTCTTTATCGCCATCCTCACGGGATAGGCGCAAATACATATCACAAATATAGTGTAAGGTTGCTTGTTTTGTGTCCATTCGGTATTCTCCTAATCGCTTCTGAATTTCAGAAAACCAATCGGGAGTTTTACCGCAAGTCCTATACCGCAGGGGGCTTACCCTAACCTCCTACGGATTTGTGACTCAGCTTACCACAAAACTCCCCTCGCGTCCAGATTGATTCCCTATTTTCATGCTCCTCATAATGATTACTCATACTCATTGCCTCACAAGGTTTGTAAATAGTGTTCCATCCGCTGTTCAAAGGATGCGCCATTGGTTGCAAAGCCTACGCTGACAGCAATTTTGCCCACTCTAAAACAATAGGGGTTCCCAATTTGCCTCATAAATTCTTTCTGACGCTCCACTTTGGGAAGGTTCCTGTCTACTTTAATTTCTCTTATATCTACAAGCGTTGCCGGATCGACCGTCCGAACATCCACTTGACGCAATTTTTCCAAATTCATCTGTGTTACATCAAATCTCTCCATGGCCACCCTCCTTGCTTCCTCTTATCATCTATATGAAAACCTCTGATTGTCCTATTACCAAAGCGCAGGGCGCCCACTTAATCAAAGTAGGCGCCCTGTTTTTTAACCGAGATAAAATGCTTTACATCGGAAAGCTGATGGGTAACGGGCATATCAGGCAATGCCGCCAGTATATCGTTCCGGTAGCGTCTGCTTGCCCGACTGTCAAGGATAGAAAAAACACAGGTATCCGTTTCTCTGCGGATTCCTCGGCCAAACCATTGGCGCAGCTTGATAAGCATACCCGGCACAATGACCTCATTCAGATAGCCGTAAAAGTCAGGATACAGGGTCTTTTCATATTCCAGCACCGGATCGGGTGCCGGAAACGGCAGCCGTACCACAATGAGGGAGGACAGAATATCCCCGGCCAGGTCAATTCCTTCCCCGGCGCTGTCGCTGGCACAAAGGATACCGTTCCCACTTTTACGAAAAGCGTCGATAACGTCCAGACGGCCTTTGCCCATACGGAATATGGGAAACGAAGTGATCCGTCCGCACAGCTCGTCATACGCCTGCTCCATCATGCGGTAAGATGTAAACAAAATCAGGGTATGCCCATGGGTCGCTTCGATCAGATCCTCCAGCCGATTGACCACCGCCTGAAAATAACCACTCTCCTTGTCTGAAGGAGTGGGCATATCCTGCGGAAGATACAACAGAGCATGGTTCGGATAATCAAAGGGAGAAGCCTTGCTGGTTTCAAAGATGCGGCGTTTCTCCGCCAGTATAATTCCGCTATTTCGCTTGAAATGTGAAAAATTTCCCCCGACAGAGATTGTGCCGGAGGTCAGGATATACGGGATTTCTTCCTGCCAAATATCCTCCGACAATAGAAAATCAAGCTGCTTTGGCAAGGCGCAGACCCGGCTGGCCGTTGCTCCGGTCATTTCCAGCCAAAGAATAGAACTGGCATGATGGAACAGGATGGATAGCTTGGTTTCCTGCTGCTCCATACGGTTCACCAGCCGGTCGTACCGATCCCTTTTTTCACGGGCGGTCGTATAAAAAAGCACCGACAGTCTGCGTAGTACAGCCATCAGTGTTTTCAAAGCTCGTATGCAGTTCAAGTCAATTTGTACGGCATAGCAGTTTTTATCATAGCTTGTGCCTGCGGCATACCGCAGGGCTTCAAAGAGTAAGGCGTTTTGTTCCTGCATGGTTTCACACAGTCTGATGATTTCCACCTTATCGGGATTCCCCGAACCTATGGCATGGTAAATGCTTGCCACCAGCCGTTCCAGTTCCACGTTTTCCATTGTCATACCGTACATCTGCCTTGCGGCATCAAGGAGCTTGTGGGCTTCGTCAAAAATTACTACTCCACGGGGCGGGAACAGGGACCTTCTCCCGTTCTTCCTGCCAAGTACATCCGCCAGCACAAGGTTGTGGTTGGCAATCTGAAAGTCATATCCAAGGGACTGTGCCTTTCGGATAAAGCCACGGTATCGGCAGACCGAGGACAGCGGGCAGTTCAGATGGCAGCGTTCCACATTGATGCAGGATTTCACATAGTCCGTTAAAGGGAGCATATCCAAATCAAGGGGGCAGGCTCCTGTAAAAAGTCCGGTCAGGACAGAAAGCAGTTCCTTATCCTCATGGCGGTCATTGTGTGCGATAGAGGAACGATACCCCTTTACCCGGCTATCGCAGGCATAATGAGATTTCCCCTTGCGAACCACAAAGGACAGGGGCTTGTCAATGATACGGTGTTCCATCAAAATATCGGAAATCTGAGGGATATATTCTTCCGTCAGTGCCTTTTGCAGGGCGATGGTGGAAGTAGAGATAATCGTCGGCAATTTATTGTTGCTGAACAGGTTGTGGACCGTTACGGCCAGTATGTAGGCATGGGTTTTGCCTGTACCCACCTCGGCCTCACAGAGCGCCAGCCTGTTTTCCTGTAAGGACTCCAGCATTTCTAATGCAAGGGCCGCCTGATTTTCCCGAAAGTCCATACCATGTTCCGGCAGAATGTTTGAAAAAATGTGTTCCAGCAGATTTCTTGCTCTCACGACAGGCTTGATGGAAAAGGTGCTTTCCGGTTCCGATACTGCCTGTGAAAGCATTTTGTCCATCGCTTTTTGATAGCCGCTTTCATTCAGCGGCGCCGCTTTGGAAAAGAGCCGTTTTGCCTTTAAGGTAGAAAGCTCCACCATGCGGTAGCTATATGTTTTTCCGGTGTAGTATTCTAAAAGCACGCAGTTTTCGGCCGTCAGCACAATGCGTTCCTCTTGCCGAATTAAGCCTGCTTCATAAATCTTATTTTGAATATCTGCTATGTAGACAGGTTGTTCCATAATATTTTGCCTCCTTTGCTTGCCTAAAGGAGCGACACAAGAATGCGGCGGAATCAGGAAAAGGTTTGAAAGTTTGTTGACTCAAAAGCCTGTTCCGCCGCATGGTTTCTATCGCTCCGATAGAACACGATAGATTTTTATATCAAAGCAAAGGTGTGACAAGCGATCCGGCTGGTGCTGCCGGACTCCATAAAAGCCGCCCCTCATTCTTTCTCAAATGAGGGTGATGCGTTCTCCCGGCCGTCTGCCGGGCTATCCAATGCGGTGAAGCGTTCAAGATAGAAGTACCATGATGACCGGCAGGGATCGTCGCAATCCGTCCCACCACAGGGCGTAACTGCCGCAGACAGTATCGCTCGGAGGGCATTTGCCCTCGTCTTGGCGTGTCCCAGCGTGTTGCTCCCCCTGCCGGTGATGTACCCATCACACCCGTATTCTGTTTTCAATGTTCAAGTGAAAGGCGATTTGAAAAATTCCTTTCACCCAACGTCCGAAAACAGGGGGGGTGATGAGTCATTCAGAGAAAAATTTTTTTAATTTTTTTGAAGCCCAATGCAGACTATCCCAAACCGCCCGATAATCCACGTTATCCAAGGCAGCTATCTGACGTATGGATAATCCCTGAAAGAAATGCTGGACAAACCTCCGTTGCTGGGTTTCCGTCAGCTTTCCACTATGCAAAAGCCTATCCGCTGCTTTTCTGGCATTGGTTTCATCATGTTTCCGTATGAACTGCTCGTCCATGGACAAGGCAGAAGGCTTGTCCACTTCCTCCATGCCGTTCAGTGTCCGCTTGCGCTTGTTGTAACGATTATCTGCAAGGTCTTGATCGTGATAAATTTCATCCGACAGAGCCTTCAGTTCTAAAAAATCTTGTTCAGTTTTGCCGGGGTTTTCCGCAAGGTAACCCTCCAGTGTGACCTCTACGATACGGTCTGCAAAACGGTAAACGATGCCCTCACTAAACTTATTTAGGGCATAATCACCCTTTTTATAGCTTTCCATGTCCTTTCCTCCAATCTGTTTTGCTGGAATGCCAAAACAGATTGGAGGGCGGAGAGCGGCAACATGGTTCGACAATCAGATGGATATTCATGTCTGAACTTGGGATAGAATGGAAATAAAGCAGTTTTCTTGTCGAACAAAAAAAGCCAGTACGTTGCCCAAGGCAAAATACTGACTTTTTTAGAATATAACTATGAAATTGTATATGTAGCGAGTGGAATAGACGAATTACGCCGTCTTTATTTCCACCTCCGAAAAGGCAAGGAACAGAGCATACGCATCAAGGAAACCCTTTCACCATGGCCGTGCAAAGCGAAAGCCGGTATCCCGATATCCAAATGATCCGTCAAAAGCCGTGAAAAAAGTACAAAGGCGTGCCCTCTGTTTGGAGAGGGCACGCCCTGCGCGGTTTTTGGCAGCCAGGCTATCATAGCGTCAAACAACGCCTTAGACCCTGTAGCTTTGCGCCCACGGCTTTCACCGTGTTTGCCCTTTGTTTAATTCTGTTTTTTGTTACTTCGTTTTTCTCACACCATTTTCATCGACCTCGTACTCGTCGATTTTGGTGTTTCTGGCAAGGGAACCGTCGGCATTGAAGTAATACCACTTGCCTTCAATCTCCAGCCATTTCCCAGCAACCATGCTGCCGTCTTTATTGAAGTAGTAGGTTTTGTTGTTGCCATTGGCGCCTAAATCCCAAAAACCCACCAGCATGGTGTTGCCGGAATAGAAACGCCAGTTTCCGGTGTCATCTTTGACCCAGCCGGTTTTCAGCGTACCGTCGGTGTTGAAGAAATACTTCACGCCGCCAATGGTCTGTGTTCCGGTCAGTGCCTTGCCGTCCTTGTAGTACAGATACTGTCCGGCGTCATTCAGTGCCCAGCCCTGTGCCGTGGCGGGGTCAATGGTCAGTTTGATATAGCGATGAAGCATGGATGAAACCTCTGCGCGGGTGGCACTGGATTTGGGATTAAACTTACCCGCTGTGCCGCCCATCATGATGCCTGCCTGCTGCATGGCCGTTACCGCTGTTTTGTAGGTGCTTCCAATGCTGGAAGCGTCCGCATAGGTCGTGGCGGTGCGAGTCACAGGCAGGGTGTATCCGGTGGCCTTTGCAAAGTTTGCGAAGATCACCGCAATTTCCTCACGGGTGATGGCACGGTCAGGTTCAAACTTGCCATTGCCGGTGCCCTGCACAATGCCTTTTTTATACGCCCACTCGATGTAGGGACGGAAGGCGCTGTCCTCTTTCACATCCGTGAAGCTGTTTGTGGAGTACGCCTTGGTGTCCACATTTGCCAGTCTGCCGAGGGCTGTTACCAGCATTCCCCGCGTCATGGTGGTGTCAGGCGCAAAGGTGGTTTCCGTTGTGCCGGAGAGCAACCCTCTGCCGACCACATAATCAATGGATTCTTTGCCCCAATGAGTTGTAATATCAGCAAACTTCGCTGATGGTGCGGTGTAGCCGATACCGTACAGGGAGAAATGTGTGGTAGAAAACATCACACAGCCGCTGTTTGCGTCATAAGCGGAGCCTGCGATACGGGTTGCATTGCCGCTTGCGTCCACATAGACCGCATACAGACCGCCGATTGCTTCACCCTTGGCGGGAGTGTAAGGCACGGAAACCGTAGCCGTACCGCCGCCGAAGCTGCTAACCGTGCCGTTCTTGCCGTCCTTAGTATAGTTTACTGTCAGGTCATAGACCGGGCGTGTGCCGATCATGGTCTTGGCCGTAGCGGATAGCTTGGCATTGGGGGCAATGGTGATGCTGATGTTGCCGCTGCTCTGCTTTTGGATTTCCGCCAGCGCCTTGGTATCAAAGGATACAGTCACAGGGGAACCATTCAGCTCAAGGCTGGTGACCCCTGCGCTCACAAGGCTGTCAAGGGATTGTTTCGTCAGGGTTGCTGTCAGGGCAGTTGTGCCCTTTGGCATGGTGACATTCAGCGCAACTGTGGTGCCGTTTGTAGTCTTGCCCTGCGCCTTTGCATCAGCCTGCGCTTTTGCAATGGCATCTGTTACGGATTTCTCCGGGATTGATGCATTTGCTGTGCCGTTTTGGCCTGCGGTGGCCGTAACAGGAGCCGCCGCTGTTACCGGCTGATTCGGGGTCTTTCCGGGTGTGGTTGTGGCTGGTGTAGTTGTACTGCTGGAACTTCCGCCGGAGGAAGAGCCGCCGCCATTTCCGCCGCCACCGCCGTTGTAGCTCCAGTTTGCCGTAAGGGTTACCGCATTGGCAGGCATCGTAAAGGTCGTCGAAGCATTGCTGGAATTTGCAAGGGTTACGCCGCTTGACGTCCAGCCGGTAAAGCTGTAACCACTGCGGTTGCCTGCATAAATGGTTACGGTGGTGCCCTGTGCATAGCTGCCCGCACCTGTAGTGGCGGCATAGCTGCCGTTGATGTCAACGGAGTAGGTGTCGGGAGTGACCACCTTATCTTTGTAGGTCGCCGTGACAGTTACATCCCCGCCGGGCATGGTGACAATAGTGATGGGGGCGGTTTCATTGGCAAGCACACCGGAAACGGTAGATGTCCACTTGTCAAATTCCTTGCCGTTATCAGGGGCATCTGCTGTAACGGTAACTTTTGCGCCCTCGGCAAAGTTGCCGTCGCCTGTTCCATTTGTGACAGTCAGTATGCGCTTGGTGACCGTCTCTTCAGTGACGGTTACGGTGGCGGTGCCTGCTTTGGTGCCGTCTCCGTTGGAAGTGGCGATGACGGTCAGGGATGCTGCCGTTTCGCCTACATCAACGGTGAGCTTGCCGGATGTGTCAATTTGCGTACCGGCTACCCCACCGCTCACGCTCCAGCTTACGGTAGTGTCAAAAGCGCCAGTGCCGGTGACCATGGCGGTGAACGTCTGCGTTTTGCCTTTTTGCACGCTGGTGGTGGAGGGCGAAACGGTCACGCCAGTGACAGTCACAGGGGAAGCAGCCCCCTCGGGAACCGCGACTATGGCATAGGCTCCCGCTTCATGGGTGGCAGTAGTCTTTACACGCACATAGTAGTCTCCCGCGGCAAGGCCGGTGATCTCGGTGCCGATGCAGTCTGTCGCACCGGTAAAGCTTGTGTTGGAGGAATACTCCATCAGAGCCGTAGTGCCTGTTATTTTGCCGTCACTGCCGCCTGCGGTGGTTGGCTTCACACCTGTAAGCCCAGTGGGTGCGGCGGGGCCATCGGCTTTTGCTATGCTGATGGTGTAGGTCGTAGTCTTTCCTTCATAGGTGATGGTCAGTGTCTGGCTTGTGGCCGCTGTGGTGCTGTTAAAACCGGATACCATATCTGCGGTTATCGGCACGGTCGACTTGCTCCCATCGGACTTGCTTGCCTCGATGGTGAGATTTGTCACATCCAGCATATCGCCCACCTTGTAGGCGGTTTTATGGATCGTGCTGTTAACCGCTATGGACGATACCGTTGCCTCAGGCGCAGCATATGCCGCCGCTTCAATTTTCAGCGGACTACTGATATTGCCCGCTGCATCTTTTACGACAACGTAGATATCCTTTGCACCTGCGGTCAGTGTTACGGCCTTATCGGTAACCGTACCGGCAGATACAGAGCCCAGAGAGGTTCCCGCCGCAATCAAAGCAGCTGCCGGAGCGGCGGCACCACTGTTTACAACAAGGTAATAGGCGGTTCCGGCTTCGTCGGTGGTAAAGACGATGGCAGCCTGTGTATCACTGGCGCGGTTCACACTGCCGCCCGAGAGTACGGGCGCTGTAATATCTCCGCTCTCCACATAGGTCAGGTTCAGCGTTCCAGACAGCTTAAAGTTGGGATTGCTATGACCCGTAGCTACCGTGAAAGGAGAGGAGGCAATGGTATTGCTGTTACTGGTGAGGATGCCATTATTGTAGGTCAGCCCCTCCGCAAGGGTGGGATTATTGAGTGTGATATTCGCTGTGTAGCTGCTTCCACTTCTTGTAAGCGTGATGGGAACCTCCTGGGCATCACAATTTATTCTCTCCAGTGCGGTATTTTTGCTCAAGTCAAGCTCGCTTATCGCATTTAAGAAGCCGTCCAGTTCCGTCAGCCCGGTACAGTATTCAATTCCTGCAAGGCTTGAAATGCTTTCATTATTTACGCCCAGATATGTTATGCGAGCGGCCTCATTATCGTAAATTGGTTCGTTCGAACCCCGACCAAGCAATGCACGCACAGCCGCACGAAAGTTTGGGTCGGTAAACGCAGATGTAACGTCCTTGCCCGGCGTGCTTGGCTTCTGCAGGTCAAAGGTCAGTTGCGTCTGGCTATTGAGACCCTTGATTGCGGCCTGATTCGGAAGATAGTTCAGATTCACGTACAGAGTGGACAGCTTGGTGTTCTTGCTTACGTCCAGCACGGTCAGTTTATTTGATGAGCAGAACAGTGCGGCCAGCTGGGTGTTCTTGCTCACATCCAGCTCGGTCAGTTGATTAGGTCCGCAGCTCAGCCTTTCTAACGAAGTATTCTTACTCACATCCAGCTGGGTCAACAGGTTTTCATCGCAGTACAGCCAGGTAAGCAGGGCGTTTTTGCTCACGTCCAGCCCGGTCAGCTGATTAGAGCCGCAGACCAGCCTGGTCAGCAGGGTGTTCTGGCTCACATCCAGCTCGGTCAGCTCATTCGAGCGGCAGTCCAGCTTGGTCAGTTCGGTATTTTGCTTCACATTCAGCTCGGTCAGCTCATTCGAGCGGCAGTCCAGCTCGGTCAGCTGGGTGTTCTTGCTCACATCCAGTGCGGTGAGCCGGTTGTAGGCGCAATCAAGCTTTTCCAGCGCAGGGTGGCCGCTCACATTCAGTTCGGTCAGCTCATTTCCGTCGCAGTACAGTATGGACAACTTGGTGTTCTTACTCACATCCAGCTCGGTCAGCTGATTGTTTCTGCAGTTCAGCTCCGTGAGCTCGGTAAAATGCTCGATCCCCGTCAGGCTGGAGATTTGTTTTTCTGCTGCAACGAAGGAATGTACATCAATAACTTTAATCTCGGCAATTTCCTCCGGTGTCAGAGTACTGTCATTTCCGTAGGACTGCGAGAGCAGCCAGCTTCGGAAATTTTCATCCGGAAAATTAGCTGCGTTGACTTTTAAATTCTGCGGAGCAAATGTAACTGTTGTACGGATTTCGTCAAGCCCCGTGATTGCAGACTTGTTAGGGAAATAGTTCCTCCTCGCATCCAGCGTGGTAAGCTTTGTGTTCTTACTTACATCCAGCCGGGACAGGCTATTCGAGGAGCAGTTTAAGTTGGTCAGTTCGGTAAAATACTCAATTCCCGTCAGATCGGTGATAAATTTGTTAGATACATCAAGAACAGTAATGTTAGCAATTGCCTCCACTGTCAACTTACCATCGGCTACATAGGAGCTATTCAGCAGAAATGACCTGAATTGTTCATCGGGGAAATTGAAATGGTTAATCGTAATTGAATCAACTTTCTGATTACCAAACGTAAACGTCGTCGTCCGAGCCTCATCAAGTCCCTTGATTGCGGACTTGTTAGGAAGATAATTCTCCTGCACATTCAGCTCAAGCAGCTTGGTATTATTGCTTACATCCAGCTCGGTCAGCTTATTCGAGAAGCAAGTCAGACTTATCAGTTCGGTATTCTTGCTCACATCCAGCTCGGTCAACTTGTTCTTGCCGCAACGCAGATAGGTTATCGCAGTGAAATACTCTATTCCTGTCAGATCGGTGATTCCTTTGTCCAGTACCCCTATACCGGTTATACTGGCGATTTCCTCCGCCTTCAGAATAGCATCCGTTCCGTAGGTTTGCGCCAACAGATAGTCACGGAAGTTTTTATCCGGGAAATTGGCTTCGTCAATGGCAATATCCTCCCCGGTACTCTGTGGCACAGCTGCACCGCGAGCCGCAGGTGCTTCTTCTGCAGGTGCTGCTGTTTTCGCCACCGTTACAGCAATAACTGGCGCACTCACACCCTCTGCCAGTATCAATCCGTCCGGCAAATCCAGCGCGGGTGTAAACACATAGTCCCCCTCGGTATCGCCGTCATAGGGGGTGCCGCAAACCCAGTCGGACACATCCACGGTGGTTTCTTCCGTAATTTCCTTCGCTTCTTCCTGCTGTTCCTGTTTCTGAGCCTCGCTGCCTGTGGCAGTGTCATTTTCGCTTACCGTGGTTGTAACAGCGGAGCCGGTGGTGATCGTTACCGTTTTTGTAACGGTGACTTTCAGCGTCTTTGGCAGGTTCAGATCGTCCTTTGCAGTGCCGATATCCTCCGTCTGTACGGCAATATCCTCATCCAACGCCGCAAATGCGGTGATCTCACCGCTGGCTCCCAGCGGAGAGCCGGAATCCTTTGTACCTGTTTCGGCAAAGGCTGTCACCGGCAGCATGGTTACCACCATGCACACCGACAGGAACAGACTGCCGATTTGTTTCCATGTTCGATTCATTTTCTCTCATTACCTCCTCGTTGTTTGTGCGGCTGTAAGGACAGCCATGCAAAAATATCCGTGAGCACAATTTGCGGGACGCCCCGTCAGAATACAGTTTCTTCCTCCGTTTGAGATAAACGGGGAAAGCAATCCGGCGTCCCTCTCTTGCTGATTTCGTCTCACGCCTCGCCGGTGCTATTCCAGCTTTGTATACGTCCCGAACAGGTGCGCCCACTCGGAATCCTCGTAACCCATAATTTCTACCGCTCTGAAATCTTCGGTGAGACTAAAGTTGATTCTAAAATCACCGAATGTGGCATACAGGTTATGCTCCGGGTTCACATCCACCTGTGCCGCCAAAACAATGCTGCCGTTTCGCAGCAGGCTGATTTCAGCCCAAAAGCCTGTTTCGCTGTATTCGGTAATGATAACAGAAAAGCCCAGCTCGTCGTTTTGATACGTTCCCCACCATTCCGGCTGCCCGGTATCGCCGGGGTCGCTTTCGCTGTTTATGGCATCTCCGTTTTCGTCGATTAGGTCGCCTCTGCCACCCTCATGGGAAAAGTAAAAGACACTGCCCATATAGGGCAAATCGGTCGGGAATTCGCTGACCGGGGAGAGCTCGTCAAAGGTCAGCGCCTGCCCTTCGTTCCTGGTGTAGTAGACATTTTCAGGGCTGAGGTTGGTGTTCAGGGTGTACAGCAGACTATCCATCATGAACCAGCGCAGGGATTCTGCGTCGTAAAAGTGAAAATCGTCTTTTTGCGCCCGGTCGTCAAGCCCCGCAATCAAGGTGGAATTTTCCGCCCAATCCACAGAAATGCCGTCAGGCGCGTCGCTGTCCGTCACAAAGAAATCCAGCCCCGTCCATTCAGAAAGCCCTTTTGCCAGTTTTTCTGCTGTCAGCTCTCCGGTGTATTCCATGGGTTCACTTATCAAATCGGATTGGGTTGTTCCAGCCCAAAGGGTGGCTGTTTTGGTTTCTGCCTCTTCGCTTTCAGCGCCCGTTTTGCCGCACCCTGTCAGGAGCAGGGAAAGGGTCAGTAGCAAGGCGGTAAAAATAGACACCTGTTTTATGGTCAGATATTTCTTCAAAATAATTGCGGAACCTCCTTAGCTATGGAATGCCGCATAGGGCTGGAGCAAAAGCCACAGCCCTATGCGTTTTCCTTAGTTTCCCTTCGTCTTTCTCACGCCGTTTTCATCGACCTCATAGCCGTCGACCTTGGTGCTCTTGGCAAGGGAGCCGTCGGCATTGAAGTAATACCATTTGCCGTCAATCTCCAGCCACTTCCCAGCAACCATGATGCCGTCCTTGGTGAAGTAGTAGGTTTTGTTGTTGCCGTTGGCGCCCAAATCCCAAAAACCTACCAGCATGGTATTGCCGGAGTAGAAACGCCAGTTTCCGGCGTCATCCTTGACCCAGCCGGTTTTCAGCGTTCCATCAGCGTTGAAGAAATACTTCACGCCATCGATGGTCTGTGTTCCGGTGAGAGCCTTACCGTCTTTGTAGTACAGGTACTGTCCGGCGTCATTTTTCGCCCATCCCTGTGCCGTGGCGGGGTCAATGGTCAGCTTGATATAGCGGTGGAGCATGGAGCTGACTTCCGCGCGGGTGGCGCTGGATTTCGGGTTAAACTTATTGCTTGTGCCGCCTATCATGATGCCTGCCTGCTGCATGGCCGTTACCGCTGTTTTGTAGGTGCTTCCAATGCTGGAAGCGTCCGCATAGGTCGTGGCATTGCGTGTCACAGGCAGGGTGTATCCGGTTGCCTTGGCAAAGTTGGCAAAGATCACTGCGATTTCCTCACGGCTGATCGCCCTGTCGGGTGCAAACTGGCTGTTGCCAACGCCCTGCACAATGCCTTTCTTGTACGCCCACTCAATATAAGGACGGAAGGCGCTGTCCGCTTTCACATCCGTAAAGCTGTTGGTGGTGTACACTTTGGTATCTACATTCGCCAGTCTGCCGAGGGCTGTTACCAGCATTCCCCGCGTCATGGCTGTGTCGGGTGCAAAGGTGGTTTCCGCTGTGCCGGAGAGCAGCCCTCTGCCCACCACATAATCGATGGATTCCTTTGCCCAATGGGTTTTAATATCCGTAAATTTCGCGGACGGCGCGGTGTAGCCGATGCCGTACAGGGAAAAGTGTGTGGTAGTAAACATCACGCAGCCGCTGTTTGCGTCGTAAGCGGAGCCTGCGATGCGGGTTGCATTGCCCTTTGCGTCTACATAGACCGCATACAGGCCGCCGACCGCTTCTCCCTTGGCGGGAGTGTAAGGCACGGAAACCGTAGCTGTACCGCCGCCGAAGGTGGTGACGGTGGCATTTTTGCCGTCCTTGGTGTAGCTGACTGTCAGGTCATAGACCGGGCGTGTGCCGATCATGCCCTTTGCCGCTGCAGACAGCTTGGCGTTGGGTGCAATGGTGATGCTGATGTTGCCGCTGCTCTGCTTCTGGATTTCCGCCAGTGCCTTGGTATCAAAGGAAACGTTCACGGGGGAGCCGTTCAGCTCAAGGCTGGTGACTCTTGCACTGACAAGGCTGTTGAAAGAAGTTCTTGTCAGGGTTGCCGTCAGGGAGGTTGCGCCCTTTGGCATGGTGACATTCAGCGCAACAATGATGCCGTTTGCGGTTTTGCCCTGTGCCTTTGCGTCAGCCTGTGCTTTTGCAATGGCATCTGTTACGGATTTCTCCGGGATAGATGCATTTGCTATGCCGTTCTGGCTTGCTGTTGCCGTGACAGAAGCCGCCGCTGTTACCGGCTGGTTTGGAGTCTTGCCGGGTGTGGTGGTCGTTGGTGTGG
>LSQX01274958.1_pt1 | contig 19812 bp, 14 predicted proteins | sample 654561 | NCBI WGS metagenome assembly LSQX01 (sample SAMN04489861, study PRJNA283612) | anaerobic digester metagenome | isolation source: 4 biogas reactors fed with cattle manure at either 37C or 55C with and... | place: Denmark: Kongens Lyngby | collected 2014
GACGAAGCGTAGAGGGACAAAGCGTGGAGACGAAGCGTAGAGGGACAAAGCGTGGAGACGAAGTGCGGGGACGAAGTGTATTGTTACTCCCCTGTCACTAACCGATTACCCCTTTGCGCTTGCCTTGAATGCCACCCCGGCCTACACTTCAGACGCTTGCCAACCGCGCTTAAAGGACATCGTTATGCAGACCCGACTCAAGACCTTCCACGTGATGCCATTGCTCCGCGGCCGCGAGGCCGAACTCGCCGCCGATGCCGAACGCCTCCTCAATGACGGCGTCTGTACAGACGTGGCCTGTATGATGACGCTGGTTCCCGAGGGACAGCCCGCCGTGAACAAGGCGCAGATCCTCGGCGAGCGCTTTACCGCCTTCCGTGACGCCTTCAAGGGCGACCGCTCGCGTATCGGCATCCTGGCGCAGGCCACCATCGGACACGGATGGACACCCGATGAGCCCGCCGCCTTCCAGAAGATCACCCGTACCGACGGCACGCCCGCCTACCAGATGTGTCCGCTGGATACCGATTTCCAGGAGTATATCCGCAAGGCATTCCTGCATCTGGCCAATCTGCGGCCGGCGTTCGTCATGATTGACGACGATTTCCGCCTGCTTAACGGTCGCAACGGCTGCTACTGTCCGCTGCATCTGGCGGAGATCGGACGCCGCCTGAACCGCACCTTCACCCGCGAGGCGCTGCTGGACGTGCTGCGTCAGGATGAGTCCGCCGCGCAGGTCTTCGACGCGCTGCTGCTCGACTCGCTGCTGCAACTGGCCGGCGTGATCCGCGACGCGATCGACGCCATTGCCCCCGGGATCCCCGGCAGTTTCTGCACCTGCTACGGCGACACGCGCCATGCCAACCCTATCGCGCGGCGGCTGGCCGGTGCGGGCCAGCCCCGCATTGTCCGCATCAACAACGCGCGCTACCTCTCCCCCGAGATGCGCTCGTTCCAGCACCGCATGTACCATGGCGCGGTGCAGATCGCGGGACTTGATCCCGATACGATCATCCTGGCCGAGACCGACACCTGCCCGCAGAACCGCTACAGCTCCGGCGCCAACCTGATGCACTCGCACTACACCGGCTCGATCCTCGAGGGATGCCACGGTGCCAAGCACTGGATCACCCGCACACGCACCTATCAGCCGGCCAGCGGTGAGGCCTACCGTGAGGTGCTGGCGAAGTACCACGGCTTCTACGAGACCCTCTTCCAGTCCGTCCAGGCCAGCCAGCCGGTCGGATACGCCGCGGCGGTTCTGCCGACCAGGCCGCCCTTCAATCCGCCGCCGGAACGTTTCGGCGCGTGCGGCTCGGCCAGGACCTGGGGTTCGGTACTGGGGGTGATGGGACTGCCGTGCAACTTCGCCCGCATGCCCGACCTGCCCGCGCTGCTCACGGGGGAGGATCTGGAGCAGTTTCCCGATGATGATGTGCGCCGGCTGCTGGCCAACGGCCTGCTGCTGGATGGCGGCGCGGCCGAAAAGCTCTGCCGCCGTGGCTTCGGCGCCGCGCTGGGCGTGCGTGCCGGGCCATGGGACGGCCCGGCCGTCTCGGGCGAACTCTGGGGCGATGCCTTCCTGGGTTCCACCGGACACTACACGCGCCTCGTGCCGGAGCATCCGCAGACGCGGATCCACTCGATGCTGGTACACCGCCAGTCGGGCGTGAGCGAGGCCCTGACGGAGATCGGCCCGGCCGTGACCCTCTTCAAGAACGCCCAGGGCGCCCGCGTGGCGATCTACGCGGCGGGGCTGGGCTCGCAGCAGAATCTGACCACCTTCGGTTTCTACGACGAGGATCGCAAGCGTCAGCTCGTCGAGCTGCTGGGGTGGGTGTGCGGACAGCCCGTGGACTTCTACTACCCCGGCGATGCCGAGGTATATCTCAAGCTGCGGCGTTTCGGGGACGGGCGCTACCTGCTGGCGCTCTTCAACCTCGGGCACGATCCGCTGGATACCATTCCGCTCGCCTCGGCGTACCGCATCTCCGCAGCGCACATGATCACTCCGTCCGGCACCTGGCGCAAGGTCGCCCTCGCCGACGGTGCTCTTCAAACCACCCTGCTTCCGGCCCAGCCCAAAGTCTTCCGCCTGGCCGTGGCGGGTGCGGCGATGCCGGCATGAGTTGCAGAAGTTGTTACACCTACTGATACCATCAAACAAGGATCTGGCTTTATGAAGCGCATACTGACGTTGGTTGCCCTGCTATCTCTGGTCTGGCTGCCGGGGGCGATGCCGCTCCATGGCGCGGTGACTCCGGTCTCCGTGACTTCCGGCAAGCTTTGCCCGCCGCCACGGCTGGAGGCGGAGCGTGTGGTGGTGGGGCCGCTCGAGTCGGTGGCGATTCCGCTCGATGGCTGGAAGGTGGTCTGGCCGGGCCTCGAGGAGGCTAAGCTCAAGGAGGTGACCTCGGGCATCTCCTGCCATGTCACCAACGATATCGTGCGCGGTGCGGTGCTGCCGGTGCTGCGCATCGAGCTCACCACAGGCTCCTTCCAGAAGATCCAGCCGGCGCTGGAGCTTGCCTGGCCCTTCAACGCCGAGACGCACAACCTACTGACCCTCACGGCGCGGATCGACGCTCCCACCAACTGCCTGCCGCAGATTGGTGATTCGTCGCAAGTGATGACGGGGTGGTACTCCTTCACGTTCAACCGCTACTTCGACGACTTCGGCATCGCCCCGGACGACGGCTGTGCACAGTGGGTCTCCTGGGGCGTGCCCACCACGCACTTCAAGACGCACGATCTCCCAGAGACCCGCGGCGCCGACGGCTATACGGATTTCATCTGGGATATGAAGTACGATACCCACACGGGCAACAAGGGCTTCTTCCGCGACCGCGTCCGTGCGCTGCGCTTCTACTACGATACCCGCAAAATCCCCAAAGGCGCGAAGGTGGTCATCTCCATCACCCAGCCCAAGGTCACCTCAAACACCCATTCGTCGCTGCCGGATCCCGAACGCTGGGCGGCATGGACGAACTTCGTCGCCAACTACAAGCCCGACTTCAGTGACTCGTCGAAGGAGCTCGGCCCGCCTGCTACCGGACGCATAGCACGTCCGATCCGCATCGTCGATAACCGCAAGCCGCGGGCGGAGATCGTTGTCGATCTCTCCGACGCGATCCTGATCGACAAGTTCTTCCCGAAGCAGGTCTGGACTTATGAGCTGGAGGCTGCCCGCGGTTACGAGGGGCAGGTCGCGCGTCAGGCGGCCGAGGATCTGCGCTTCTGGATCAAGAAAATCACCGGCGCGGATCTGCCTGTGCTTATCGCCCCCTCTGCCGAGAAGAACGTCAAGATCTTCCTGGGAGCCTCATACGCCAGGGAACGCTTCCCGGATGACATCAAGCTGCTGACCTCCGGCGGCGCCCACGACGGCTTTGCCGTCCGCGTCAGCGACGGCAACCTCTACATCTTCGGCGCGGCACCCGCCGGCACCCTCTTCGGCGTCCACCGTTTCGTCGAGAACAATACCGACATCATCTGGGCCTACAGCGATGACCCCGCCGGCACGGTCTACACCGACCGCCCGACGCTCGACATCGTCTGGGCCGACACGGTCTCGAAGCCCGTCTTCATCCAGCGCGGCGGCGGCGGCTCGGCGCAGTGGAAGCGCGCCAACGGACGCAACTTCATGGGTGGACAGCGCGAGCATGGCCAGTTCCACGTCAACGGCGGCCACTACCTCTGCCCGCAATACTATGACTGGAGCGAGGGCCTCAACCAGTTCAACCCCGTCGTGGATCGCAGCAAGAGCATGGAGCGCGCGACCAAATGGTCGGAATACCGTACGCTCGCCTGCCTGGCGCATCCCGAGTTCCGCCGCCGTGCCATGGAGGTGGTTCCCGGCGTCAGGCATCTGCGCTACCGCATGAACTACAGCCGCCAGTGCCTCATGGGGGTGGACGATAACTACGTCGTCTGCGAGTGCGACCTCTGCACAGCCCCCATCAAGACGGTGGATGGTCAGCTAATCACGCCCGACACCCACTACGCCGAGTACTACTCCGCCTGGTTCTACCAGTACCTCAACAACCTCGACGCGGAGATCCAGAAGGTCTGGCCGGGCTTCATCACCTCGACCTTCGCCTACTTCTTCGCCGCCCCCTATCCGCCGATCGAGGTCAGCAGGAACATCGCCCCGATGATCTGCACCTACGTGCGCAAGTCGCAGGAAGAGCCGATCTTCTCGCCGGCCAACCGCCACTGGTGGAAGATCTACAACGACTGGATGGCGCACAATCCCAACACCATGCTCTACGACTACTATGCCCTCGGGCTCTCGATCCGCGGCGGTGTGGCCGAGGTGGTCAAGTTCGACCTGCAGGCGCAGCGCGATATCGGCTTCCTGCGCAACTACTCCGAAGGCTGGGCCTTCAACGAGTATCTCGGCGGGGCCGACGAGCAGTGGTGTCTGAACCGCCTCCAGTGGGATCCCGACCAGGATGTCGAGCAGCTCCACCGCCGCTTCACCCGCCGCACCTACCGCGAGGCCGCCCCCTGCATCGAGAAGTTCCGCGGCAGGATCCGCGAGGCCTGCCTCAAGCATTTCCACGCCTCCATCGACTTCGAGGATCTCCGCGAATACAACCACCTCATCCGCTTCTGCGGTCTGGAAGAGGAACTCCGCGGTTATCTGACCGAGGCCCAGAAGGCCGCCAGGCATCCGAACTCGAAGATCCTGATCGACAAGATGATTGCCGACTGGGACTACCATCTCTCCACCGAATCGGGCTGGTTGTTCCCGAGCCGCGGCATGAAGGGGCCGCAGGATCCCATCGGGAAGGCCGTCCACGACACCTGGGGGCAGAACCGTGGCGTTTTCAACGATGCCGACGGCCGCAAGCTGCTCGCCTGCGTCATCTCGCCCCGCCGCACTTTCGACCTCAAGTGCCCCGTGCCGTCGCCTGCCCACGGTCACGACGTCACCTTCACGTTTGACGTTCCCGCCGGCTTCTTCTCCCTTGCCGGCTATCCCGTGGTCACCCTTGCCGACCAGCAGCGCACGCCGTGCGACTACGGGTGGTCGCACATTGGTGACGGTGCGTGGAACTGCCACGTGCGTGTGCCCGCCGCCGAGGCCGGAGCGTTCCGTTTCGCGCTGGATGCCAGCCTCCCCGCCGATGCCTTCTCACTGCCGCGCAACAACATCGATACGGCGCTGACCCTGAAGGATATCAGCATCACCCCGGCTGCCGCGGCCAAGGCCAAGCCCGCGCCGGCCAGAATCGCCTACATGACCACCCCGGCCTATGCCGCCCTCCTCGACGACATCCGTACCAACGCTATCGGTCGCCTCGCCACCACGGCGACCAATGCCGCCGCGCCGGCGATCCGCCTCCTGGCCGCCAACGCCTGCGTCGCGCGGAGCCGTGGCGACACCGTGGCGCTGGCCCTTCCGCTCTACGAGGCCAACCGCGGCAAGATGAAGGAACTCGGCACCGTCTGGGCCGATCAGATTCAGCCGCTGGTCCGCGGTCGCCTGAATGCAGGGGCACCGGACGCGCTGGCCTGGGCGCGTGAGCAGTTCGAGGCCGCCGGTCTCGACGGCAACGCCACCCGCGAGTCCATGGCCTTCGGCAACCTGATCGAGGCCACGCTCAAGGCCGGGGATGCCGCCGCCGCGCGCAAGCTTGTTGACGACCATACCGCCACCATGTCCGCCAATGCGGCGGCCGCCTTCCAGGTGCGGCGTACCGCGGCACCGGTTTTCGCCGCCAATGGCTTTACCGATGAGGCCATTGCGATCATGCGCGAGGCCATGGCGGATCGCCGCATCGACGAAAGCGTGCGCCGTCCGTTTGTCGAGAAGATGCTCGCGGCGCTTGTCGCCGGGGCCAGGACGACCTTCCCGGCTGACCGCTACGTGGCTCTCTGGCGGGAGTTCGATGACGACTTCCTCGCCCGCGCCCACGGACGCTCAATTGCCGTGGCGAATTGGCGCTGGTTCCTGGAGCGCCAGCTCGGCAGCGCCTACGGCGACCGTTATGAGTTCGAGCCCATGGCCAGAATCTACGATGCCTGGATCGACTGGGACGGCGATCAACTGCCCGTCGGTTTCCGTGCCGAGCGCCAGGGTATCGCCATCGGCTATTTCCGCGGGCGTCTCAAGTGGCTCGACGGCCGCATCGCCAACTGCACACAGCGGCTCAAGCAGCAGCCTGACAATGCCCAGATCACCGATGAGCTTGCCCGCGCCGAGGCTGCGGCGGCCTTCCTGAAGCAGGAGCTGGCACGCCGCGTGCCCGTATGGCATGCCACCCTCCGCGAAACGGAGAAGAGCGGCCACGATGAGAAGACCCGCACCCAGGCCTACACCACGCTCATGAACGAGGCCTGGGACGGCATGAAGCTCCAGCTGCGCGTCGCCGCGCTTGCCAGGATCGTGGACAACAAGTTCAACGACCACAACACGCGCCGCGATGCCGCCAGGCGCATGAGCAACCTCCACATCACCAGCGAGGGCACCAACTGGAATGCCGTGGCGGAGAGCGTGGTTAGGAACATCGGCGCCGGCGATTGGAGTTCCAACGAGCGCAACACGTACCGTCAGAAACGCACTACCGACATCCGTCTCGACTACGCCGTCGAGTATGCCGATAAGCTGATTGCGGCGGGGCAGGGGGCCATCGCCAGGACGATGCTCGAAAAAGCCGCTCCGCTCCTCGGCTACTACGCCGACACTACGGCCGCCGACGAGCCCGGCACCAGCGAGGCCGACATGAACAACCGCCTTGAGCGCCTTGACAAGATCATGGCCAAATGCGGCGCGTCGCGTCCGCCGCGTCCCGCGCGGTAGGCCTATGCATTGGAGTTCTTTGTCGCGCTCTCGCCGCAGGAGCAACAGGAGATGATCGCACGCACTGAGCAGTGAACGGCCGCATGGGCGCTCAGCGTCCGGCGGCCTTGGCCTTGTCACACCACACACATGAAAACCTTTGCAACCCACGTACCGCCAGCCTCGAAGCTGGATGATGCCCAACGCCGCCACGGGCGCATCTGCGCCTATGCCTCGACCTGGTTCGGCTGCTACGCCGAGGTGATGACCGACTCCAGCGCGATCGTGATCCTCTATATTACGCTCCTGCACGGCAGCCCCACGATGACGATGCTCTCGACCTCGTTTCCGGCACTGGCCGCGATCCTGCTGACCATTCCCGGCGCGGGTATTGTCAGCCGCATCGGTCTGCGCAACTCGTATGCCGCCTCCTGCTATATCGGCTGCTTCGGCATGTTAATGATGGCTTACGCGGCCTTGTTCCCCAGACCGCTCAACTTGATCCTCGTGATGCTGGGCTGCCTGGTCTACAACCTCTCGCGTCCGCTCTACGGCGTCACATGGTACCCGATGCTCGACAACGTCCTGCTGCCTTCCGAGCGCGGTGCCTTTTTCGGCACGATGCGCTTTTCGTACCTTGCTCTGACGGCGACGAGCTTCTTCCTCATCAGCCTGCTAATGGGTAAGGATCCGCCGATCTGGGCGCTGCAGGTGGTGATAGCGGTGGTTGGCGTGCTGCTGCTGGGGCGCAAATACTACCTCGACCGGATGCCGGTAGAAGAGCCGCAGCGTGAAAAACGCGGCTACGATCTGTGGCAGGCGCTGGTCATCACGATCCGCAACCGTCCCCTCGTCGGCTGGTCGGTCTATACCTGCTGCATTGGGCTGGCTTCCAGTGCGCTGCTGCCGCTGACCATGATCTATCTCAAGCATGAGGTGATGGCAAACGCCAAGGTGGTGCAGTGGATCTCGGTGATCTACATGATCGGTCTGATTATCAGCCATCTTGTCGCGTCGCGGATGCTGCGCAGGTTCGGCGTGAAGCGGCTCCAGCCCGCCGGGCATGTAACCTTCATCGTCTGCGCGCTGGGCCTCGCCTTCCTGAATCACAATATTCCGCACTTCTACTGGTGGATCAGCGTGATCATGTTCCTGCTGGGATTCGCCACGGCCAACGGCCTCAACTGCTACTCCATGGAGCTGATGGCGCTGGCGCGCCCCGACAACCGGACAATGGCCTCGGCCTTCCTCTCGACTTACAGCTCGATCGGCGGCCTCAGCAGCCGCTTCCTGACGTCGTTCGTTCTGGGCGCGGGCATGCTGGTGCCGCACTGGACACGCGGCGGGATTACCTTCTGCAGCTACCAGACGCTCTTCCTCTTCTTCAGCGTGCTGCTGATCTTCTTCCTGCTGCTGCTTTTCCTCGTGCCCTCCATCGTGCCGCGCAACCGCGACTACTACGTGCCGTATTGAGATGGAGCCTCTTGCAAAACCCCTCGTGGCATGGGCGTCCCACCCATGAAAAAACACTGGCAGGATGCCCGTGCCGCGTGTGTGCAAGAAGGATTCTGCAAGAGCCTCGAATAGTTAAGGAACTTAGCCATGAGAATCTTTCATCTCGACTTCAACTTTGTCAGCCAGCGTCAGGAGTTTGTCCGCGACCTTCTTGCCAGAGTGGCCGCGATGGGGTACGACGCGATCCTGTGGGAAATGGAGAACCAGGTAGTCTGGGAGACCTGTCCCGAGTGCGCCACGCCCGAATCGTGGAGCAAGTCGAGCTTCAGGGAACTGCTGCGCTACTCGCGCGAGCTCGGGCTCGAACCGATTCCGCTGCTCCAGACTATCGGCCATGGCGAGTATGTGATGTCCCATCCGCGGTACCATGCGTTCCGCGAACATCCCGATTTCTGCGACTGCTACTGCGTGAGCAAGCCCGGGGTGCGCGATTTCCTGCGGCGCTGGATTCGGGAATACTGCGATCTCTTCGGCGACCTGCGCTACTTCCATCTGGGCGGTGACGAGGCCTACCAGTTCGGCCACTGTCCCAGGTGCTCCGCGCGCGACCGTCAGGAACTCTACGGCGAGCACGTCAATGCGCTGGCTGAGGAACTGCGCAAGCGGCAGATCCGTCCGGGAATCTGGAGCGACATGATCATGGCCGAGCCCGCGAAACTCGGTTCCATTCCGCACGACATCATTGTCTGGGACTGGAACTACTCCAACGGTGTCAGCGTGCCCAAGGCGATACATGTGGCGGGTGTCGGCACGCTCAAGAGAGAGGAGATCGCGCCCGACCTGCTTCAGCGCATACCGGAGCTTCTGGATGCCGCAGGGAACCTGAATCCCTTCTACACCACCGATATCCTCATGAAACGGGGGTTTGATGTGGTGCTGAGCAGCGCGGCGCGCTCCTCGACGGATGGACCCTTCTGTCCCAACACCACCGTGCATGCCTCGAACATCGCTGCGGTGGATGCCAAGTACCGCTCGTCCAGGCTCTTCGGGCACTGCGTCACTAGTTGGTCCATCCGGCTCAACCCCATTACCGCCGGCCTGCCTCTCATGGAGATGCCGCGGATCTCGGCGGCGGCACCGGATGCCGGACTGGATGCCTGGCGGCGTCGGGCTTCATTGCCCTATTTCGGTTTCGAGGGCGGACTGGATGCTGCCGACCTGCTCGGGCATTGCAACTCCGGGCTGCGCCCGTTTTCAGCCGTTCAATGGACGGGTCTCAAGGACGCGCGTCCCACACCCCCTGGGTTCATGGCGAAGCGGATTGCGCAGTGGGAGGAGGAACGCGAGCTCTGGTGGTTGAACAAGGATACGATGCTGGCCGCGATGCAGTCCGACACGCGTGCCGGCCTTGCCATGCTCGAGCCGTATGCGGACAAGTATCCGGTTGCGGCGCTGTGGGTGCGCGCGGGCCGGCTGCAACTGGACTATATCGGTCTGCTGCAACATGTCTTTGCCTGGGAGGCCACCCCCGCCACGCGCCGCCCGCGGATTCTGGAGTTCCGTGCGGCGGCACAGGCCTTCTACGAGAGCGAGCAGGCCCCGCTCAGCGCCGCCCGCAACGCCGGGCTGCTGGTAGATCTGCTGCTGGATTTGCCGTAGCGGCCATAAACCGCCAAGACGTAAGCGATGGAGCGTGATAGTGTGGGGCAGACATTCCTGTCTGCCCTCGTGGACGTGCGCAGACAGGAATGTCCGCGCCACTCTGGGCAGATCCCGCAATGACGGATAGGTGGCGGAATGGGTGGGGCTGGCGGTACCAAGCCTGTGCGCGGCTCGCCGGTCATGCCGCGTAGCGGCGTGACAGGGACGGCTCGCCCTACCCTGCGGTTCGCCGTACCGCGAGCTTGTTCCGGGGCGGAGGGCGGGGGGCTTCGGTACAGGCGGGGAACAGGGGACAGGCGACAAGAGACCTGCGCGCAGCGGGTACGCCGCGCGTCTACCAAGCTGCGGCTCGCGGTACAGACGCAGCTTGGTGAACGCGAGGCCGGAACGATGGAGACGCCCGTCCTCAGCGGGACGTTCTCCACCCCGTGCGCCCCCAATACCAGCAGATACCGCGGGTGCCAAAGCGCATCCGAAGCGAACAGGAGGCCACTGCCAAATCACAAATCTTCCCAAGGTTGCCGAAGGCGCGCGCTTACAGTATATTATTCCCGCTTTTGCAGCTTGGAAAGCCCGGCGGGAGTGACCCGGCCGGTTTTGGTTTGCCCGCGTCTGACCGGGCAGGAGATAGCGTTATGTCCACATCCAACAAGTCGGCCAGAATGGCCGAGTTCGAGGCCTTGCTGAATCAGCAACTGGCCGGCTACCGCAAGGGGTTCAATCCCGGCGAGCGGGTAGAGGCGCGTGTGCTCTCTATCGGCAAGAACCATATCATCCTCGATGTGCAGGCCAAGAACGAGGGACTGGTGCCCGTGGCCGACTTCACCGACGAGGAGGGGAAGGTCACGGTCGCCGAGGGCGACACCATCACGGTGGTCTTCGCCAACGTGCAGGGCGGCGCCTTCATGTTCACGGGACGCCTCACGGGCGGCGTGGCGGTCGACCAGACCCTCGCGCAGGCCTACGCCTCGGGACTGCCGGTCGAGGGCAAGGTCACGGCGGAGGTCAACGGCGGCTACGAGGTGATGATCGGGGGACGCCGCGGTTTCTGCCCCTATTCGCAAATCTCGCTTTTCCGCCAGGAGGGCGCGGTCTACGTCGGTGAGACCTTCAACTTCATCGTCCAGGAGTACGACGAGGAGGAGCGCAATGTGGTCGTCAGCCGCCGCGCGCTGCTCGAACGGGAGCGCGAGCAGCAGCGCGAGGAATTGCAGCAGGAGCTCGAGGTGGGCGCCACCCGCTCCGGCCGTGTCACGCGCCTGACGGACTTCGGCTTCTTCGTCGACCTCGGCGGCGTCGAGGGGCTGGTGCCGATGAAGGAGATCTCCTACCGGCGCGATGTCAAGCCCGCCGATGTCGTGAAGGAGGGCGATTCCGTCGAGGTGCTGGTCCGCGAGCTCGACTGGGAGCGCAACCGCATCTCGCTCAGCCTGCGCGGCGCGCAGCCGGATCCCTTTGATATGGTGGCCACGCGCTACCCCGTTGGCAGCACGGTTCGCGGCAAGGTCACGCACATCGAGTCGTTCGGTGCCTTTGTCGAGCTGGAGCCCGGCGTCGAGGGACTGGTGCCGACCGGGGCGCTGGGCAGCGGGCGGCGCATATCGAGTCCCCGCGAGGTGGTCTCGGAGGGGCAGGAGATGCTGTTGCAGGTCGAGTCGGTCGATATCGAGCGCCGCCGCATGAGCCTGCGCCCCATCGATGAGCGGCTGGCGGCCATGCAGCCGGCCAGCCTTGCCGCCGGTGCGCGGGTCGAGGGGCTAGTCGAGGGCTACAAGCCCTTCGGAGTCTTTGTGCGCCTCTCGGAGAGCCAGACCGGCCTGCTGCACATCAGCGAGACCGACGTCAGCAAGGGCGGCAACCCCGAGGCCAAGCTGGAGCGCGCCTTTCCGCCCGGCAGCAAGATCGGGGTGGTCGTCAAGGAGAACGACGGCCAGCGCATTTCGCTGACCCTGCCGGGACGCTGGCAGGCAGGCGCGGTCGATGAGGAGCAGGTGGCGCTGGACGCCCTGCGCGCCCGCCCGCCCGCAAAGGATCTCGGCAGTCTCGGCGATCTCCTCGACGGCCTCAAGCTGTAGTTCCGGGCGGCGGCATGGAGAGACTCTGTACGCCCGATAAACGCCTGCGGATCGATCTGGCGCTCCGGGAGCGGGGGCGTGAAGCGGAGCAGGGGATGCCCTGCCTGCGCGTGCGGCTTGACCGGCGCGTGATGCTCAACTGGAGTCCGCTGGCACCTGATGTACCGTCAGTCCGCTGGCGGTACGCCGGCGCCGCGACCGTGCGCACACTCAGCCCGTTTGCCGACGACCTTCCGGCGCAGGAGCTGGTCGTCCGCTTCGCCTCGGCCGATGATCCCGCCGCCGCCTTTGCCGTCACGCTGCGCTGTGCAGGCACCGGTGTGGCCTGCCGCACCCGACCGGATGTGCCGCCATGTCTGCGCTGGCCGCGGGAGACGCAGGGGGTCGTCGTGTCTCCGGCGGCTCCCGGCGGGTTTGCGCGTCTGTCTGTCGCACAGGCTCTGGCAGATGAGGCGGTACGCTCCGCGACCCTGCTCTATGCCCATGGCAAATGCGCCGCGCTGCGGCGCGGTACCGGCGGCTGGCTGCTGATTGCCGCCGACCGGCCGGCGGACTTGCCTGCCAACCGCGTGCGCGGCTGGCTGGCCGAGGGGCTCGCCGAACTCGATACCGGGGAGCCGGCGCGGGCTTTGGCGCCCTCTGCCGCTGCAACCTTCAACTGCCATCTGCCGTTTGTAGTGACGCCCGTGCTGACTGTACCGCAACCCATGGCTTGGGCCGCGCCGCGGCTGGAGGGCGTCACGGCGGCACATGGCGCGGCGCTGCAGCGCCTGCGCGCGCTGGAGTGGCGCGACGCGGAGGTGCGCTGGATCCGCGGCGAGATCGGCGAGTACGTGCTGGCGGCCCGCCGCCGGAATGACTCGTGGCAGGTCTCGGCCCTGACGGCGAAGTCGCGCGTCTGGACGATCCGCCTCCCGTTTCTCGATGCCGGGCGGCGCTACCGCGCCATCTGGCAGCACGATCCGCAACCGGCGCGCCAATGTTTCGTGCCGCTGCCCGATGTGGTGGATGCCGCGAGCCGTCCCTTCATTCACCTGGCCGAGTCCGGCGGTTTCACGCTGGATCTGGAGCCGCTGGAATCCGGCAGGGAGGCCTAGCCTGCTAAACGCGATTACACAATGGCTCAATGGACCGCATGCCGGCACGACCATGCTCGTGCTGCGGATCGCCTTCTTTGGCGTCTTCGTCAGCGCGGCCGTCTGGCTGGTCTCCGGCAGCCACCGCATCACGACCCGCAAGGTGCAGGGTTTCCCCCTGCTGGTCATGCTGACCATCCTCGCCTGGGGCGGTATTCTGGTGGTACAGTTCAACTGGCAGCTGCTCGGTGCCCGCAATATCGACTTCATGCGCTTCATGCGCATCCACAACTCGCGCCCCTCCAGCCTCGTGCGGCGTGGCTCGATTCTCGACTGCAACGGCACGGTGCTGGCGCGTGACGATCCCCAGCCGGGAAACCCCTGGAACCGGCGCTATCCGATGGGCATGGCCGCCGCGCATGTGGTCGGCTACTTCGATGCGCAGTTCGGCATGACCGGCATGGAACGCGCCGGCGACGAGGTGCTGAGCGGCATCGGCGGCACCACGCGCGAGGAGCTGGCGCGTATCGGGCGCAACCTCATGTCGGCCAACCAGGCCGAGGGCGGCGATCTGCTGCTGACGATCGACGCGCGGCTGCAGCGCAAGGCGTATGATCTGATGCAGGGCAGGAAGGGCGCCGTGGTCGTCATGCGTGCCGACGACGGTACAGTCAAGGTGCTGCTCAGCATGCCGGCCTTCGATCCCTGCCGTCCCGGCGAGGCGCAATACGACACGGCCAACGCCCCGCTGCTCAACCGCCCGCTGCAGGGGCTCTATCCGCCGGGCTCGACCTTCAAGATCGTCATGGCCTCGCTGGCCGTCAGCCAGCGGCTGGCGCCGGTCTTCGACTGCCCGGGCGGGGGTTTCCGCGCGGCGCGCGATGCGCGGCCGATACGCGATAGCGAGTACTACATCCGGCAGCGCGAGGGACGCACCTGGCGCGGCTTCGGACGCATCGGTCTGCGCAGCGGATTTGTCCACTCCTCCAACGTATACTTTGCCCAACTCGGTCTGGCCTGTCCCGCCGACGCCTTCAACGAGATCGTCAGGCAACTGCATCTGAACGAGCGCGTCACGCTCTACGAGTCGGCCACCGGACGCATGGCCACCAGTGCCGCCACGGTGCCGGTGGTGACTACTGCCGACCGCAAGACGCGGGCGCAGCTCGCGATCGGGCAGGGGCGCATGGTGGTTACGCCGCTGCACGTGGCCCTCTGGACCTCCATGGTGGCCGGCGGCGGCGTGCTGCATCCGCCGCTGCTGGTACGGCCGGAGACACTGCCGCCGGGCGAGCGCATCATCACCCGCGCCGCCGCCGCCAACGTCCGCGGCCTGATGCGCGAGGCGGTGCAGCACGGCACGGGCCGCGCCGCCGACATTCCGCAGTTGGCCGTCTGCGGCAAGACGGGCACGGCGCAGGCTCCCGGCGGCGCGGATCATGCCTGGTTCACCTGCTTCGCCTCCGGTGCCGAACCGCCGCTGGTGGTGACGGTGCTGGTCGAGCGCGGCGGATACGGCTCGCGCGGCGCGCTGCCGATTGCCCGTGCGTTGCTGGAGGAGGCCCTGCGGCTCGGGATCATCCGCGTGCCGGGAGGTGCCGGGCCATGAGCAGAAGGGCGTCAGGCAAGTCTAAGCGGCGCACGGGCGACAGCGGCACACCGGATGCGCTCTGGCTGCTGACGTGGCTCACCGTGGCGCTGGCGCATCTGGTGCTGCTGGCCACGCGGCTGGCCAATGCGCCCAGCATCCCCTGGAGGCAGTTCCAGGCCTTTGGCTGCTACACGCTCGGCATGCTGGCCACCTGGATGGTGTTCCGTTTCCACAAGAAGATGCGGGCCGATAGCCGCATCGTGGTGCTGGCCTACTTCCTGATGGGCATCGGGCTCGCCATCCAGTTCCGCATGGGAGTCTTCGCGGGCAGTGGCGGACGCGGGGTCGTGCTGGCCGTGCCACTCGGCATGGCGGCGCTGATTGCCGCGCTGCTGCTGGCATCGGCCGGCCGCTACCGGCGACTGGTCGCGGTGGGCTGGGTCTGCTACGGCGTCGCGGTGGCGCTGCTGCTGGTCATGCTGGTCTTCGGGCGGCGCTACCGCGGCGGCATCTACCTGCCCGGAAACCTCAACCCGTCCGAGCTCATCAAGCCGTTGCTGGTGATCTTCCTCGCCGCCTTCCTGGGCGGACGCCGTGCCGACTTCTCCGAGACGCAGATCGGCATCCCCATGCCGCCGGCCCGCACGCTGCTGCGCTTCGCGCTCCTCTGGGCGGTGCCGATGGGACTGATCATCCTGCTGCGCGACCTGGGGCTGCTGCTGTTGCTCAATACCGTGCTGGTCATCATGCTCTACGCCGTGTCGCGCAAGCCCGGCTATCTGGTGGTGGGGAGCCTCGGCGTGCTCCTCTCGGGCCTGGCCGTGGGGGCGGTCTCGGCGCACGCGCGTGCGCGCTTCGATGTCTGGCTCAATCCCTTTGCCGACCCCACGGGCAAGGGCTGGCAGATTCTGCAGGGGCTCTCCGCCATGTATGCCGGCGGCCTGTGGGGCGCCGGCATCGGGGCCGGCGCACCGCAATCCGTCCCCATCGTCTCTTCCGATTTCATCTATGCCGCGCTGGCCGAGGAGCTGGGGATCATTGCCTGCGTGCTTCTGGTGCTGATTTTTGTTATGCTGGCCTTGCGCGGCTGGACCATCGCCGCGCAGGCACGGGGCCCCTTCGGACTGCTGCTGGGTGTCGGGCTCACGGCCATGATCACGGTACAGGCGCTGCTCAACGTCGGCGGGGTCGTCAAGGCGATCCCCATGACGGGCATACCGCTGCCTTTTGTCAGCCAGGGCGGCAGCAGTCTGGTGGCGGCGCTGGTGATGGTAGGTTTGCTGGCGGCCATCTCGGATGGCCGGAGGGGATGAGGCGCATGAGCCGCACGGCGATTCTGGGGGGGTCGTTCAACCCCATACATATCGGCCATCTGCTGATGGCACAGAGCGTGCTCGACGCGGGAAGCGTCGGGCAGGTGGTCTTCATGCCTGCCAACCTGCCGCCGCACAAGCCACACGCGAATCTGGCCTCCAACGAGGACCGCCTCGCGATGGTCAAGCTGGCGATTGCCGGCAACCCCGCCTTTACCTGGTCGGATCAGGAGCTGGTGCGGGGTGGGGTGTCGTATGCCGTCGATACGCTGCTGGCGTGGCATGAGCTGCGCCCCGGCGACAAGCCCTTCTTCATCATCGGCATGGACTCGCTGCTGGAACTCCACACCTGGCACCGTGTCGCGGAGCTGCTGCCGCTCTGCGACTTCATCACGCTGCAGCGGCCGGGATACGATCAGCTCCCGTCGCCCGAAGCCCTGAAACTTCCGCCGCCCTGGCCCGAACGGCTGCTGGCAAACGTCATCCGCGGCCGCAGTTGCGATGTCTCCTCCACCGAAATCCGCAAACGTGTTGCCCAAAAGCGCCAAATCCGCTATCTTACTCCCGATTCGGTCGTGCGCTATATTGAGTCGCGCGGCCTTTACCGCGCAGGAGAGTAAGCCATAAATTCCCTCGAACTTGCCCAGACGCTAGCCCGTATCCTGGACGCCAAGCAGGCGGCCGACATCCGCATTGTGGATGTGCGTGGCGCCTCGTCCATCACGGACTTCCATATCCTGGCCACCGGCACCTCGTCGCCGCATCTGCGTGCGCTCTCCAGTGAGCTGCGCCAGCAGCTCAAGGAGCATAAGGTGACCGGCTACCGCGGCTCGGGCACTCCCGACAGCGGCTGGATTGTCTCGGACTGCGTGGATGTGATCGTACACATCTTCTCACCCGAGGCGCGTGCCTACTACGATCTTGACGGACTTTGGAAAACAAAGCCGGTGGTACCGCTCGATGCCGGCTGATACGGGCGGATTTTAGGAAAGGTGGTAACACATGGCCTCTGAAGTAGCATTTGTCCTGATCAACCCCTACACGATTCGCAAGTCGCGCACGGGCGGTGTCCTGGGGCGCTATCTTGCGCGCACCGACCTCAAGCTGGTGGCCGCGCAGCTCTTCGGCCCCTCGCAGGCGCTGGTCGATGCCTACGCCGACTATGTCGAGGGCGCGCAGCTCGACGACTCCGGCATGGCCGCCGTGCTGGCCGACTACATCCGCAAGAACTACGCCCCCGATCCGGTCTCCGGCCGTCCCAACCGCACCGTGATGCTGCTCTTCGAGGGCGAGGACGCCGTCCGCAAGATCCGCGAGGTCACCGGCAGCGCCCGCCTGCTCTGGGGCAGCGGACAGACGGTGCGCGATACCTACGGCGATTTCGTCCAGAATGCCGATGGTACCATCCGCTACTTCGAGCCTGCCGTGCTGATGGGCCCCTCGGTCGAGGTCGTCCGCGAGACGCTGCGCATCTGGAGCAGTTTCGTGGCTACCGATGCCGGTTTCGTGCGCGGCGCGCACGATCTGGTCGAGGGCGAGGGGGTCGAGCAGACGCTCGTGATGCTCAAGCCCGACAATTTCCGCATTCCCAGCCACCGTGCCGGCAATATCCTCGACGTGCTCTCCAGCGCCGGTCTGCGCATGGTCTGCGTCAAGCGCTTCTCCATGAGCGTGGCGCAGGCCGAGGAGTTCTACGGCCCGGTACGCGAGAGCCTGCGGCGCAACTTCCCCAACTTCGGTGTCAGCCGTGCCGCGCAGGCGCTCTCGCGCGAGTTCGGCTTTCCGGTCGACGACGACATGGTGCGCCCGCTCTGCGAGAAGCTGGCCTCGCGCTTTGCCGAGCGCGAGTTCGAGAACATCGTCGAGTTCATGAGCGGGTGTCGTCCCACTGCGTGCGACGAGGCCAGGAAGCACGCCCCCGGCTCGAGCGTCTGTCTGGCGGTGGTTTACGAGGGCGTCGACGCCGTGCGCAAGATCCGCGATCTGCTGGGCGCCACCGATCCCAGCAAGGCGCGTCCCGGCTCCGTCCGGCGCGAGTTCGGCACGAGCATCATGGTCAACGCGGCGCACGCCTCCGACTCGGTCGAGAACGCGCGGCGCGAGATGAAGATCATCGAGGTGGACGTGCCCGAGCCCTTCATGAGCATTGTCAGGCGCGAGCTGAACGCGTAATATACCCCTTTTCGCATCCCGCTTCACGGGCGAGTGGTGAAATTGGCAGACACGCAAGACTTAGGATCTTGTGGGGAAACCCTTGCGGGTTCGAGTCCCGCCTCGCCCACCAATACTTCCGCACACGCCCCCGGACACGGAGGTCTGGGGTAACGAGAATGCCGCGCCGGAGGCCGGTGATGCCGATTTTGATTTGTGATTTTAGATTTGTGATTTGGTGGGTGCTTCGCGCCGGAACATTCGCGCTGCGGTGGCCGCGACTGGTTTTGAATCAGGAAAGCGGGAAAGCAGGAAAGTTGTGGCGGGCGGCGTTGCCGGGGCGCGGCTGGTTTTTAGCTACGGATAACGCGGATGTCCTGCTTCGCAGGCGCATGTGTCGCGGAATGCTTCGCGCCGAAGCATGAGCGATGCGGTGGCCGCGACTGGGTTTTGAATCAGGAAAGCGGAACTTTAACCGCGAAACACGCGAAAAGTAGAGGAAGTTCTATAGTTTGGCTCACGCCTGTAATGAGGGTCACTAAAGGGGGAGCTGATAGGTTGTGAGTGCAAGCCCTGAAGAGGCGCGAAGCGCACACTCTAAACTCTCTCTTAAACTCACTCTTAATCGGTACACTTACTCCACCCGCTTAATCTTCGGCAGCCAAAGGGCAGCGCAGCGCTTTTACCCTCTAAATTGCGAGCCACTGAGTGGTCGCAATAATCGTTCTCTGCCACTGGGCAGCAAAAGAGCAGCGCAGCGCTTTTACCCTCCAGATTGCGAGCCACCGAGTGGTCGCAATAATCGTCCCTCCAAAAAGCGCCCCTAGCCCTGAAAGGGCGTGACATACCAGCCCAGGGCAACGCCCTGGGTAACGAGGCGAAAACAAACTAGCCCTGAAGGGGCGGGATATAGTCATGGAAACAGGTTGATCTGCCGGATGATAGGCTGGGCTTTCAGCCCTTGTTTTCTCTTGCCTCGGTTTTGCATGATGGTCGCAGTCGCGTCGGAGTACCGGCTTCAGCCGGAAGTCAACAAGGGCCTTAAGGCCCGCGAAGTCCTTTTTTCTTAAAAAAAGGGGGTATGGGAACGGGGCTGAAGCCCCTGAATCGCTTCCGCCTGAAGGCGGTACTCCGACCAGGGGGACAGGCGTTTTTGCAGCCGACACGAACTGCGATGACGGTACATCCGTCCCGGCCGTGCCGGCCGAGTCGGCATAAGCCGCCGCAAGCGGCGGGGAAGAAAGCGCGTCCGGGTCCGCGCACTCAAAACCGCTTGCGCACGTAGTGCGCCACGCGGGGTGACCGAACGGGCCGTTTTGGATCAGCACCGGGTCTTTGCCCAGCATACGCGGCGTGGTCGCCGCGTGGCCGCCGCCCTATCCCGTACGCGTCGGAGCCACCGCGTCTTTTACCTCTCCTTTTACACTCTTCGATCATACGACTGAGTCGTATGATCAACCAGCGAAACAGAGGCAAACAAACACCATCCATCCGCGTTCATTCGCGCCCATTCGCGGTTCCCGTTGCGCGCTCCATCGCTCCATCGCTGCGGCNNAGCCGGGACGGCGTCGCCCTACCACGCTGTCGCGCCGGCGCATCTCCTTTTTTCGTGATTTTCGTGGTTAAACAAACACCATCCATTCGCGCCCATTCGTTCATTCGCGGTTCCCCTTGCACACTCCATCGCTCCATCACTGCGGCT
>LSQX01371966.1_pt1 | contig 19811 bp, 18 predicted proteins | sample 654561 | NCBI WGS metagenome assembly LSQX01 (sample SAMN04489861, study PRJNA283612) | anaerobic digester metagenome | isolation source: 4 biogas reactors fed with cattle manure at either 37C or 55C with and... | place: Denmark: Kongens Lyngby | collected 2014
ATTAAGGTAACTATAGAGCCCTGCTCAACATTTATAGATAACTTTTTTAAGGCATGAATCGCACCGTAGTACACATCTATATCTTTTACTGCGAGCATGGTTTATCCAACATCCTCTCCCAGATATGCTTCAATCACTCTCTTATTGCTGCGAATCTCTGCTGGGGTTCCTTCAGCAATTACCTGTCCATAATCCAGAACATACAGGCGCTCACAAACTCCCATAACCAGCGACATGTCATGCTCAATAAGCAGAATGGTCAAATTGAATTCATGTCTGATATAGCGAATTAGCTCCATCAGGTCCTGGGTTTCCTGCGGGTTCATGCCCGCCGCCGGTTCATCCAGGATAAGTAATCTAGGCTGGGTTGCCAGCGCTCGGGATATTTCCAGGCGGCGCTGCTCACCATAAGGAAGGTTCTTGGCCAGCTCATCCCGCTTGTTTTCAAGCTTGAAGACTTCCAGGAACTTGAGCGCATCTTGCTCAATCTTAGCTTCCCCCTTAAAAAAAGCCGGAGTCCGCATTAAGGCCCCTAAGACACTGTACTGCACGTTTTTATGGCAGGCTATCTTAACATTGTCCAGCACGGATAGCTCATTGAAGAGCCGTATATTCTGAAAAGTCCGGGCTACCCCCTGAGCACAAATACTATAGGGAGCCATACCCACCAAGTTCTGTCCCTCGAAGATTATCTGCCCCTGGTCAGGTTTGTATACTCCGGTAATGAGATTAAAAACCGTAGTTTTACCAGCCCCGTTGGGGCCAATCAGGCCTACCAGTTCATCCTGCTCCATTTGAAAATTGAAATTCATCACCGCACTCAATCCGCCAAAGGCTTTATGTAACTTGTTAATTGTCAACATCGTCATTGGCGACCACCCCAAATCCTGCCCAAGGTCTGTCGGCTAAACTCTTTGTTGCCCATCAATCCTTGGGGCCGATATATCATAACCACAATAAGTATCAACGCATAGATGATCATTCTAATCTCCGGGAAAGGCTGCAGGGCCGCGGTGAGAATGGTTATGAAGATTGCTGCTATCACCGCTCCGGTAGTACTGCCCAAGCCGCCCAGGACGACCATCACCAGAATATCGAACGATTTCAGGAAGTTGAATGTTTCCGGTTTGATTATGTAGAAATAATGACCATACAAGGCGCCGGCCAGGCCAGCAAAACCAGCTCCGATTACAAAGGCCAATACTTTATATTTGGTGGTATTGATTCCCATCAGTTCGGCAGCGATCTCATCCTCGCGGACCGAGATGATAGCCCGCCCATAGCTAGAGTTAACCAAGTTCACCACCACTAGTAGAGTTAGCACCACTCCCCCAAACAACCATGCCCAGGTAGTAAGTTTAGGAATTCCAGATATTCCTGCCGGCCCGTTTACATAATCGATGTTCTGCAACACGACCCGGATAATCTCACCCAACGCCAGAGTGGCTATGGCCAGGTAATCGCCCTTGAGCCGCAGGGTTGGAACCCCGATAACGAATCCAGCCAAACCGGCGGCAAAGAGAGCCCCCACCAATGCCGCCAAGAAGGGATAATCCAACTTGGTAGTCATTATCACCGCAGTATAAGCCCCTACTGCCATGAATCCGGCATGCCCAAGTGACAGCTGCCCGGTGAAACCGTTGATGAGGCTGAGACTAACCGCCAGGATTATGTTTATACACATGGAAGTCAGATTTATCTGGTAGTACTGACTAAGCATATGGGTTGATATACTATACTGGACCAAGGAGAACAGTACGACCAGAAAAGCCGCCTCCAATAGAATTCGAGTCCATTTTATTTTTTTCGTCTGCATTTTCTCACCTATACCTTTTCACCGGTGTCTTTGCCGAATAGGCCAGTGGGTTTGACCAGCAGTATCAAGATTAAGACTCCGAATGACACCGCATCGCGGTAGAGGCTGTTGCCGTAACCGCTTACTAATGTTTCCAACAGCCCTATTACGAATCCTCCGACCATGGCTCCTGGAATTATGCCTATCCCGCCTAGAACCGCCGCGACAAAGGCTTTGAGTCCCGGGATTATTCCCATTAAAGGATTGATTGCCCCATAATACACCCCTACCATAACCCCGGCGGCGGCGGCTAAGGCCGACCCAATAGCAAATGTCGTGGATATGGTTTTGTCCACGCTTATTCCCATAAGTATGGCAGCCTCGTTATCCAACGATACCGCCCGCATGGCTTTTCCGGTTTTGGTGTATTTTATTATGTATTGGAGAACCAGCATAAGACCTACTGCCGACACGAATACAAATACATCTTTGTTTAAGATTGAAAGACCGGCTATATCATAAGCTTTAACCGTAAAAGCGGTGTCGGGAAATATCTTCTGATTGGGACCAAGCAAGAATATGGTGAGATATTCCAACAGGAGCGAGACCCCAATAGCAGTAATCAGCGATGCGATTCGTGTCGAGTTGCGCAAAGGCCGATAAGCCACCTTTTCAATGATGACGCCCAATAATGCGCACACCGCCATAGCTATCAGCATGGCGACTGCTATGTTGGTGCCTAGAAGGGTAATCGAGAAAAATCCCACGAAAGCACCTACCATCATCACGTCACCATGGGCGAAATTGATGAGCTTGATTATCCCGTAGACCATTGTATATCCTAATGCAATAAGCGCATAAATGGCTCCCAGGGACAGTCCATTGACCAATTGTTGGATAAGTTCCTGCAAATCATGCACATCTCCTCATAAAAAAAATGGCCGGGAAAGGAAGGAACATCCTTCCTTTCCCGATCGGGTTATTTATGGCTGGATTCTAGAGTTCATTGTCTGTTTGCCATCCTTGAATTCGATTATGACTCCAGCTTTGACAGGATTATGATTGGTATCAATGGTCATATTGCCGGTAATCCCCTCGAAATTCTTGATTTGGGCCAGTGCTTCAGCCAGCTTAACCGGGTCTGCTGCCTGGGCATCCTTGAGGCCTTGGACCATTATCTGTACTGAATCATACCCCAATGCCGCGAAGCCATCCGGTTCCTTGTTGTACTTAGTTTTAAAGGCCTCTACGAAGGCAACTACCTTGGGATCAGTGTCCTGGGACGAGTAGTGGTTGGTAAAATACGTATTGTTGAGTGCCTCTGCTTTGGCTACTGTGACCATGTCTGGAGAATCCCATCCATCAGGTCCTCCAATCGGAACAGTAATGCCCTGTTCGCGCGCTTGCGCAATCAATGGAGCTACTTCCTGATAATAGCCGGGAACATAGATAAATTCTGGACCCAAACCCTTGATCTTTGTCAAAGTCGCCCGGAAATCGCGATCGTCTTTGACAAAACCTTCGGTACCCAGAATTTTTCCGCCCTTTTCAGTAAAAGTCTGCTTGAAATAATCCGCCAAGCCTTTGGCATAATCACTGGAGGTGTCACCGTAGATGACGGCTGTCTTGACCTTGAGGTTGTCGGCGGCGAATTGAGCCATCAGCGTCCCCTGGAAAGGATCAATGAAGCAGACCCGGAAGATATAATCCCTAGTGGCTCCAGTCTTATCGTCTACCGTAACATTAGTCGCAGTAGCAGCGGGGGCGATCAGAGGAATCTTGTTCTCCATCATGATGGGAGTGCTCCCGGCCACATTACCACTGGTCAAAGGCCCGATCTGAGCTACGATATTCTCGTCAACCAAGGCGGCGCTCACGCTCATCGCCTCATCAGGAAGTGATTTGCAGTCTCTGACGATGGGATTCAGTTGCTGCCCTAGGACACCACCAGCGGCGTTGACCTGCTCAATTGCCAGCATAGCTCCATCCCTGGCGTTGGTCCCATAACTGGCTACCCCTCCTGATAGTTCTACGTTGAGACCTACATTGATAGCCCCTGCGGTGGGGGCAGGCTGTTGGTTCGTCGGTGCTTCCCGTCCACACCCGGCGATGATTCCAAACATGAAAACCATCATAATAAGTATAGCTATTCTTCTTTTTTTCGTGCCAAACATCCAATTCCTCCTTTTTGTCAAATGAAACCAACTTCGCTGCCGGATAAGTGTCTTTGTGCCCCCCCCTCCTTTTATTTGCCCGGGTCAGGATTGTATCTTACCCGTATATCCCCAACCCGCCGGGTAAACCGGGTTTTATCGTAGTATTCGATCAAAGGCAACGCAAATTTCCGGGAGGTGTCCAAAATGTCGCGAGCTGTAGCCAAACTCAATTCCAGCTCCCGGTCAAAGTGTTCGTTTAGCAACTGCCGCCCTTGTTCAATGGCAGTACGGGAAAAATATAAGCCCTCGTTTATCTTAACCACTTGCTCATGTTCAATCAAGTAGGCTAAAACCTCGCCTAATGCATCCTCGGTAATCTCTGCAGACCTACTCAACTCTTTGATATCTGGCGGAGCAAAGGGGTTCTCCTGTAACACCTTCATTATTGAAGAGGCTGCCTGGCATTCTTTATCTCCCAGCTCAACCTGCCAGTCCGGTACGCAGACTAGATTGCTCTTTATGACCAGACGCTCTGCCTTTTCCAGATATCTGAGCAAGGCGTTGAAAACCCTGGGATTGAAATTAGCGAACAGGCGGGTCCGCATGTCTTCCTTGGGATATCCAGACCGTAGTGGATATTTGCGCTGATAGGAGGTAATCGTAAGAACCATTTGGTCGTACGAAATCTCCAAACCTCGTGTGCTTAGATATAAGCCACCTTTGCTCTCCAGATTTATTATCGCCTCATCGTCGAGTAATAACTGGAGCTCATTAGAAACAGCCGTCTCTGCGCTGCCAGTCTTCCTCGCCAGTTCGATCAGACTAAGCGGTTGCACGGAATTTTCCAGTTCGTGCAGAACCAAGTCATAAAGACTTCCTTCTTCCTTGACTACCAAGTCATTAAGGACCTCTTCTTTAAACCGCTTTTGCTTGGGGGCAGTCGGGTCGATCACGGTGCCTCCGCCAATGGTATCAACGGGAGAATAGTGACGGATTACGAATGGATCGCCTTTGGAACCTACCACCGGCTTCTCCATCACTATTTGGGCATATGCCTCTTCCCCGGGCCCTAATTCGTTGCGGTCGAGCAGCACTACCCGTCCCAGAGTCTCATCGGTGCCCAGATGGAATCGCACCCGGCTCCAATTGCGCAGGGTTCGCAGACTTCCTTCCAGAAGCCTCAGTCTTACATCGACACGATAGCTGGGTGATAGAAACCCCGGTTCGGCCAGCAGATAGCCCCTCTTTATATCGCTTACCTCAATACCTTGCAGGTTCACTGCTACTCTTTGACCCGCCAGCGCAGTGTTCACCTTTACGTTATGCACTTGTAAGGTTCGCACCTTAACCATTCTCTGTACCGGCATCAACTCCAGAGTGTCCCCTACCTTGATCTGCCCCGACCATAGCGTGCCGGTCACTACTGTGCCAAATCCAGCTATGGTGAATACTCGGTCAATTGGCAATCTAGCCTTGCCGGTTATGGATCTTTCGGTTACGGTGGACGCCACCATCTCAATGGTATCCATCAGTTCCGGGATCCCCTCTCCCGTAACTGCCGACACAGCTACTATAGGCGCCCCTCGCAGAATCGTTCCGGCTATGTACTCATTTATATCGTCGTCAACCAGCATCAGCCACTCGTCGTCCACCAGGTCCTTCTTGGTTATGACTATGACTCCCTTGTTAACCCCCAATAATTCAATGATATCTCCATGTTCGCGGGTCTGGGGCATAACCCCTTCATCTGCCGCAATGATGAAAAGAACCATATCGATGCCGAAAGCCCCCGCCAGCATGTGGCGAATGAATCTCTCATGTCCGGGCACATCTACTAAGGCCGCCTTTTGACCGCTGGGAAGGATAAAAGGGGCAAATCCCAATTCAATAGAAATACCTCTTTGCTTTTCCTCTTTCAGGCGGTCAGTCTCTATCCCGGTTAATCTCTTTACCAAGGTGGTCTTACCATGGTCTATATGTCCAGCCGTACCAATAACCAGTCTTTGCATCTCAGTCCTCCGCATCTTTCGGTCCGCAGGCGGCGGCCAACAACTCAATGAGCAGTGTCTCATCCCCCGGGTTCAGGGTGCGGACGCTGATATGCATGGAATTATCCTTAATGCGGGTTACCAGCGCCGGTTCCATCGCCCGCAGTCGTCGGACCACAGACTCCAATCGGTTTTCAGAAAAAACCAACTGCACCGCAAAACCGGGCAGCTGATAGGTGGGATAGGCTCCTCCACCTACCCTGTCATCAGTGCTGGCGGTGTGTATGGCCACAACCTCTCCGTTCTGCAATTGGCCCTGCAACGCTTGCTTCAAGGCTTCAGCGCGGGCAGCCAAATCAACCGAGGTCGTTGTTAACATCTTTAACACCGGAATATTCTCTAAGGGGTCACCGCACAAATATTCGAGTAATGTGCCTTCAAGGGCTGCAATGCTCATCTTATCCACTCGCAGGGCCCGTGTCAGCTGGTTTTTCTTCATCCTTTCGACATAAGAACCACGCCCAACCATTATACCCGCCTGAGGTCCGCCCAGAAGCTTGTCCCCGCTAAAGGTAATGATGTCTGCACCGGACCTTACGCTCTCTTGTACAGTGGGTTCTTCCTTTAACCCCCATTCGCTCAAATCAGCAAGTATTCCGCTGCCCAAGTCCTGCATAACCGGAATTTGACGGGCTTTTCCCAGGTCTACCAGTTCGTCCAGCTGGGCTTCCGCGCTGAAACCTATTACTTTATAGTTCGAAGTATGGGCGGCAAAAAGCAGTGCCGTGTTTTCGTTGATGGCATTAGCATAATCGCTTATGTAGGTGCGGTTGGTCGTCCCAACCTCAACCAGCTTAGCTCCACTTTGCTTCATTACTTCGGGGATTCGAAAGGCTCCGCCTATCTCTATCAATTGCCCCCGGGACACAATCACCTCGCACCCTTGGGCAAGGGTATTCAGACCTAATAACACCGCTGCCGCGTTGTTATTTACGACCAACCCAGCCTCAGCTCCTGTGAGTTTAATCAACAATTCCTCAACATGGTGATAGCGAGAACCACGTTCACCGCTCTCCAGGTCATATTCCAGGTTGTTATAATCACGCCCCATATCCTGAAGGTAAGCTAGAGCTCTTTTGCATAATGGAGCACGACCTAGATTGGTATGCAATACCACCCCGGTGGCATTGATGACCTTTTGTAGGGTACCTCGACTGGTTTGCCATAATAACCGGTCCAAACGGGTTACAATTCGCAAACCAAGATCCTCCCGCGAGGATTCTTGTCCGCTCACACGCAATTCTTGCCGTATGTCGGCAACTGCCTGCTTCAGGTTGGCGATAACAAAGCCGCGGTTGAATCGCTGCAGTTGCTGCTGCACTGCCTCTGCCTCTAGGAGTTCATCCATAGGGGGTATGTTCCTCAGGCCGCTCATCTCAAGCCTCCCAGACACTGTGTAATGACCGGATCAATCTATAGTATACCTCTCTGCCGATATCTTTTGTAGTCTTATAAATCAGAGCCAACATAATCGACACTCCGATGAAGCCGAAAATTGGATATATGGTGGCTACCAGCATTGAAAAACTCTGCATTGAGAGGGGGAGCGCGAGTGTCATACACATAATGAGACAGATCGGAAAGCTTGCTCCCGTGAACTGAGCGAATCGTTGGGTGAACCCATATGCATTGGCCAGCGCAGTAGTTATGATGCCGAGCCACAGGACAACGATATAGAGATGTTTAGCAGTTAGGCTGACCTGACCGGCAACAAATAGCATCGGTACCTGATAATGAGCTACTTCGGGCAAAAATTTTTGCATCACCAAGTAATTTAAAACCACCATGCCTCCTACTGCCAGACCACCCCATGCGGCCCCTAGGATCCCATTACGGCGGGTGGTTATGCTCTGATACTGGGTAAGTACCACCATCGCGAGGGAAAAATTATACGATACATATAATACTGCACTAATCAGCCAATTCCAGTTTTCATTGTGAAAAGCAGCTAAAACCCGGGCATCGTGGGGATCATGATGAATAAAAAAGGTAGCATATCCTGCTATTAATAGCATTAGGAATAATTTAACCGGTACCAGAAGATTATATGAGTATATTAATCCTTTCTTTCCGATCATCAACAGCACCACCACTGCAGAATATGCCACTAGAATCCCTAATTCCTTAGGCAGATACAAGTGTTCGTAACAGACGGCACCGCTGGCTGAGAGCATAGTGCTTATACCTAGGAATAGGAATGCTGCTACCAGGACATCCACCAATTTGCCAATCCGGTCACCCAACAGGTATTTAAGAATATCCTGATAGTTCGATGCCTTTTGGGCATGGGCCAAATATAACAATCGAGCCCCGCAGGCCGCAAACATTGAAGTTGCCACGGCCGTGGCATAGAGCCCATTAGGACCATAATGGACGAAAAACTGCACTATCTCCTGTCCAGAAGCAAAACCCGCCCCTACCACCGCTCCCAGATAACCCATTACGATCATCACGCGATATCTGATTGTGCCCACCACCTTTCTCGCCTGTATTAAATAAGTATTCCTGGTCTCCCAAAATAACCGCATAAAATTGCCCCCACCGGCAACAATTATGATAAACGCAGGCGCTAGGAGGCAAAGAATGTCAAAGGTCCCCAGCGAGTTGGTGCTCCCGGCTCTTTCTGTTCATTATTCCCACCCCAACTGTACTGGTCTTTTAGAGAACGCTATATATGGTCTCCTCGATCGACTAAATCCTAATTTCGATAGGGAACTGGTGTACTTATGCATAGGTACTGACCGTGCAACCGGGGACTGTCTAGGACCATTGGTTGGGACCTTACTGCAAACACGGTTACCGGACCTACAGGTATTTGGGAGCTTGGAGCACCCTTCTCATGCTGTCAACCTTGCCCGGGTGGTCGAGGAGATAAGTTGTCGTTATCCTGACCCGCTGGTCATAGCGATTGATGCCAGCTTGGGGTGCGAAAGCCGTATCGGTTATATTTCTGTACAAGAAGGTGGTTTGGCTCCCGGGACCGCACTACAGAAGAATCTACCTATCGTTGGCGATTTCCATCTTTCCGCCGTGGTTAATGTAGGTGGTTACATGGAGCAAATGGTTTTGCAAAACACTCGATTATTTGTCGTCTATAGGATGGCGGAACTAATTTCTCAGGGAATATTCGGAGCCCACACTCGCCATAATACCGACAGACTACTGCGATCGTTTGCCAAAACTGTGGGCAGCCCGGCTGTTGCGCAATAAATTCAGACTCCTGTTTATTTGGCCTGCTTTTCTCTCCAGAAATAACCTAATATAATAGTAAGTGTTTGGGTAGCTAGCTTGTATTCTCCATTGCAGGATGCGCCATAACAATACTTCTTGGGGGAAACATATGGATATTTTATACTTGGACTGTTTTTCTGGGGTTTCTGGCGATATGATTGTCGGCGCACTGCTTGACTGCGGCGCGGATTGGAAAACCCTGCAGGAGGGGATTGACGCCCTTGCTATAGATGCTCGTATCGAGGTGAGCAAACATGTGCGAGGGGGCATCAGTTGTTCCTCTTTTGCCGTTAACGCTAACTCTGACATACCACGTAACCTGACCGCCATTACGACAATAATGTTTGACAGCACATTACCGGACTCAGTTAAATCCAATTCTCTACGGGTATTGCATAAACTGGCTTCCGCGGAAGCCGCTGTACACGGCACCACATTAGAGGATGTTCATTTCCATGAAATTGGCGCAGTTGATACTATTGTAGATATTGTCGGCACCTTTTTGTGTCTGGAATCTATGGGCATTGACCAGGTATATGCTTCCAGCCTGCCATGGCCACAGGGATTAGTCGATATCAGTCATGGGCGTTTTCCTTTGCCAGCACCGGCTACCGCCTTGCTACTAGAAGGCTATCCCTGTTATCCCGTCACAACGCAACTGGAGTTAGTTACGCCTACCGGTGCCGCTCTGCTAACCTCCATAGCTTCTCCGCGGGGTGAACTACCCCCGTTCACCCCGGAACAGGTAGGTTATGGCGCCGGTTACTATGTTCGAGAAGATGGCGTTCCCAACCTCCTTAGAGCAGTCCGGGCTGTCGCACATGACCGGGGCAGCCAACAGGCACTTGTATCTATTCTCGAAACCGAAGTAGACGATCTTAATCCGGAGATATTTTCCTATCTTCACATTATTTTCAGTGAACACCCCGCCGTGTTGGATTATTTTACTACTCCGATACAAATGAAAAAAAATCGCCCGGGAATCCTCATCACTTTGATAACCCATCCCTATGCATCCGAGGAGTTATCTCGATTGCTTATTCGGGAAACGGGGTCTTTGGGAGTAAGATTCCGCCTGCAGGAACGGATAGTAGTTCCACGACGCGAGGACGTCCTTAATACACCCTGGGGACCGGTACGCATAAAGATCGCCCAAACCGCTACCGGGGAGATACATATCAAGCCGGAATACGAGGACTGCGCCCGCATTGCTCGGCAGGAACATTTAGCCCTCTGGACCGTTTACACTAAGTTGAACACAATCCTGGCTAATTCCCGCTATGCGCCGGTCTAAACGGGAAGTTTCACGTGAAACATTGCCGCCCCTTTGCCTTGTTCAGCCGGACGGTACCATTGATGGTGCCTTACCAACCTTGTGCGCGGCTATTTGGTGTTGCCTTCATTCACATAGGTTATCCGACCAACCCGTTTAAGCACTGAGAACCCAGTCCTTTAACTAGACTGGGTTCTCATCGACCGCGTTGATGCCTTCCTGCCCACATTCAAGATCTAGGGCAACTTAGCCCCTATGATGTCTATGATTCGTTCCAGGTCATCGTCGCTGTAATAAGATATTTCGATCTTTCCCCCTTTGCGACTGGCATTGATCTTCACCCTAGTGCCTAACAAAAGTTGCAGGCTCTCCTCAATCTCTACCATATCAGCGTTTTTTCGATCTTCCTTCCTTTTTGCGCTTTTATTCTTAGCCTTTTTTTCAGCCTCCCTGACTGATATTTTGCTACTGATGATTTCATGGGCTGCAGCTATTTGCTCACGCGAGGTGCGCAGCGATAACAGTGCCCGGGCGTGGCCCGGAGATATTTTCTTCTGCTCTATCATCTCTATAATCTCAGGGCTCAGATTGAGCAGACGGATGGTATTGGCTATGTACGCCCGACTCTTGCCGACCCGGGCGGCTACCTGCTCCTGTGTGTAGCGATAATGCTGTACCAGGTTCCTAAATGCTTGTGCTTCTTCTATTGGTGACAGGTCTTCTCTTTGCAAATTTTCAACCAAAGATATTTCGGCAGCCTGAATGTCCTCTATTTCCCGAACTAAGGCGGGTAGGCTCTGTAATCCTGCCATTTGTGCTGCGCGCCATCGTCTCTCCCCAGCAATTATTTCGTAATGATCTCCTATCGGGCGCACCAGTATTGGCTGTATAACGCCGTGCTCCCGTATTGAATCAACCAATTCCTGCAAAGCCTCGTCTGCAAAGTTCTTGCGCGGCTGGTTAACTTGTGGAACTATCCGATCCAACTCCAAGCTTAATATGGGCGTAGAATCCATATCACTGGTAGGGAGCAGTGCTTCTAATCCTCTACCTAAACCGCGTTCTCTCTTGGCCACGTTCCAGTACCTCCCTGGCTAATTCCTGGTATACCTCAGCCCCCTTTGACCGCGCGTCATACATGGCAATCGGCTTGCCGTGGCTGGGCGCTTCACTTAGTCTAATATTGCGGGGGATGATGGTCTTATAAACATCCCTGCGAAAGTGCTTTTTTACTTCATCCACTACTTGTATGGAAAGATTAGTTCGTCCATCAAACATGGTAAAAACGATTCCTTCGACCTTAAGCTTAGGATTGAGCTGTCTGCGCACCAAATGAATCGTGTCCATTAGTTGGCTAAGCCCTTCTAGAGCATAGTATTCACACTGCAAGGGTATCAACACTGAATCACAGGCAGTGAGGGCGTTTATGGTCAGCAGCCCCAGCGAGGGCGGGCAATCTATGATAATGAAATCATAGTATTCGCTGACGGGAGCCAACGCAAGCGCCAGTGCCTGTTCGCGGTTGGGTTTACTGACTAGTTCTACCTCTGCTCCCGCCAAATTGATGGTAGCAGGGATCAGGTCCAGTCGCTGCACCCGTGTAACGGTCATGACTTGCGGAAATTCTAGTCCCTCTACCATTAGTTCATACAAACAATACTTCAACCGTTTCCTCTTTACCCCAAGGCCGCTGGTAGCATTACCCTGGGGGTCAGCATCAATCAATAGCACTCTTTTCCCGAACAAAGCGATATAGGTGGCCAGGTTGACCGCAGTAGTAGTTTTCCCAACACCGCCCTTTTGATTGGTAACTGCGACTATTCGAGCCATACTGTCCACCTTTCTTTGTCATGATCCTCTCCTATTGGTCCCTTGATAGCAATTCAAAACCAATCATACGACTCTGGTTGTTATTATATCAGAGCGGCGCTAATGTTTTTAGGGTTTTAGCCAAAATCTCCTTGCAATGAAAAAGCAGGGGACACACTCCCCCTGCTCCGATATCAATAATCATGGGAAACTGCTTTATCCCTTTAGAATCGCATGTGACTGGCGCTTTAACTTGGGAACCCGGATAGTGAGTTCGTATCCGTCCTCGCCGTCATTCTCCGTCATGTCCATGTCTATCCCTATTCTTCGGGCCCGATTTACCGTCTCCTTGATAGTGTTTAAGAATATCCGTGCGTCTTTGATTACGCTGGACACCTGCTGCCGATTGCGACCATAATTGTTATCCTGGGGTAAATTGTTATGACGTAGTTCATCTACAACCTCTTCGGTTTCCTTAACTGTCAGTTCTTTTTCGTATATTGCGAGCAGGACTTCCTTTTGGGTCTGAGTGGAATTTAGCTTTAACAGCGCTCGAGCGTGTCGTTCTGTAACTGTTTCGGTTATTATCAGGCAACGTACCTCCTTAGCCAGTCTCAGCAATCGGAGTTTATTCGCTACCGCCGATTGACTGCGGCCCATGCTCTGGGCAATCTCTTCCTGAGTTACACCAAAATCGTTTATTAACCGCATGTACGCCTCTGCCTCTTCGAAATAGTTGAGGTTTTTACGTTGCAGGTTTTCTATCAAGGATACGGCAGCCATCTCCCGATCCTCTAAATTATAGACTATGGCTGGTATGGTCACCTTATCAATAATCCGGCATGCTCTAAGACGTCGCTCACCAGCTATAAGCTGAAAGCCAATGCTGGTTTTGCGCACTATAATCGGCTGAATCACGCCATGAATGGCTATTGACTGGGCTAACTCCTTCAATTCAACATCATTAAAATCCTTGCGGGGCTGGTAAGGATTATTACTGATCGCCTCTAAAGGCAGTTCCAGTACTTTGGACGGGTTGACCTTTGCCAGCCATTTTTTAAACGGCTTCATTGCCTGTGCCCTCCTCCTACAACGGCCTTTTAGATGGTTTTCCAACCTTGCGGGGATACTGGGGCGGGGTAGGGCATAGCTTGCGAACCGCTACGATTGCCCGATCCCCATCATGTATTAGGCTGTATCGATGGACGCTCTCTACATCGGCACCCAACACTTGCAGAGCATGCCGGGCTTCATTCAGTTCGGAAAGATAGTTGCTGCCCTTCCACAACAACAGCTTGCTGTTTACTTTGACCAGAGGAATTCCGTATTCCAGCATGATCCGGATCGATGCCACTGCCCGACTAGTGCATAAATCGTATCCGTCACGGTGCTTGTCTTCTGTCCCCAGGGTCTCCACCCGATCCCTGATCACCACGACATTAGATAATCGCAAGCTTTCTACAACATACTGTAAAAACCCGCCTTTTTTCATATCCGACTCTACCAATGTCACCAGACAGTCAGGCTCGGCCAGCGCTAATACCAAACCAGGAAATCCAGCGCCGCTGCCTATGTCAATGAGTTTCTTCCCGGCCAATTGGTACCATTCCAACACCTGAAGGCTGTCGTGTACATGGTAGTCAAGGTCGATTCGGGTTGTCTGACGGCTGACTAGGTTCTGCCGTTTGTTCTCTTCCATCAACAACCGCAAATAGCTGTTTACATTTATTTCCACGTCGGGTCTCTATTTCCTTCTTTTTTGCATGTATATCAATAAAATATTTATGTCGGACGGGGTAACTCCGGCAATTCTAGAAGCATGACCTATGGAGAGGGGACGGATCTCTTTCAATTTCTGTGAAGCTTCGTTTGATAGACTGTACACCCGGCCATAATCGAAATCCTCAGGGATCTGCTTGCTCTCCAGTTTTTCAAAGCGAAGCACTTGGTCTCGCTGCTTTTTTATATACCCTTCATACTTGCATTGTATTTGAATCTGGCTAATTACATTTTCATCCTCGGCATTGAACAAACCGCAATCAATCAAGTCCTTAACTCTGATTTCGGGTCGGCGCAGCAATTCCCACAGGGAGGTACGGTCTCGCAGAGGAGCGCTGGCAATACTAGCGAGGTAACAGTCCATCTCTTTGTCTGCAGAGGTAAAGGTGGTGCTCTGAAGATAGTGTGTCCCTTTCTCCAGAAGAGTCTTTTTCTCCTTAAATATGCCCCATCGGTAATCGTCTACCAATCCGATGGCGCGTCCCATCTCTGTTAACCGCAGGTCAGCATTGTCCTGTCTCAGCAACAGTCGGTATTCTGCCCGCGAGGTTAACACCCGGTAGGGTTCGTTACCCTGCTTGGTGACTAGGTCATCAATCATTACTCCAATATATGCTTCGCTTCTTTTCAGCATAAAGGGAGCTCGATCCTGCACCGTTAAAGCCGCATTGATTCCAGCTATTAGTCCCTGGGCAGCCGCCTCCTCATAGCCAGAGGTTCCATTAATCTGCCCTGCTGTGAACAGCCCGGCTATCACTTTATTTTCGAGGGTAGGGCGGGCTTGCGTTGGTATAACATAGTCATATTCTATGGCGTAGCCGGTTCTGATCATGTGCACATGCTCCAAGCCCGGAATACTGCGGAGAACTCTTATCTGAACGTCTTCTGGCAGGCTGGTATTTAGTCCTTGCACATACATCTCATCGGTATCCCGTCCCTCAGGCTCAACGAACAGCTGATGCGATGGCTTGTGAGAAAAACGCACCACCTTGTCTTCAAAAGAAGGACAGTAACGCGTTCCTATGCCCTCAATAACGCCGGTAAACATCGGTGCTCGTTCGATATTCTCCATCACTATGCGATGAGTTTCGGAAGTGGAGTGGGTCAGCCAGCAAGATAACTGTTGCCTTTGGGGTGGGGGACTGATGAAAGAAAACCTCCATGGTTTATCATCGCCTGGTTGTTCCTCCATCCTTGAAAAATCGATCGTTTTGCGGTCTATACGAGGAGGCGTCCCGGTTTTGAATCGCCCCAGCTTTATACCCATGCCCCGGAGGCTGTCTGACAGGCGGACGGAAGGGAACTGATTACCCGGCCCGCCATCAAAGATGACCTCCCCGGCTATTATCCGGCCTTTAAGATAGGTCCCGGTGGTCAGGACAATGGCCCGGCACTTATACCGTGCTCCGGTGCGGGTCACTACCGCCTTGACCCGCTCTTCTTCGGCTTCTATGTCTACTACCTCAGCCATGAGTAAATCCAGTCCTGGTTGGCCTAGTATGGTCTTTATCATCTCTCGTCCGTATTCATGCTTGTCCGCCTGTGCCCTTAAGGCCTGGACCGCCGGCCCTTTCCCAGTATTTATCATACGCATCTGAATACTGGATTTATCTATATTTACACCCATTTCGCCCCCCAACGCATCAATCTCGCGGACCAATTGAGCCTTGGCAGGTCCGCCAACAGAGGGATTGCATGGCATCAAAGCAATATTTTCGACGCTCATAGTCACCAGAAGGGTAGGGCATCCCATACGGGCGGCTGCCAAAGCTGCCTCACATCCGGCATGACCAGCCCCAATTACTATAATCTCGTATTTGCCCGCTTCAAAAATCAAATTCATCACCCTATTTCCCGATACAGAACTCATGAAAAATTCGGTTTATCACATCTTCTTTTAACGATTTGCCGTTTATTTCCCCCAACGTTTCCAAGGCCCCCCAAATGTCGATAGCAAAGCAATCCAAAGGGACCTGCTGCATCGTTTGGCATGCGTGCCACACCTGCTCGCGCGAACGTTCCAGAGCATCCTTTTGGCGAAGGTTAACCATTATGTCAAGCCCATCGCTGGGCACAGCTCCGCTTAACGCCTTTTCCTCTATCGCTTGTTCCAGTTCTTCCAGCCCTACTTCATTGATGATTGAGGCTCTAATTACCTTTACCCCAGCAAATAGACGCTCTAATTGTAATGGGCTGATTCTCTTTTTCTCCAAATCGTCCTTATTGACCAACACGATTACCCGTTCCGGATCAACCAAATTGTATATATCCATATCTTCTTGGTCTATACCTTCCGCAATATCCAGCATGAAGATAAGCAAGTCGGCCTTCTCCATGACCTCACGGGACTTTTGTACCCCCATCTTCTCTACGAAGTCTTCCGTAACCCTTATCCCAGCGGTGTCCATTATTTTTACCGGGATGCCCCTTATGTTAATATAATCTTCCACCACATCCCTAGTGGTACCAGGCGTGTCCGTCACAATAGCTTTTTCTTGGCGCAACAGGGCATTGAGAAGACTTGATTTGCCTACATTGGGTTTTCCACAGATGACCACTTCGACCCCATCACGGAACACCTCGTTCCGACGCCCGGCAGCCAATAGCTTATCCAGCCTGTTTAGTATTACAACCAAATTGGTCCGTGTTTCATCATAATCCAGGTCTCCGACTTCCTCCGGAAAATCCAAGCTGGCATCCACCATGGCATTGACATGCAACAAGCCATCTTCTATTTCCTCGATAAACTGGCTTTTGCCCTCCAATTGCTGCATAGCTAAATGTAACCCCCGATCAGTTTTGGCCCGGATGACATCGATAACTGCTTCCGCCTGACTTAAGTCTAGGCGCCCATTGAGAAATGCCCGTTTGGTGAATTCCCCCGGTTCCGCCAGCCTCAAACCTAGGTCTAGACATCTTTGCAGGCATCGACGAACCGGCATGCTACCGCCATGGCAGTTTATCTCCACCACATCTTCCCCAGTGTAGCTGTGCGGGCCTCTCATTATGCCAATCAAGACTTTATCGATCTTGGATCCGTCTTTATCCGTTATCCAGCCCAATGTCAATGTAAAGCCGTTTTTATCCGCCAACCGACCACTCTTGGCCGGGCTGAAAATCTGGCTTATTCGTTCAATAACCCCGCTACCACTGGTTCTTATTATACCTATCCCGCCTTCCCCGGGGGGGGTAGACAGCGCTGCAATTAGATCCTCGCCCATGGGATTCACCTCTCTTAAAAAATTAGACTATTCCGCGAACACTTACTCTATATTCTTACCCGTACCTTGCCAGAGGTTAATGCCTTAAACCACCGTACATTGCCGGTAAAAAGCCCGTCCACTCAACGTATTTTACGCTTCGTTTACGGGCTTTGCCAATAACTACTTTATTGATGGCGACTGATTACATATGCTTGCCCCGCGGCCAAGATTGCGGACCACTATTTCTTAAGTGCGATTACGACTTTGCGGTTGGGTTCATCGCCCATGGAGTAGGTGATCAATTGTGGATCTTCCTGCAGAATGGTATGTACAATCCTTCTCTCCTGTGGATTCATCGGCCGCATTATAACATTCTTCTGCGTCTGTTTAACCTTTTCTGATAACCTCAAAGCCAGGGCTTCCAATGATTGTTCTCTCTTTTTCCGGTAGTCTTCCACATCCAATACTATCCGCATTTTCTGTTCCCGCTTGCGGTTAACCATAAGTCCCGCCAGAAATTGCAGGGCGTTCAAAGTCTCGCCTTTGCGACCAATAAGCAATCCCATGTCTTTGCCTATTATGTTAATCCTAGTGACCCCATTATCCCACTCTACACTATCAATCTGATATTCTATTCTCATCTTCTTCAATAGTTCTTCCACCACCTGCAGAGCTTCGTTCTCCGGTTTCTCTACAACCGATACCCGAACCACCGCTGGCTTGCTGCCGATAATACCCAGAAGTCGTTTGCTTGGCTCTTCTATCACCTCAACAACTACATCTTCTATTCCACATTCCAATTCGTCTAGTGCAGATTTTATAGCTTCCTCAACGCTTTTTCCTTTTTTTTCTACTACCTCTGGCATCTTTTTTACTTCCTCCTTTATCCCTCTGGTTTTCCCCCTCATCAAACGTTTCCAGTTTAGCCTCCGTGGGAGTCGGTTCGGGCACATAATCAACCTGAACCCCCATTCCGGTATCGAGTTTCTCGAGTCTGTGGGTGTGGTTAACGTATAGTTGTTGGAGGATTCCCAAGATATTAAACGTAACCCAGTATATACCCAGTCCGGCGGGCACCGTATAAACTATGTAAGCCATCATCAGGGGCATAAAGTACAGCATCGCCCTCTGGGTCGGGTCAGTGTTTTGGGTGGTTGATATCCTCTGTTGATAATAGGTACTCAGAGCTGCCAACAGCGGTAAAATGAATCTAGTAAGATCAGGGTCGTTTTTGACCAGAAGCGCGATATCGTTTATCCATAAAAAGCCTTTATGGGCTGCGTCCAGATACTGAAATTTATAAAGTGACTGATAGAAAGCTATAAAAATAGGCATTTGAATTAGGAGCGGCAGACACCCTCCCATCGGGTTTACTCCATGCTCCTTGTACAATTCCATGGTTTTCTGCTGTAACATTTGCTGATCGTCTTTGTATTTTTCCTGAATCCATTTGGCCTTGGGCTGGATTTCCTGCATGGCCCGCATAGATTTCATCNNTTATTAGGGTCATGAATACTATCGCCAGTCCATAACTTGGCACGCCTATTTGAACGGTGAAAGTATAGGTCAAATTGATAACGTCAGAAAACCATTGAATAAAAGCCTGCCACAAACGCCTTACCCTACCCTTCGAGTACAGCTTTCGCCGTAACTATAGTAATAACTGCTGGTACTTCTTTATGGAACGGGATCGTAACCGCCAGAATTAAAAGGATGACATCGGCTGATTCTCTTCACCGTCAACCATCCTCCTTTAATTACCCCGTGTGCTTGCAGCGCTTCAATTGAATATTGAGAACAGGTGGGGTAAAAACGACATGCAGCTCGCTTGAACATGCCTAACCTCTGGTAGGTTTTAATAAGTATAATTAGAACTTGTCTCACTTACCGGTAGCCTTTCTTATCAACCTTTTTAGATCTGTTTGGATTAGTTCAAGGGTTGCTTGTTTTACATTATATTTGGCGACTATTACCACATCATAGCCTTTTGGCATACAATCCAGGTTTTTTCGAATTACTTCTCTTATCTGCCGTTTGGCTTTGTTTCTTACAACCGCATTGCCTACCTTTTTAGAGGTAACTATTCCAAATCGTGATTCCTGATCGCGGTTACGGATAATGAATATAATCAAGTATTTACCCACGAGTCGCTTGCCCTTTTTGTAAATAAAGCTATACTGTCGGGTCCGGTTAATTTTCAAATCCTTGTGCAACATAAGAAGTCCTTAAAATAAAGTGGCTTAAGATGCCTGGTCCCCATATTATGCGGTAAGTTTTTTGCGACCCCTCAGTCTCCGCATAGCTATTATTTTTCTTCCTCCCGCGGTAGCCATTCTCTTTCTGAAACCATGCACCCTTTTCCTCTGTCTTTTCTTAGGCTGGTAGGTTCTTTTCATTGATTAGTTGCCCCCTTAATTTTTCCAGTACCTATTATTATATTTTCTTGGCTGTGACCATGTCAAGGAACTCACAGTTTCTAAATACTTCTAATCGGCGTTGAAATCTGCTACTATGATA
>LSQX01352584.1_pt4 | contig 19808 bp, 17 predicted proteins | sample 654561 | NCBI WGS metagenome assembly LSQX01 (sample SAMN04489861, study PRJNA283612) | anaerobic digester metagenome | isolation source: 4 biogas reactors fed with cattle manure at either 37C or 55C with and... | place: Denmark: Kongens Lyngby | collected 2014
CTGACTGCTCGCCCATGCAACCCGGGTGTATCCCCCCTTGGTAAAACTAAAATTAAGCAAATCTTAGACCGAAGAAATGAAACTGATATAAAATTGGGGGACATTCCGCAAAAAGGATGACTCGCGAAGCAGCGGTGTGTCCCCCCTACATTAACGGAGGTGTTAAATTGAATCTTTCTCAGGAAAGTCATGTTCAACAGCTGGAGTTGAACATTGACTATGTCTACAACAACAAAATGAATGCCTTCCAGGCCATCACCCACAGCTCCTATGCCTATGAATACAGGAAGAAGACAATTTCCAGCAATGAACGCCTGGAGTTTCTGGGCGATTCCGTATTAAGCTTTATCATTACAAACCGTTTGTATAAGGAAACTTCCGATATGCCTGAAGGAGAGATGTCCAAGCTAAGAGCTTCAGTTGTATCGGAGGCGTCTTTATCACATTGTGCCCAGCAAATCAAGCTTGGAGAGGTTTTGCTGTTGGGTAAGGGAGAAGAGCTGATGGGTGGCAGGCAGCGAAGTTCAATACTCGCTGACGCCATGGAAGCCATCATCGGAAGCTTGTATCTGGACGGCGGTCTGCCAGCTGCAGAGCGTTTTGTGGATATGTTCCTCCATGAAAATTATACAAAAGCCATTCAAGGAACCCTCTACTGTGATTTTAAAACAAAGCTTCAGGAGGAGATCCAGAAGAAGGGGAATTTTACCATCCAATACACCGTCATCGATGAAAAAGGACCGGATCACAACAAGTTCTTCACCACGGCTGTCTCTGTTAATGGCTCAGTTTTAGGCGAAGGCAAGGGGAGAACCAAGAAAGAAGCCGAACAAAATGCGGCTGGAGACGCTCTGCAGAAATTATCCCACAGCGAACTGGTTTAATCCTCAACTAGGAGCCGGCTCGGAAAGTCGGTTTATTCATTAAAAACATGTATAAAAGTGTAATAATTAATGAAGCCATGCAGGTTTCCAGCCTTGGAATCCGGTGCTATATGAATAAACATTCTTTTCCGAACGGTCTCCAGGACAATCATGGAATCGGGGTTTTTATGAAAAAGCACATGAACATCCCCATTTTTATTCCCCACGAAGGGTGCCCCAACGACTGTATCTTTTGCAACCAGCGAAAAATCAGCGGATGCACGGCCGCGCCCAACGAAGCCGAGCTGCGTCAGGTTATCCGGGCACATCTTTCACATGCGGATCACCCCCGGGACAGTGAGATTGCTTTTTTTGGAGGAAGCTTTACAGGGCTTCCTTTTTCAAAACAGGAACAGTACCTGAAAATCGCTGAAGAATTCGTTAGAGCAGGGCAGGTAGGTGGTATTCGGTTATCCACACGGCCAGATTACATCCATGAGGCCGTCCTGGAATTGCTCGGAAAATATTCTGTGAAAATCATAGAGCTTGGAATACAAAGCCTTGATCATGACGTTCTTCATAGAAGCAGGCGTTTCTATTCGCCGGAAACAGCACTAAAGGCCTGTCAGCTTGTAAAGAATCATGGCTTCAGTCTTGGTGTTCAGACGATGCTTGGCCTACCCGGAGATACCTTGAGCAAAAGCCTTAGAACAGCGGAAACACTCATCCTGCAACAACCCGATATGGTCAGGATTTATCCAACGCTGGTCATACGCGATACGGAACTGGAAAACCAGTATTTAAGCGGTCAATATCAGCCGCTGACCTTGAATGATGCTGTTTCATGGTGCAGTGAAATTGTGCCAAAGTATGAAGCTGCCGGGATCAGGGTATTGCGGATAGGTCTCCACCACAGCGAAAACATGGAGATCGGCGCACAGGTAGTTGCAGGCCCTGTGCATCCTGCGTTTGGTGAACTGGTGTATTCAGAAATATGGAGAAAAAAGATAATTTATCAGCTCTCCAAAGCAATGGAAAGCGGTCAAAAACTGATCATTCATGTTCCGGCTTCCGACGTTTCAAAGGTTATCGGACAGCACCGTAAAAATATGAACTACCTGAAACAGGCCTATGGGTTTACTTCAATAAAGGTACTGGGTGATTGGAAAAACCCAAATTCCTGTCATCTGGAATTTCAAGGTTGATGCTGTTTTCACCGCTGTTCGATAAATAGAAGGTATACCAGGAGCTGTCTGGTTTGTCCAGAGTTAGCATGACCGGTTCCAAGCGGCTGGAATCGACGGGAACTGTGGACGGATCGGCCGCAAGCAGGTACTTCCCTTTGGGCAGGATGAACCGTGCATCTCCTTGAACATCACTAAGCGCAGTTATCCGTGAAGGCTCTGAAAGGCTGTCCATTCTGAAAAGTGTAAGCCTTACGTTTTTTATCGGCTCTTGTGTGTCAGTTTCCCGCAATTTTATGGTCAATGAGTGCACAGCGCCGTCTTCGTTTTTCAGTATTCTTACCTTTGCAGGTTCAGCCTGGGTTTTCAAGGTCAGCACAGCATTGGGTAAAACATCATTGTTAAACACAATGATAGTTATGCCGGCAAGAACAAGAACCGACAAGGCAATCACTTTTGAAAACCGGTTGAGGGTTCGATGAACTGCCGGTACAGAGAATACCGATGCAGCAAGAATCAACAAGGCTCCGGTAAGGAAAGAAAAACCCATCAGGCACATCGCCCCCTGGCGGACAATGGGGGTTATGGTGTGTGCATCGGGTATGAATCCGGATAAATTAGTTATAAGCAATCGACGATAGCATAACAGCAATCCAACACCAGGTATCATAACCGCAACTCCTGTATATCTGAGCACGGCCTTTAAATTTTCAGCGGTTTTTTCATGCAGAAAAAGCAAAAGCATTGCGATCAAGCCCAGAACAGGAATAATGGTGCTCAGCGCTGTGAAAGCTTTCTGAACAGATAATAAAACAGTGAAAACATTTTCCGCTCCGGGTATGAAATAAGGCATCACAAAGGGATGAATCCGTGAAATCTCAGGAACAGCAGCGGCTTCATCCGGGGCGGCTGCCATCATGACGGATCGGATGGAGGAGGTGCTCTCTGTTTCAAATTGGATATTGGACAGAGACATATCTTTTTGTCTGATGAACCTTAGGATGCCTTCAACCAGTGAATAAGCGTTATCCTTGAGCGATTGGCTGCTGAACAGGGTGGTACCCTTCGCGGATAGTCTGGCGGAAGCATTGGTAAAGGCAATCTGAGCAGGCTTCGAAGAGAAAACAAAATCGTAAAATGAAGGGTTCAGCAAGGTACACGAAACAACGAAGTACCATACAACTAGAAATAGTGCACAGGAGGACACCGTGATTACCAGTATCTGGTTCGCTTTTGGTTTTATCCGCAAATACATGTCAGCCCCCCTGTGATGTGATATGAGCGGGTTCTATCCACAGTATAACAGGAAAGGGCATGTTTTTTGAAATGTAATGTATGGAAAAACTGGCTTACTCCGTCACCGGTTCGAATTGACCGTTACGGGCACAAACAATTGCAGCGCCAAGGGCTGTGGCATATTCAGCATGTTCAGGAATATGAAAGCGGACAGAGTAAAGCTTGGTAAGGCCGTCAAAAATATCGCCGCTCTGGGGAACATTGGTTAAATTGCCGGTTAACACGATATCCTGCGTTCCAGCGGTTCTTGCTGCAAAGATGGACAAAACACCGATGGTCTGAAACACAAGGTTAATAATCCCAAGGGCAACATCCTGCTTGGAGGCCAGATCACTGATCTTTCCGAAATTGGAAGCTGTCGTTTCCGGGGGCAGCCCTACAATCAGATTGCTGGAGATATCACCCACTAAAAGATCGATATTTGATAAATGCCCGCCCTTTGCCATCTCCACCAGATCGTCAAAATGTCTGATGTTCAGCATGCGGTTTGAAAGGCCGAGCAGTGTGCCGCCACCAACGCCTGTTCCACCAAGATGCTTCACATGCGTGTTTTCAGCTTTCACAAAGGCGGTGCCTGTCCCCATGCTGACAATGACGGCATTGGAAAGCTCTGAAAGAAACAATCCGCCCATTCCGATGGCATAAAATTCATCAACACGTCCCGTTGGGATGCCGAATATTTTTTTCTTTACATAGGATGAACCAACACCGGTTATCATGATATAAGAAACATCCGAAAGCTGGAGCTGATTTTGGTTCAGAAATTTCCCAAAGGCACCATACAGGGACGAAATGGGATCCGTTGCACGGACAAGAAAGGGGCTAAGGATTTGATTCTCACGAAAACCCGTGATTTTTGTGGTACTTCCACCGATATCAATTCCAATGATCATTTTATTCACACTCCGGCAGGCCTTGAGAGGCCCAAATATTATTCATAAGCAGGCATAAAATTCAAAACAGACTAAGCGGGTTGCAGTTACTCCGTCGCCAAGGGCTTTTAGTTTTGGTAAAACTACGTTATAGACGTTATGCTCAGGCATCTGTTCTTCGATATTATATCGCGGCAAAGCAGGTTGATCAAGTTTTTAGCCGCTCGATGGCAGATTTTATGGAACGATATCCTTCGCAATGAGTTCCTGCGGTGAAATCAATATTGTAAAAGTAAGTTTCTTGTGGTAAGATTGAGCAAGTCGGTATCCCTCAAGGAACCGAACGCACAGACCTTTCTTTTATATTTCGACGGTATCCGGGCTGCCCGGAACTGAAGCGGAGGTGTTTTTATGAAAAAAGTTTCCACCAGGCAAATCACCATGGCAGGAATTCTCAGCGCGATATGCATCGTCATGGCCTTAACCCCCTTGGGGTATGTCCCTGTCGGGCCCGTCAAGGCAACCATTCTTCACATTCCCGTCATCATCGCAGGCATTTTTGGAGGCTACTGGATTGGGGGTATTACCGGCCTGGTTTTCGGTATCACCAGTTTTCTGCAAGCTCCTACAGATCCCACATTTTCACCGATTTGGGCTTCCGCGGATGCCATACAAATTATTCTGCTCCTTATTACCACATTGGTTCCACGTGTTCTGATTGGTATTGTCAGCTCATTTATATACAAAGCTACCGAGAAGATTTCCAACAAGCTATCCATCATTATCTTCGTAGCCATTCAACTGCTTGCTTTCTCATTGAACCGTTGGCAGATGATTCGTAATATTCAAACGGGTGAGTCCTACTGGGTGAACCTGTTAATCGATGCCGCCATCATTATCCTGAACATTCTGGTGGTACGCAGCTATAAAAAATTCAACATGCAGGTTGTGTTCGCCACAGTAATGGGTACCTTGACCAACACCATTCTGTTTATCCTGATGGCCTATCAGTTTTTCAAGCACCAGTTTGCCGCAGCCTTCAAAATTAGCCTTGAAACGGTTAAAAATATATGGGTTACAGCAGGGATCACCAATGGCTCCATGGAGCTGATTCTGGCAGTGGTTCTTGTCAATTATATCTCGTTAGGGCTGTTCGCTTATCTCAAAGGCGGCAAAGGCGGGAACAATCAAACAAAATCAAACGAAACAGGAGTATCTGAATGAAAACGATCCACACCGATCAAATCGCCGAAGCGGTTGAGAAACTGTGTATGGACGCGAATTATTTGCTAAGCCCGGACATAGCGGCGGCACTTGAAAATGCAGCCTGCCGGGAAAGGTCTCCCAATGGCAGGATGATCCTTGAAAGCCTTCAGCGCAATGCTGAGATTGCCCGAAACGAGGCAATGGCAATTTGTCAGGATACGGGAATGGCAGTGGTTTTTCTGGAGATCGGCCAGGAGGTTCATATCACCGGCGGAAGCTTGACAGAGGCCGTGAACGAGGGTGTTCGCAGGGGGTATCGAAAGGGTTTTTTAAGAAACTCCGTGGTAAGGCACCCTTTATGCCGTGAGAATACCGGTGACAATACTCCAGCGGTCATCCATACCGAAATTGTACCGGGAAGCAGGCTGAAAATCGAGCTGGCCCCAAAAGGGTTTGGCAGCGAAAACATGAGTGCGGTTGCCATGCTCAAGCCCTCCGACGGAATGACCGGTGTTAAGGATTTTATCGTCAAAACAGTCAGTGAAGCGGGGCCAAACCCCTGCCCGCCCATCATTGTCGGCGTTGGTATCGGGGGCACGCTGGAGAAAGCGGCATTGTTGTCAAAACGAGCTTTGCTTCGTCCGGTTGGCAGCATCTGCGAAGATCCGGTGTCAGCCACCCTGGAAAAGGAGCTTCTTGAAAGTATAAACGCCCTGGGTATCGGCCCGGCAGGCATAGGAGGAAGCACAACAGCGCTTGCGGTGCATATTGAAGTTTTTCCGACACATATTGCAGGCCTGCCTGTTGCGGTAAATATTGGCTGCCATGCCACTCGCCATGCCAGCGTAATTTTGGACGGGATGTAGTCATATCTTACAACAGAGAGGATAAAAGCCATGGATGCACAAAACCCGGGTACGCTTTACCTGGTTGCAACCCCTATCGGGAATCTGGGGGATATGACCTTTCGTGCCATTCAAACGCTGAAGGAATGTGACCTGATTGCCGCAGAAGATACGAGACATACCCTGAAGCTTTTGAATCACTTTGAAATAAAAAAGCCAATGATAAGCTATTTTGAGCATAATAAGCTTCAACGCGGAGAAGAGCTGATTCGGCTTTTGCTCGAGGGGAAAAACATTGCGTTGGTTTCAGACGCCGGCTCTCCCGGTATTTCCGACCCCGGGGAAGAGCTGGTACGGCTTGCCATTCAAAACCATGTCCCTGTTACAATGGTTCCGGGCGCAACAGCATCTGTGACGGCACTGGTCCTCTCGGGCCTACCCTGTGACAGGTTCTGCTTTGAGGGCTTTTTGCCCCATGAGAAAAAAGAGCGGAAAAAGAAGGTGGCAGGGCTAAAAAATGAAGACAGAACCATGGTTTTCTATATCTCTCCCCATAGAACCCTGGAGGTGCTTGCAGACATTCGGGATGCTTTGGGTAACCGAAGCTGCGCTTTATGCAGAGAACTGACAAAAAAGCATGAAGAAATTCTGCGGGGAACATTGGAAGAAATAATAACAGAGCTTTCAAAGAGGGAAAGCATCCGGGGAGAGATGGTCCTAATCCTGCAAGGTTGCGACAGTAATACAGAAGATGGTGAAAATGAGTTCTTGAGCATGACCATTGACGAGCATATGGAGCTTTATCTGTCAAAGGGGTTTGATTCCAAAGAAGCGATGAAGCAAGTGGCTGCAGATAGGAGAATCCCTAAAAGGGAGGTTTATTCCCGATACATTCTGAAAAGAGAATCATAAGGCACAACACAAAAGGGCGGATATACATCCGCCCTTTTGTGCTGAATGAAATTATACAAGCTATTATATAAGCTTTAATTCTTTCATGCACTCCGGACAAATGTTTTTGCCCTTGAAAACAGCGATATCTTTTGCGTTGTCGCAAAATATGCAAGCAGGCTCGTACTTCTTCAGAATGATCGTTGATTCATCAACATAAATCTCTAAAGCGTCTTTTTCAGCGATGTCAAGAGTTCTTCTCAATTCGATGGGAAGAACGACCCTTCCGAGTTCGTCAACCTTTCTTACAATACCTGTTGATTTCATGTTTACACCCCCCTATAAACTTTTCTAAACATAGTTCGACAAATTTCTTAATCTGATTGTACCATATATTCCATAAAACGTCAACCACTTTTTTGAATTATTTTTGACATTCATGAAATCGCACAATTTAGAATATACCACAAAATAGTCTAAAATAACAAATAAATCATCAAGTCTTAACATTTTTTTTACATTTGTTTTGTGGGCTTTCAGGAAACTTAAAATTCTGTTATCGCGGGATATATATTATATGATATTATATGATAATTAACCTTATGGCCTGGATGCGCAATCGTTCATGATCAACCAGAAAAAAATAAGATGGGAAGGAATGATTTTTAAATGGTTATTTATCAGGTAGATGCTTTCACCGATAAAATTTTCCGCGGGAACCCCGCGGGGGTTTGTATTTTAAAAGAACAGGCGGATGAAAAGTGGATGCAGGAGGTTGCGATGGAAATGAACCTTTCAGAGACTGCCTTTTTGCAAAGGCAGGGAGACGGGTTTCATTTAAGATGGTTTACGCCTGAAACCGAGGTTGATCTTTGTGGCCATGCAACCCTTGCCAGTTCCCATATCCTGTGGGAAACAGGAGTGTTGCAAATGGATCAGGAGGCTGTATTCTATACAATGAGCGGCCGTATTTCGGCAAAAAAAGATCGAGATACTATCGTATTAAATTTCCCGCTGGAAGAAGAGCACCCTGTGGAAACGCCAGATATTTTAAAACTGGCCTTGAAAGTACCTATATTATATACAGGGAAGAACCGGATAGATTATCTTGTGTTGGTAGACGACGAAAATACCGTGAGATCCCTTCGACCGGAATTGGAGGTACTAAAAAACCTGGGTACTCGTGGAGTGATAGTTACAAGTTGCTCCAATAACCCGGAAGTTGATTTTGTATCTCGGTATTTTGCTCCGGGTGCCGGAATACCGGAAGATCCGGTAACCGGATCAGCGCATTGTTGTCTGGGGCCGTTCTGGAGTAAACGACTGGGGAAAAACAAAATGAATGCGCTGCAGGTTTCCAAAAGAGGCGGAACACTAAAGGTGACTATCGATTCCAACAGAGTATATATAGCCGGGAAAGCGGTTACAGTCTTCCGTGCTGACATGGGGTGACGAGTGGAGTCATAGATTTGGTAACATAATCAGGTAACATAATACATCAATATAGAATATCATAGAAATATAATACGTTTAGGAGATGAATTTATGTTGACACCTGATATGGGGTATTATTTTGTAAGTCAAAGCCCGGAAATGATGGTTTCACCTCAATCGCAGGAGTTACCACAACAAAATATGCAGCAGGTTATGCCTATGTCCCAGTACAACCAGATGCAGGTTCCATATAGGATGAATGAGGGCAATTATTCCAACGATATGGATCCTTCAATGTATGGTCAAACAGATCCACCACCTGTTTTAAGCAATAACCCGGCAACCGCTTCCATCCGTCTTTTTAAAGAATTAACGGCTTATCCCAATTACGGGAACCCAAGCAGAAATGCCGATATCCTTTACACGGGTACCCAGGGCACATGGACCTTCGAATCGCCTGCATTTTTATTTGTGCCGGGAAACCTGAGAGCCCAAATGATCATACGCGCCGTCCTCGATGATCATGCAAACGTACCGGTAAACAGTTACTCAGCACGAATTACAATTAACGGCAATGTCGTACATAATGGAAGATTAGCCCTTCAACATGGAGTGCCCGCGGGCGGTATTTTTACAAACTGGACAGAACTGACTTATAATATAGCAAACCTGAGAAGAGTCACCCGTATAACCATAGAAAACACATCCACTGCGGGCACAAACGACTGGATTGCTTTAGACTGGATGTATATAAGACTTATGCCAAGAATGGGATAGGAGGCCTCCATGTTAACCTCCACTACAAGAATGTTTTAAACATGTATACCCCGCGGACAGGTTTCATACAATGAATTGAATGCCTGAAAAAGGTGAAGATTATGTTGAATGATATCTGGTTGGGGATGGTTTTACTAGGGGTGCTGTGGGCTGCCATTAACGGGCGATTGCATCAGGTGACACAGGCTGTGATCTCTTCAGCCGATGAAGGGATTCAGCTGTCCATTGTTTTGCTGGGGATCATGTGCCTGTGGTCCGGCTTGATGCAGATCGCGCAAAAGAGCGGTTTGATCAGGGCACTGACACGTTTTTCAAAGGGCTTGTTCACCGGATTGTTTCCGAAGGTTCCACAAAATCATAAGGCCATGGGAGCCATGGTTCTGTCCTTTGCGGCGAACTTTCTGGGGCTTGGGAATGCCGCCACGCCTCTTGGAATAAAGGCCATGGAACAGCTTCAGACACTGAACCCGCATCAAGACTCGGCAACCGACGCCATGGTTCTGTTCATGGTGATCAACGCATCATGTCTGCAATTCATTCCTACAACCGTGATTGCTTTGCGCAATGCTGCTGGCTCTTCCAACCCCGCTGGAATTTTACCGCAGGTTTGGATAGCCTCCTTTTTTTCCACTGTCGCTGCCATCTTTTTTTATTTCGTCTTCAAAACCTTTGAGAAAAGGCGGGAAGTCGCATGATGGTCATGGAATGGCTTTCAAAGGCCGCAATCCCCATTTTGATTGTTGTTATCCTGGTACTTGGGGCCTGGAAGAAGGTGCCTGTTTTTGATACCTTTCTGGAAGGGGCAAAGGAAGGGCTGTCCACCACCGTCCGGATTCTGCCCGTTCTGGTGGGAATTATGCTGGGCATTGAAGTGTTAAAGGCATCGGGCGCGCTGGATATGCTTGTAATGCTTCTTCAACCGGTTGCACGCCTGTTTGGCATACCAAGGGAAATCCTGCCGATGGCCATACTGCGGCCTATTTCCGGAAGTGCATCCCTTGGCCTGTTAAGCCAGCAGCTGAAGGAATACGGGGCCGATAGCTATATCGGAAAAACACTGTCGGTGATGATGGGATCCACAGAGACAATCTTTTATACCATCGCGGTTTACTTTGGTGCCATCGGTGTTAAAAAAACCAGGTTCACCCTTTGGGTGGCCGTGCTTTCGGGCCTGGTCGGACTGGTCGCATCCGTGATCGTATGCCGCATACTTCCATAGTAAAGAGCATAACCCCTCTGTCGTTCCTCTTGCATTTTCATGGCTGATCATGGATAATAAAGATGGATTCAAGGGCTGTGAGACTCTTTTTGGTCAGCCATACAACCCGATATTTTTCGAAAGAGGTTACCATGAACAGTAAGACGCGCATTCTTGTGGTGGATGATGACGCCCATATCTGCCAGCTTGTTAAGCTTTACCTGGACAAGGAGGGCTTTGAGAACCGTGCTGTGAACAATGGAAAACAGGCCCTGGAGGTTTTCAGGGAATTCACCCCCAACCTGGTGGTTCTGGACATCATGCTGCCAGGCATGGATGGGTGGCAGGTCTGCAGGGAAATCCGTAAATTCAGCAGCATTCCCATCATCATGCTTTCTGCCAGGGATGAAACCTTTGACAAGGTTCTTGGCCTGGAACTGGGAGCAGATGATTATGTTGTAAAGCCCTTTGAACCAAAGGAACTGATAGCCAGAATTAAGGCGGTTCTGCGTCGCTATGACCGACAGGACACGGATCAGGAGCAATTGATTTTCCCCGGGTTGGTGATCAATAAATCCAATTATACGCTGCGGGTTCAGGGCAAGGAAATGGAAATCCCCCCGAAGGAGCTGGAACTTCTGTTCTTTCTGGCCTCAAACCCGAACAAGGTTTTCACCCGGGAGCAATTGCTGGAGAATGTCTGGGGCTTTGATTTTTATGGGGACACCCGCACGGTCGACGTTCATGTGAAGCGTCTTCGGGAAAAGCTTGAGCCTTCAGATCCTCACTGGCAGCTGAAGACGGTTTGGGGCGTGGGTTATAAGTTTGAGGTGAAATAATGTTCCGGACCATTTTTCATAAAATGATTTCTATCTTTATCGTTGTTTTGGTTCTGTGTTTTGCCATTTCAGCGGTCGTTTTTAATATTTCCGTCAGCCGGTATGTGGTGGATCAACGCACCGAGGTGCTGGATATTTATGGAGAGCGGATTTTATCCGCTCTTGAAATATTGCTCGATAGCAGGATGGATCCAAATACCTCATACATTTTTAAAAACCTTCTCGATGCTGTGGCAGCCAACACATCCTCCATTATCTGGATCGCGGATGCTCGCGGATATCTGCTGGCCTACTCATCGATTCCCGAAGTGTTTGCGCAAAAGCTTCAATACAGTAACGGTATTTTCCGGCTGACAAACCCAAAGCAATATGCCATTCAGGAAACTCCAAACCCCAAAAGTGAAATAGGAACCTTTTACGGTCTTTTCGACGAAACCCAAATGCAGTGGCTCACAGTAAAAATCCCCTTTTCCTACTCCGATATCATCATCGACGGCAATCCGCTGCAGGGCAATATCATTATGCACACTCCTGTTCCGGAGATTAAAAAAACCGGAGCGACCATCCTGAACCTTTTTCTGCCCGCTGTCTTTGTTTCTTTTCTGATCTCTTTCATTTTAATGTACATTCTGTCCAAACGAATCACCAGCCCGCTGAAGCAAATGACCCTGGCGGCTCAAAAAATTTCATCCGGGGACTGGCAAAGCAAGCTCACCTTTTCCGGCAATGATGAAGTGGCTGTTCTGGCGAGCAGCTTCAACCATATGATTGTTACCCTTGAAAACCTGGAGAAAATGCGCCGGGATTTCGTCGCAAACATTTCTCATGAATTAAGGACACCTATGACCTCCATTAACGGTTTCATAGAGGGAATACTGGATGGAACCATTCCACAGGAAAGACAAAAGGATTACCTGAACATCGTGAAGGAGGAAGTGAAACGGCTGCAGCGGCTTGTCAACGATATGCTGGATATTGCCCGAATGGAAGCGGGGGAGACCAAAGTGAACCTCGCAGCCTTTGACATTTGTGAAACCATGCGGTTAAGTGTCATCCATCTGCAGCAGATGTTTGAAGACAAGAACATCAATTTCCGTGCAAGCTTTGACAAGGAAAGCATGCACGTCACGGGAGACCGGGATGCCATTCAACGGGTTATCATTAACCTTTTGCACAATGCGGCAAAGTTCACACCCGAAAACGGCGAGATTTCAGTGACTGTCCGCGACATAAAGGGAAAGGCCGAGATCACTATCTCCGATTCTGGGGAAGGAATTTCAAAAGAGGATCTGCCCTATATTTTTGATCGTTTTCACAAGGCAGATAAATCCAGAAGCAGGGATAAAACCAGCGTAGGCTTGGGCCTGTATATTGTCAAAAACATTCTGAAAGCCCATCAGGAAGAGATTCAAGTGGAAAGTGAACAGGGCAAGGGAACAACTTTCTTATTCCATCTTCCTGTAGCAGAGGACTAAAAAAGGTGGGATGAATCACAATAAGGAGTTATGTGTATTTACCCAACATAATTATGCACGCAGAAACGCCGACAGTTTGGTCTGCCGGCGTTTTCTTTACCCAATGAGCGCTTGTACGAATTGTGTGCCAATGCAGGCGCTCACCCGCTGGATCGCGCCATAAGCCTCGGCACGTAACACGCGAGCGATGAAAGCGCTTACGACACACAAAAACATTCATATTTTTTGTGTGACTTGCACGTTTTGTGTGTAACCAGTTCATAACTGAACTTGACAGATATAAACGCGAGCGAGTAAAGATGCATATTTAGTAAACATATACCATGTTTCCAGAGCGCAGTGCCAGGGGTTTTGACAACAGCCACTTATTTGTTGCGGTGTCATCAAAGAAAAACAACGCTCCATTTGTTGGGTCAGAGCCCTGCAAGGCTTCCAGCGCAGCCTTCTTCGCCGGTTCCGAAGCAGGCTTGTTGATCATACCATTCTCAACCGGAGTAAACTGATAAAACCCCCCGGATACTTCATAGATCACACCACTGATGGTGTTTGGAAAACGGGAATCCTGAACCCGGTTTATCACGACCGCGCCAACGGCTACCTTCGCCAGATGCGGCTGGGTGTTGGCTTCTGCCGTAATCAGCCTCGCAAGCAAATCCAGTTCATTTTGTGTGTAGGGGATGGCAGCTTTTGCAGCAACCGGTGCCGCAGCAGGAGCTGATAATGTGGTTTTTTGACCGGAAGCGGGTAAAATCAGTTTCTGGCCAGGGTATATGATATTGTCCCATTTCCCGTTGGCTTTCCTGAGCGCATCCAAAGCAATATTGCTTTTCTTTGCAATGACATACAGGGAGTCACCAGATTGAACAGTATACATGGCGGCAGGTACCTCCAGTTTTTGTCCAGGATAAATAAGAGTGCCGCTTAACCTGTTATCCTGCATGAGCCGGCCTGAGGTTGTGCTAAAAAGCTGACCGATGGTATACAGGGAGTCTCCCATTACCACCTCATAGGAAGCCGCAGATGCAACATTGGGCAAAAAAGCCGTTAAAGCAAGCACAGCCAGAAAGCCCTTCACTTTTCTGTTCATAAAAAATCCTCCTTTACGCCTCCGAGGTTAGTTGTCGGGTTCGGGCCGAGGAGCCCTGCTCTTTGAAGGTTCACCCCAATGGATTTCCCCCGTATTCCTTACGGAAATTCGGCGTTATTTTATGTTGACCATTCTACCAGAGGATTGGAAGGCTGAAAACCCCTAAAAAACTGGAAACACAATTCACAAATTATTCATACTGGTGTAAAAAATCCTTAGTACAATAAAATTGTGAAAGAATTACAACAAAGATTTTTAAAAAGGAACCTTAACAATACGATTTTGAATGCGAGCGCCTGTCGCGATGAAAACAGGCGGCACACCGCAAGAAAGGAGAGAGAATTATGAACGAATTCAGAAGAGATGATCAAAACAACCCAAACAATCAATCCTGGCAGAATCATTCGAGCGATCAAAATCCGGTAAGCCAGAATTATTCCGGGTCAAATGATGCCGGCAGCCAGTCGCCTTCCGGCTCGAATTATGCTCAGCCGAATTCCGGCTCGAATGATCCCGAGCAACGGCCATCTGGCAATGTGAATTATCAAAATAATCAACCGTATTCCGGTAATCCATATTATACCGGCAGCCAGTATTATTCCGGCAATCAGCAGCAACCTAACCCATATTACAGCTATTACAGCCAAAAGCAGCAACCTGAGGTAGATGAGCTGAAAACCTCCTCATTTTATTCTGAAAGGTACGAAAAGCCGCATAAAGGAAAAATGAGGGAGATGATTGTTCCGTTGCTGATCGTAGCGCTGCTAAGCTCTGTTCTTGGGGGCGCATTTGTGGGCGCGTGGTTCCAGTTCGGTGCCCCGAAGCTGGTCGACACAACACAAGCCGTGGAGGACAACTCAGATCTGATGGCAGAGCCGGTGAAGCAGATCGAAATCATCGACAAAACAGACTCCCCGGTGACGGCTATCGCTGAAAAGGTCAGCCCTTCCATTGTGGGAATCCAGGTGAACTACCGTATGCAGGACTGGTGGTTTGGGGTTCAGGATACCAGTGGGTCAGGCTCGGGAATTATCATCCGCAGCGACGGATATATTCTAACCAACAACCATGTTATTGAATCAGCCATGGAAACCGGCAGTAAAATGGCGCAGGGTGCTTCCATCAAGGTAATTTTGCCCAATCAGATGGATGAAACATACAGTGCAACGGTTGTGGGCCGCGATGAAAAAACCGACCTTGCGATCATCAAGATCGACCTTACAGAGCTTCCTGCTGCGGATTTGGGCAATTCAGATGAACTGAAGGTGGGTGAACTGGCAGTAGCTATCGGCAACCCCGGTGGGCTCGAATTCATGGGTTCAGTGACTTCCGGCATTATCAGCGGGTTAAACCGGGTGGTTCAGGTAAGTGAAACACAGGAATTAAAGGTTATTCAAACCGATGCGGCCATTAACCCCGGCAACAGCGGCGGCGCCCTGGTAAACTCCCGCGGCGAGGTTATCGGCGTGAACACCGTCAAGATCAGCGCCACCGGCTATGAAGGTCTCGGCTTCGCGATTCCCATCAATGTCGCCAAAGAAATCGCCGACAGCCTGATGTCGGATGGTTATGTGAAAGGACGTCCACAGCTTGGTGTTTCCATCGATCCGCGTTACACGGAAGAAATCGCAAAAAGGAACAATGCACCCATGGGGCTTCTGGTTGGGGAAGTAATCCCTATCAGCGGAGCCTATAACGCAGGGGTTAAAACCGGAGATATCATTACCGAATTCAATGGTGTGGCTATCAAAAGCTTTAACGAGCTGGAAGCCGAAAAGAACAAGTTCAAGGCAGGTGATACAATAAAACTGAAGGTATACCGTATTACCAGTATGGAACCTCTTGAGGGAGAGTATCTGACACTGGAGGTTACTCTGGGAGAAGACAAGGATTAATGTCTTGAAACAACAAGAAATGGCGAGGGCGGTGCGGTTTGTAGATTATTACAAAAGCACCGCCTTTTTTTACGTGTTATTACCGCATATCACCAAGTTTTTTAACTCTGCTTTTCAAATTACTTGTGCAAAGGTATAATAGGATTGGCACAGGTATTTGGCCTATATATGTTTAATGGAAAAAGCGATGGAAAAGGGGATAAGGAATGGCTGTCAGAAGAATTTATGTTGAAAAAAAACCAGGGTTTGATATTCAGGCGAACAAGCTGCTGCGGGAGATCACAGAAAATCTTGAGGTTGCGGGGGTTACGCGGGTTAGGATCATCAACCGCTATGATGTGGAAGACATTTCGGATGCCGATTACGAGAAAGCAAAAACCTCCATTTTCTCAGAGCCTCCGGTTGATTATATTTATGAAGAGGAACTGCCTGTTTCGGCAGAAGATAGAATACTTGCCGTGGAATATCTGCCTGGCCAGTATGATCAACGGGCCGACAGCTGCGCACAATGCATTCAGCTGTTGTCCGGAACAGAACGCCTTGAAATTCGGGTGGCAACCATCACCGTCATCGAAGGCAATATTTCAGATGAAGGTTTTGAGCGGATAAAAAGTTTTTGCATCAACCCGGTGGAAAGCCGTGAGGCCTCGCTGGAAAAGCCAGAAACCCTGCGTGTGGAGCAGCCTGTTCCGGCGGATGTGGAAACAGTAACCGGGTTTATATCCATGGACGGGAACGCGTTGAAAAATATGTCCTCGCAGTTTGGGTTTGCCATGTCAGACGAGGATCTGGCCTTTTGTCGGTCTTACTTCCGGGATGAAGAGAAGAGAGACCCAACCGTCACCGAACTGAGAATGATCGACACCTACTGGTCCGACCATTGCAGACATACTACCTTTTTAACCCGCATCGAGGATGTTCAGTTTGAAGGCGGGCCCGTTACCGATAAAATAAAACAGGTTTATGACAGTTACCTTGAAACCCGCAAAAAGGTGTACGGGGACAGAAAGAAAACCATCTGCCTGATGGATATTGCAACCTTAGCGATGAAAGAGCTGAAGCGCACGGGCTTCCTGAACGATCTGGATCAGTCCGAGGAAATCAATGCCTGCTCCATTGTTGTGGATGTGGATATAGACGGAAAAACCGAGCCTTGGCTCGTGATGTTTAAAAATGAAACCCATAACCATCCCACTGAGATAGAGCCCTTCGGCGGTGCTGCAACCTGCCTTGGCGGTGCCATCCGTGATCCGCTGTCAGGCCGCTCCTATGTGTATCAGGCCATGCGCGTTACCGGCAGCGGCGATCCGAGAAAGCCCGTATCCGAAACATTGACTGGGAAGCTTCCTCAGCGTGTTATTACAACCACGGCCGCTCATGGGTACAGCTCCTATGGCAACCAGATCGGCCTTGCCACAGGCCAGGTTCAGGAAATTTACCATGAAGGATATGTGGCAAAAAGAATGGAAATCGGTGCGGTGATCGCAGCGGCTCCAAAAGAGAATGTGGTTCGTGGAAATCCCGAGACGGGCGATGTAATCATACTGCTGGGCGGAAGGACAGGCAGGGATGGATGCGGCGGTGCAACAGGATCCTCCAAGGAGCATACCGAAGAGTCCCTGGCTACTTGTGGCGCTGAAGTACAAAAAGGAAATGCGCCCACCGAAAGGAAAATCCAAAGGCTATTTCGTAGTCCCGAGGTTTCAAGGCTGATCAAACGCTGCAATGATTTTGGCGCCGGCGGAGTATCAGTTGCCATCGGAGAACTGGCTGACGGCCTGGAAATCGATTTGGATGCAGTCCCCAGGAAATACCAGGGGCTTGACGGTACCGAGCTTGCCATATCTGAATCACAGGAAAGAATGGCAGTGGTTGTTGCCCCACAGGATAGCGAAAAGTTTATTCAGCTGTCCCATATAGAAAACCTGGAAGCAACGGCTGTAGCCGTGGTTACTGACACAAACCGTCTGGTCATGCGCTGGCGCGGGAAAAATATAGTGAACATCAGCCGTGATTTTCTGAATACGAACGGGGCTGAGCAGGTTATCAGCATTGCTGTGAAGGAACCGGTTTCAACCAGTATTGGCGCCAATTTGCTGCACACTGCTGCTGACCTTGAAAGTGCCTGGACTCAAAACCTGCAGCAGCTGAATGTTTGCAGCCAGAAAGGCCTGGTCGAAATGTTCGACAGCACCATCGGCGCCGGCACTGTGCTGATGCCCTTTGGCGGAGAAACACAACTGACCCCGGCTGAAGGAATGGCTGCAAAAATTCCAGTCGAAAAAGGTGAAACCACTACCGGAACCCTGATGTCCTTTGGCTTTAACCCGGACATTTCGATGAACAGCCCCTTCCATGGCGCAGTGAACGCAGTGGTGGAAGCATCTGCAAAAATTGTAGCGATGGGCGGAAATCACCACGGTATTCGCCTGACGCTGCAGGAATATTTTGAAAAACCCGGCAGGGATCCGCATCGATGGGGAAAACCCTTCAGTGCCCTAATGGGCGCGTTTTATGCGCAATTAAAACTGAAAATTCCTGCTATTGGCGGAAAGGACAGCATGTCAGGAACCTTCCGGGATCTGCATGTGCCTCCGACGCTGGTAGCTTTTGCGGTGAACACCGTAGATGTTACAAAGGTTCTGTCGCCCGAGTTTAAAAAAGCAGGCAGCCATGTTGTTCTGTTAAAGGGCAGGACGGATGCGCTGAACCTTCCGGATTTTGAGCATTTGGAAAAAACATGGGACAGCATTCATCAACTGGTTCAAGCAGGTGCCGTGTTATCTGCCTGCAGTGTGAAATACGGCGGTGTTGCCGAGGCTATCAGCAAGATGGCTTTTGGCAACAGGCTGGGTTTTTCTGCTGAGCCGGGTTACAAACCTGAAAAATGGTTTACCCAAATGCCCGGCAGTATCATTCTTGAAGTGCCGGAAGCATTAGAGCCTGGAGAAATTTTCAATGGACTGGATTATGAGATCCTTGGGGTTACCTCCATCAACCCGACGCTCGTCATTGGAGATACAAGCCTCAGTCTGAAGGAACTGGCAGAAGCCTGGCAAAAACCTCTGGAAGGGATATTCCCGACACGTACCGAAACCCGTGAGGAAAGACCTGTGAAGGTTTGGTTTGACAGGTATCGCCCAATTCGACACAGCAATGTTTTTGCAAAGCCTCGCGTCTTTATTCCGGTTTTCCCGGGTACAAACTGTGAGGTAGATTCAGCCAGAGCCTTTGAAAAAGCGGGTGGTTCTGCAGACATATTTGTCATGAGAAACCTGACACCAAAGGACATCGAGGAATCGGTTCAGGTAATGAAAAAGAAGATCAACAACAGCCAGATCATCATGCTCCCAGGCGGTTTCAGTGCCGGGGACGAGCCAGAGGGCTCTGGTAAATTCATTGCAACAGTGTTTCGCAACCCAGTTTTAGCTGAAGCTGTGATGGAACTAATCAAACAAAGAGATGGTCTTGTACTGGGCATTTGTAATGGTTTTCAGGCACTTGTGAAGCTTGGATTGCTGCCTTATGGCGAAATCCGGGAATTGGATCAAAACAGCCCGACATTAACATTCAATACTATCGGACGGCATGCGTCATGTCTGTCACGAACGATGATCGTTTCTTCCCTTTCACCCTGGCTTGCGAAAACTTCGCCGGGCGAGATCCATACCATTTCCATTTCCCATGGGGAAGGGCGCTTTGCGGCATCGGAACAGGTTATTTCTGAGCTGGCTGAATATGGACAGATTGCCACCCAATATGTAGATATGGACGGCAGGCCAACCTATGATATCCGGTTCAACTCCAATGGCTCCGAGGCTGCGATAGAAGGCATCACCAGCCGGGATGGAAGAATTTTTGGAAAAATGGGGCATAATGAGCGATGGACACGGAACACCCTGCGCAATGTGCCCGGTGAAAAAGATCAGCAATTGTTCGAAGCCGG
>LSQX01229112.1_pt1 | contig 19799 bp, 15 predicted proteins | sample 654561 | NCBI WGS metagenome assembly LSQX01 (sample SAMN04489861, study PRJNA283612) | anaerobic digester metagenome | isolation source: 4 biogas reactors fed with cattle manure at either 37C or 55C with and... | place: Denmark: Kongens Lyngby | collected 2014
TGGCATGCACTTCGACAGGCTCAGTGTACCAATTTTCGCAGACATTTCACACTTTGTTGAATGCATTTTTTGCAAAATATAGAGCTTCATTACTTAAAGTTTCTCCTTTGAGTTTTAATCTGTAAAATCATCTGGGTTTTACTTTTTTTATGTTTTTTAGTTTCAATAAAGAAAGTGGTCAAAGAGACTTTTTCAAAAGTGATTAATAACACACAGGCATTTTAATACACTCGTTTTATTTTTTTATTTATCTGTTTTTTAATAATACATTAATTCTCACTTTTAACCCAAAAGAAATATGAAACATAAAACTTTTTACTCCCTGTTTTTTGTCTTATTTTTGATAGGACTATTTGCTAGCAACAGTTTGGCCCAAACTCAGGATATGATGGTCATGAAAAACGGTGTTATTACTCACTGTATCAACGGCCTCGATTTAGACAGTGTGGTTTTTGACAAGGGCGTGCTTGTTAGTATAAATAATTTTGAATTTCTAGAAACAGAAAGCATGAAATTCGATGAAGAAAAAGACTACATAGTGGTGAGACACACTGGATTTGCTCCTTCTAGATACTCTCTATACCATAAGCCAAACATTCGTTTTGCAATCAAAGAAGAGCCTAAAGACGACCCTGAGGAAGAACCTAAGGGCACAGATCATCTATGGACTCAAACGAAACAAGCTATTCAAGTTTTTGCTAAAAACAATCAAATCATAATACACAGCCCCGTTAAAATTCTCTCTGTGAGTGTTTATTCCCTAGATGGGACGCTTTTGCACCAAACTGGACCACAAAACTTCACAAGCTCCATTTCTAGCTTATGGTCTGGACCACACTTTGTTCGCCTAAAAACAGCTGAAGGCTATACTATCAAAAAAGTACTCCTTCATCCATAATTCTTTAGATTTTTAACATAAACCAAGAAATTAAAATTATGAAAAATAAAACTTTTAAACTCAGTATTTTATTTTGGACCCTGCTCTTGCTTGCTATGAATCTAAGTGCAGAGCCCAAACAAGCCTACTTTATGAAAAACGATTCTATTGTATTCAAAATTCCTATTGCAGATATAGATAGTATCATTTTTCAAGAGGCAATCCACCCCGTTCTAGTCCATAGTAATTTTGACAATCAACCTTATAAAGACATAGAAAACAATAGAGTGATGCCATTTGACGATACATATTATAATAGACATTCATCACTCACTCTTCACCTTCAAAAACATGGTTCACTAAGCGATCTCCCTATGGAGTTTTGCAAAGTGACCAGCAGTGACCCCACTGTATTAAAAGGGATATTTCAATATGGGAGTATTGGTTATTATTATGTATTTTATAACGATAGCCTTTATACCTACAATAGTGTCAAAGAGACTGAAATTTCTTTGGAATGTGATTTTCCAGACAATTTTTTTTCTAAAACAGTGAAGTTCACTGTGCTTCCAACTGGAATCAAGATTTTGGCGAGTGAAGATTCTTTGACAGCTAAAACCAGCGGCAATGCCCGTTACCCCGTCGCTTCCAAATACTTTGAAGCAGGTAAATACCGCATAGAAGCTCCAAATTTACCAAGTGGCTTGGAAATAGGAAGCATCACAAGCGAGGGTGTTTTCTTAAAAGATTCCATAGAAATCACAGAATTGCATCCCGGGATTCCAGCAGGAGACGGTAAAGGAACTTTTGTTGTCAGAGCAAAGAGGGCAAGTGCTAAAGATTCAACTTATACTCATACAGTCGGTAGCTACCCTACCCTCAATTTAAATGTTTTTGACCAAGAAAATCGTATTCATTTTACTTCATTTGGTCTAGAAATCATTCCCCTCCCATTTGAAGTGCATGTTGGTAAACAAAGCAACACTGTCTATGAAGGTAAAGCTAACTTTGTAGAATTTCCTGTAACTACCAGTAAATTAGAAGATGGTCGATATGCAGTTTCTATCTTAAACATGCCCGATGGCTTTTATTTGTACCACGGAGATTCAATTGATATCCAAGAGAATAAAGGAGTTATTGCCTTGCAAAACCCAGGACCTTCTGAACACTCTGCAGGCAATTACAAAAACTTGCAGTTAGTGATAGAAGGCACAGAATCTCCTCCTTTTAGTCTTGTAGTGACAAAGAGAGTGGCTCCCACCGACATTCATTTTCAAGACTCTGTGATTTATACCTGGCACTACAAAACAGAGAACCTGAACATGACACTCAGTCCAAAAGATGCCGACCCAAGCTTGATCACCTGGGAAAAAACTTTAGCATCAAACTATATTACTGGCTCAACGATTGATGATTCTGGTGACTTTTATGCGTATCCCCTTGGAGTGGATTATGCAAATAAAGCTCTCTACGCCTCTTACCATGATGAATTTTACTCTTACATCGCCACTCTACCCAATGGTGTGAGCAAAAGTGTCCAAATAAGGCCTAGTTTTAAAGTATCTATTATGAGTTTAAAAACATACCAACAAGGTTTTAATTCTCGTACAACCTATGCTTGGAGTTCTATGGTAGATAGTCTCTATATTGGAGCTTATTATGCTGCCAACGAAGAAGAGAGTTCTTATTCAAATATGGCTGTCGCCCACATGTATTTTACGCCCATTCCTAATAGCGAGTATAGTCTCGAAGTTTCCAATGGAGGCGAACAATATATAACTATTAGTAGAAATAGTGATGGTGTTGGATGGGATCTTAAACGACACACCAATGAACTTGTAGAAATAGAACTACAGATCAAAATGAATGGTGCTGTTAGATTTGTACAAAGTGTGACTTTATTGAAATAAACACGAAACCAGATTTATAAAGCTTGTCATCTAAAGGCAAGCTTTTTTTTGCTCAACCTTAAAATCTATTCAAAATTCTCAGCGTGCTTTTGAAACTCTATAAAATCAAAGCCATAGCTTTTATAAGTTTTAAAATCTGTTATCACTTGCTCTACCCAATTTTGAGCTAGACTCTGCTTCCACCATTTTATGGGTAAATCTTTGGGGTCTTTTATTTTGAAAAAAATAGATGCCAAGGCATCGTCTGTGGATTTATATTCTAACAATCGCTTTTTTAAATCTACCGCTATATTATTAAATCGTTCTAGGCTAGGTTTTGTATTGACTGGTATAAAACCATCGTGATTTTTTATTAAAGCCATTAAAAGAGGTGGATCCACTTGATTTTTGGTGGCAGCCATTAAAATAGGTAGAGCTATTTTTATTTCTGTGTTCCAAGGATTTCCTTTGTAATTCACTATGATAGTATGGGGTTTCGCAAAGGATACTCTGTATTCGTTTCCTAATTTTTTTTGTAGCTTTTTTGAAATGAGCGTCCCTCGACGATTGAACAATCCATAAGATTTGGCATTGAACATCACAGTTAAAGAATCTTTCACAGTTATTTCTAATACTTTATCCTCTGTGGTCACTTCTTTAAACACTAAAAGGCTTGTGGGCAAGACATATAAGATTTCTGCACTCATTAAAGGGCTATCAGGGTTTTCTTGAAGCTTTAACAAATGATTTTGAAGTAAATGTGAAAACATCTCTTGGTTGAAGCCTCTAAAAATAGAGTCTTGAATTTCTAGATTTTGCTCTAAAGTGTGCAAAGGCGGTGTAGTCTTTTGGATAGCATTTAAAAATAAAAAAACGAGCAATAGCAACAGCAAACTGAGCCCTGCATAAAAGAGATTTTCTTTGTAAAACCTTTGAATTACTTTAAAAAAAGCACGGCCTTTACTAGATGAAAGCCCCAAAAGCAAGATTAAAAAAAAGAGGCCAAAAAATACACTCACAAAAAACATAAACTCAATATAGATTATTTGAAAGTCCAAAACGAATTAAATTATTGTATATTAAAAGGGCTATGATAGAAGATATTGAAAATTTAATAATGATAGGAGACCGTGTTTTATTAAAGCCTATGGAGCTTCAAAATAAAACGGGTAGTGGTTTGTATTTACCCCCTAGTGTAAAAGAAAAAGATGAGGTTTACTCTGGTGAAATCATCAAAGTGGGGCCTGGTTACCCTATACCCGTCAATGAAATTGATTCTTTTTTACACGACACCAACGAAAATAAAAACTTTTTACCGTTACAAGTCAAAGTGGGGGATCGTGCTCTTTATGTTCGCCGCCATCAACTAGAGCTAGAAATCAATGAAGAACGCTTTGTGGTTGTCCAACAAAGTGCCATTTTACTGGTTTTTAGGCCTAATTTTGAGGTGGGTGGTGAAATTTTTTAAGACAAAACACATCTTTTTACTCGCTTTTGTGGCTTCAATAGTCATGCCTTTTTTAGCCATTTTTTTTGCTGGTTTATGGAGTATTCAAATAGATGGAGAGCTTTCCTTTTCATTTATACCCTATATCATCAGTGATTTGCTATACCCTCTACTTTTTTTGATTGTTTTTTTTGCGAATATCCTTTTAGTTAAACAACTTTCACAGGCTTCCTTTTTAACTTCAAAAAACCTAGAAAGTATCCAGCTATTGATAAAAGCGAGTTTCTTTAATTTTTTCTTTTTGTTTTTATCCACCATTGCCTTTTCTGTTTTATTAAGTCCCAAATGGGTTCAATCTTTTTGGATAGCCTCTTTTTCTGTAGGGCTTTTGTTTAACATTGTCATGGGTTTTTTCTTGGCAAGAAGTGGGTGGACGCTCAAAAATAAAGCCCTATTGTTTTTAGGTTTAAGTTTTGTTCTCGTTCAAGTATTGGATTACAGTGGTTTTAGGATATTTCTAGTCATTTTGGAACAGAATTTTGTAGAAAGTACAGGGGCAGAGTTATTGTGGAGTTCCATGGGACTCTCTGTCTTTGATTATAATTCACTGGATATAGAAACTAAAAATCTTTTCGAAGAAATTTTAGCATTGAGTTCATGGATTTTTATCTCTATTGGCTTTTTGTTTGTGCTGTTAAAATCTCTAGCTCTCACCGTGTTTTATTCTTTAAGTGTCTGTTTTTTGTCTCACTCTTCCAAAATAAAAACTCCACCAAAACTCGCAGAATCAACAAATTCATCGTTTTAAAATTATCGAACCCACTAAATCCAAGCAAGCTTCACTTCAAGTACTATTGTATTTCTTGTTGCTTAGAACTAAAAGCACACAGTCACAAGCATTTGTCTGTATAATAATTTACTTGTCCATCAATCTTGTTTTCAAACTCTTCTCTATTCTTTTTAACTCTTGTCCACATTCTGTAGATTTAACATAATAAGAATTAATCTCTTGAATTAAAGAATTAAAAACTTCTTTGTTTAAAAACAAATCATCTTCGTGTTTTTTTATGCCTTGGAACTCTTGTTTTAGCAAGGCCATTGCAGAAACACAATCTTTGGCCATGCTATCCAATTCTAAAGCCAAGCTTTGTAAGTTATTTTTATTTTCTTGAGCTTTTGTTTCGTCGTTAAGACTAAGCACACGAGCGGGTAATTTTGCATAAGCTTCAAAACTTTTACCCGCAATGGTATTGGTAGTCGCTCTAAGGCCTGTTTTACGAGCTGTTGAATCTACAGAAACCTCACAAGTCGAAGAACCCATAAAATTACACAAAACCCTAGTCTCCTTTTTTCTCAATTCATTAAAAGGATTAAACTTTTGGTGGGTGCCTATATAAGATACGGGAGCATAAAGTGGAATATGTTCTCCTGCTATGGTGATAGAATAAGCGACACACTCTACCCCATTTATCAAGGTTGTCTCGTAAACATCATTAGAAGCATTCACCGCTTTTTCTACTTCTATTTTTAGATTTTCAAGTTGCTTTTCAAAACTCATTAAAAAGGGTATTTTTTCTTTGAGCCACATAGAAAGTATATTTTGATAAGCTTCTGTCAAAATATCACTCTGGATACGACGATTCCAAATGGAAGTGCCCAAGAAAAAAGTATCTGTCAAAGTAGTTTCACTCCTTTGATTAAAAAAAGCTATGCTTTTGACCATTAATGCAAAAGACATCCATTTTTGAATAGACACATAAACATGATTTTTATTACAAACACTAACAACCTGAGAAATCACATGGAGAGTCTCAGTGGATAACTTTACTTTTTTTATTTCAATTAGCCACTTTTCTTGCTCTTCAAAACTAATTTGAATTTCTTCTGGAATTTGAATATCGTGCACAGACAAAGTACTTGTTAACAGCTTCTCTATGGTTTGAGGAGAATAAACCTCTGGTAAAGACAAACTCAAAAATATTTGATCGGCAATTCCAGCACGGTTCAAAGCAGATTCGGGGCGTTCTTTACTGGTGATAAGAATTGAACGAGACTCTTTCTCTTGTAAAATGATATTCACAAAGTTGTGAGACAAAGGGTTTTTACTATCAAATCCTTGAAAAAAAGCAAAATGATATTCATTTAAATTGTCTGGAATTTGTTTGTATCGCTTTATAAACGACAAAACCTTTGGATTTTGAAACATTTGAATCGCACGCCTGGCAATAATGTTTTTACCAGAACCCGAAAGTCCAAACAAAAACACGGGCTGTTTTATAAAAAGTGCCAAAAAAGTCAGGTGGAGTAAGTACTCCCTTTCAAATAAATCATTAGACAAAAGATTTAATAAATTTAAAACTTTAGTATTAATACTCATAAATCCTAGCTCCCAACAAAAAATAGAAACCGCACTATAATATCACAAATATAAAAATTATTTTTAGTTAAACAAAAAAAGATAAATTTATTCTTCTTTTTGGACAAATATTCCTCAACTATACCAGAATATAGAATACGATTACAAAAGCATACACTCTTTTAAGTCCACCATCTTTTATCTATATTCTAAGGAGAATAAATTCTAACTTGAATCCCTAGAATTTCAAAGGTTTTTATGCCCACCAAACAAAAACGAGCCATTTTACTAATACAGTTGGGCTCACCAGTCAAAGCCACTCCCCAAGCCTTAAAAGACTATTTAATTTCTTTTTTAGGGGACCCTCATACCTTAGGAAATCCGCCGTTTTTTTGGAATGCATTGCTTCGCAATATCATTGCACCTTTACGAGCCAAAGCCAGTGCAAAAAAGTATTTAGAAATGTTAAAGGCACATCAAATTTCTGAAATGCCACTCATCACACACACCCAAAACTTTAGTCAGGGAGTCCAAAAAGAACTCGGTCCAGACACTCTTGTTTTACATGCGTTTCAACACGGTGCCAAACCAAGTATTAAAGACGCACTAGATGAATTTACCAAACAAGGCTTTCATCATATCCAGGCTATTCCACTTTATCCACAAAGGTCAGAAGCCACTTCTACAGCCGCCATCCATCAACTACAAACGGAACTAGAAGCTTACCCTCATTTAAAGGCCCAAGTGGCCGAAGCTTTTTTTGAACACCCCGCCTGGGTAGAGTGCATAAGCCAGTCTATACAAGCCCGTCACAAAGCGAATCAACAAATACTCATCTCTTGGCATGGTATGGATCAAAAAAGGATTGATGCTGGTGATTTTTATGAATCCGACTGCAAAAAAAGTGTTCTAGCCATACAAAAGCACATCCCCTCTACTATACTCGTGGCCTATCAAAGTCGTTTTGGCTTTGCAAAATGGCTAGGCCCATCTACTCTAAGCATTTTAAAAAAACTCGCTTCTCAAAAAGCTTCTGTACTGGTCGTTTGCCCCGCATTTACAGTCGATAACCTAGAAACTCTTCACGAAATAGAAATCGAAGCCAAAGACTACTTCTTAAAAAACGGTGGTCGCTCTTTTGAAATGGTCCCGTGTCTAAATGCAGATCCAAAATGGGTTTCTGTGTTTTCTCACAAAATCTTAGCGGATTTAAAATGGAAAGACATTTAAAATATTTTTTTTTAATCTCTATACTTTTGATTTTTTCCACACTACACGCTAGTGATTTTCAACGCTATAGCATACTCCCTATTTTCGCATATAACGAAGAGACTCAGTTGCAAATGGGCCTCATGTCTTTGTTTTTCTTGGAGCCAAAGCACCCCGACGATCCCATTTCTTCTTTAGACTTTGCAATTTATGGCACCACCAGAAAACAACTTCAAATATTATTTTCTCCAGACTTATACCTTTACCAAAATAAAATCCATCTAGACACAGAATTTTTATACTGGAATTGGGTGGGGCATTATTACGGCATTGGCAACACCATTGATTATCAACGCTATCAAACTTACGACATGCAGCGGTTCTCGATCACCATTCCAGTGCAAAGTTCTTTGGGCATACCTCAAAAATTCGATTTTTTTAACTATGGACTAGTATGGCACAGCGAACACAACAAAACCCAATTTAGAAAGTCTGGACTCGAACTAGAAAAACCAAATATTCACCAGGGTTTTAGAAATGCATTGGGCTATTCTTTGACCATAGACACCAAAAACCACCCTCAAACTCCAAGCCAAGGTTTTTACATTGATTTTGAGCAACGATATTACCTAAAACTTTTTGACAGTCCATTTTTTATAAGCCAACACATTGACTTGCGTTACTATCAATATTTGTTTTGGAACACAACACTAGCACTGGGGGGCTTGTATCAATCGACTTTTGGAAAAGCACCCTTTGACATGCTAGCCATGCCCGATGGTGTCAAACGCTTTAGGGGCATCGAAAAAGGCACCTTTCGAGACCAACAAGCTTTGGTGCTCCAGACCGAATTTCGCCGTCCACTGTTTTGGCGTCTAGCCGGTGTACTTTTTTATGAAGTATCAAAAGTAGGGCCTTATTTTAGTGCACTTTACCGAGAAGATTTTCACCATGCCTATGGTTTTGGGGGTCGCTTGGCTTTAAACAAAAAAGAACGCATCTATTTGCGTTCTGACTTTTCAATTATAGACAACAAGCAACTAGGCATCACCATTCATATTAGAGAAGCCTTTTAATCTTTGAGTGTAGCCCAGCTCAAGACCCCTTTTTTGTACAAATAAAAATAGGCACCTTCTAAAATAAACAAAAAGGCAATTAAAATATAAAAGAGCTCCCAACCGCCTTTAGAATATTGCACAGCCCAAGGGTAAAGGAACACAATCTCTAAATCAAAAACCAAAAAAAGCATCGCCACCAAATAGTATTTCACAGGGTATCGCTCATTTGCAGTACCAGAAACATGGGCCAAACCACATTCATAAGCAGAACCTTTAATCAAAGTCCTTCGAATACGGCCAGGGTGCAAAAGCCAGTTCACAAAAAGTAAAATCAAAGGCACCGCGATCGCAATAAGAGCAAGCACAGTAATAGCAAAAGTGGTATCAAAAACAACTAAATCTTCCATATTGTAAAAAATAACAAAAAAACTTAAAAAAAACCAAAAAATCAAAAATAACAATGTATTTTATAAGCATGAAGCATTATTCCTTATTTCTCATTCTTAGCATTCTCTTATTTATTGCAGCGTGTGCCACAGAAGACCCTGTAAGCACCTCCACAGAATCTTCCTCTTCTATAATATCAGAAGTGGACACCAATCAAACCCCACTGAGCAGTTCTAGCGTCGCTCCTCCCCCTCCTGTTTCCAGTGAGACCGAAGTGCCTTTGACCAGCAGTTCCTCTATTTCTACTCCTGCTCCCACAAGCTCTTCGAGTAACACACCCGTCAGCTCTTCGTCCATAGACTTGCCTTATTACAGCAGTGGCATGTTTTGCTTCACAGAAGGCTGCGAAAAAGACTTGTCCTCTTCTTCCGTAGCTCCACCTCCATCTTCTTCTTCGGTGGCTCCTCCTCAAATCCCCACGGTAAACGACGGCATCATGACAGACCTTCGCGATGGAAACACCTACACAGTAGAAACTTACAGCGGCAAACTATGGATGGTCCAAAACCTCAATTACAACACCGACAAAAGCTATTGTTACGAGGGCTCCAGCTCTAATTGTGATATTCACGGCAGACTTTATGAATTCAATGCCGCACAAAACGCATGCCCCACAGGCTGGCATTTAGCCACTCGAAGCGATTTTGAAGAAGTCCAAAACGACCCCTCATTTATATGGAATTACTCTGGACGAAAAAGCGGCTCTAGCTACGATTTCTTAAACGGGATGGGCTTTCATTGGGTCTTAGGAAACCCGAGCAGCGACGACAAATCCAACTGTGATGAAGACTGTGGTCTAATATTTGTTCAAAAAAATCCATCTTCTGACTATGAAGACAAAGACAAACCTCTATTTTTCCAAAAAGACTCTAAAAGCAAAGGCTTCAGCGTTCGCTGTGTACAAAACTAAAAGCTTTTGATAATAAGGGTAGTCAGAAGCGCCTATCCTTTTTTAGTCAAATACTCCGTCACTTGTTCTTTGACATACAAGCTCCTTTTTTTCCCTAGGAGCTTTTCTAATTCTGGCTCAGAAGCCTTCATAAACTCAGAGCTAGTCTTGTATTGAGAAAGGATCTTTCGCTTAGTCTCTATCCCTACGCCAGGAAACTCTAACCACTCTACTTTTAAATCTTGTTTTCGTTTGAGCCTCTGGTAAGAAAGTGCAAAACGGTGAGCCTCGTCTCGAATTTGCTGTAACAATTTTAAAGCAGGATTTTGCCTTCTCAATAATATAGATTCCTGGTTCCCCGGAAACACAATCTCTTCGAGGCGTTCTGCAAGGCCAATTAAAGGAGTTTCAAGTCCATGCTCTCTCAAAACCGCTGCTGCCGCTTCTACTTGTCCTTTTCCACCATCTATCAAAAACAAATCGGGCATGGGAGCCTTTTCATTTAAAAGTCGTTGAACGCGTCGAGTCAAAACTTCTCGAATACTCGCATAATCATCTATTCCAGAAACTGTTTTCACATTGAACTTTCGATAACTAGACTTATCGGGTTTTCCATTTTTAAACACCACCACACTGGCCACAGGGTGCACCCCTCCCAAATGCGAGACATCGATACCTTCGATCACAAATGGCGTGCTTTTTAACTGCAACTCTTGCTGCAAATCAAAAATACTCTGCTGCACATCGTCGTATTTTTTTGCAGCCGCCATCATCTCCACCAAAAGCATCTCGGCATTTGCTTGAGCTAGCCTCAAAAAACCTAGTTTTTCTCCTCGCTGAGGCTTTGTGATAGACACCTTTTTTTGAGCTTTTGCAGAGAGAGTCTCTTCTAAAAGCAGGTGATCTTCGGGCATTTCGGTGTCTATGGCAATTTCTCTAGGAATTTCTTCTGAATCTAAATACCAAGACGCCACTAATTCTTGTAAAATCTCGGACTCTTCTTGCTCTAAATTACACTCTAGGTGAAAGTGTCGCCTCTCAAAAAAGACCCCCGAACGGTATTCCAAAATAACTGCCGTCGCCATTTTTTTGTGCCTTCGAATCGAAATCACATCGAGCATCAAAGTGGTATTGGTGGTATCTGCTTTTTGTTTGGTGTGTAGACTTTTTAAAGCAAAAATCGCGTCTCGTTTTTTAGCAGCCCTCTCAAAATCCATTTGCTCACTAGCCTCTTTCATTTCTATTTCCCACTCTGCTATGAGTTCGCTATTTTTTCCCTCCAAAAGCAAAATCAAATCATCGACTCCTTTTTTATAATCTTCTGCACTACAAAGCCCCGCACAAGGAGCATCACATCGCCCAATATGGTATGTCAAACAAGGCCTTATGAAAGTTTTTCCAGGCAATTTTAAGCTGCAGTCTCGAATATTAAAAAGTTTAGAAGACAAATCAATCAAACTACGAGCAACTCGACTATTCAAAAAGGGGCCAAAATACATATTTCCATCGGGGCGAATAGAACGCGTCAAAATCAAACGAGGGAATTTTTCTGTAACAGTGAGTACCAAATAAGGAAAATGCTTGTCGTCTTTTTGCCGAACATTGTAAGTGGGGCTATGCTTGCGGATTAGATTAGCCTCTAAAATCAAAGCCTCTGATTCAGACTCGGTGATAATCCACTCTATCTCTTGAATGTGAGGCAAAATCAAAGTCGCAGCTCGATGCCCTGTTTTTTCACGACCATCAAAATAACTACGAACTCGATTTTTAAGTACTTTAGCCTTCCCGATATAAATGATCTTATCATGAGCGTTTTTCATAATATAAACGCCAGGCTTAGCAGGAACTTGAGCTAAACGGTCTTCTAAAGTTTTCTTTAAAATCATCTCAAAAAGAATATAAAAAATCACCTCAAAAAAAACTGCAAAGCCCTCGCCATGAGGGGAAGAAGAAGTTGAAAGTGCTTAGTGTTAGAGATGTTATGCAAATTCGGAAGAGGACGGTGCAGAAATCGGAGGAGGAAAGTGCAAAATGTGCTAGAAAGGTGGGGATGCGAGTTAGAGATGGGAGATGAAACTATGCGAAAATCGTGCCAAAGACGCAGGAATCACGGAGTTTAGGCGAAATGCGTGCTTGAATCGAGGGATTTGTTTGCAAGAAAATAGTTTATCTGCGAAAACTTCCAACTTACAGCTTTTAACTTCCTACTTAACAAAAGCCAGGCGTGTGTGAGACTTCATCAAAAAATGATTTCAATGGGCTTGCGATTTGGATTGATGCGGGTTTAGTTTGATTTTGGAGGGGCTTTTGTTCCTTTTTTACGAAAACTCGGGCGAGGTGGAAAGTCAAAGTTAATTTTCCCTGCTTTGTCCAAGCTCAGGTAAGCGTCAAAGAGTCTTTTGGTTTTTGTGGATCTAAAGCCTTTGATGAGTTCGGTTTTTTCTCCGTTGAGCATTTTTTTTATGTTTTCTATTCCGATTTCTTTGCCCAAAATAATTTTGCCGATTCGAAGTCCCGTTTTTTCTTTGTTGACGGCACTTTCTGAGATATAGGCGGTTAAAGAGTCATAGACAGGGCTTTGGTCTATGGGAGAGACTCCAATTTGTTCTCCGAGTTCGACTTCGGCATCTTGGTTGTCAAATTGAAATTCTACTTTGTTTTCTTTGTTTAATATAATGGCTGCCGAAAATTCTGCCCCTTGTTTGGATCTAAATCCAGAGAGTGGACCTATTTTTTTGGTAGATATTAGAGTTGCGGCTTCGTCAGGGCTTAGCTGCCTTCCACCCAATAGTTTTCGAATCATGATGCCGTCTTCGGTTTCGTATCGAGATATGGTTTCAAAGACTTTTTTGCCGTTTAAAGGGCTAAAAGGGGCTTCTTTTTTGGTGCTTTGCTCGTCGAAATTTTTGATAGATGAGACTATTTGTTTGGTAAGGTCTTTGATGCCGTCCATAAATTCTTCGCGGCTGATTTTGCCTTTTTCTATGAGCCCCAACTGGTGCTCCCATTCTCCGGTCAGTTCTGGAGAAGTGAGTGGTTCGATTTTCATTGCCGAAAGGAGCTGGATGAGGTCTATGGCTTTGCTGGTGGGGATCAGTTCTTTGGCATCCCGTACCACATATTTATCGTCGATGAGTTTTTCGATGATAGCCGCTCTGGTGGCAGGGGTTCCAATTCCCCTCTCTTTTAATGCGTCTTTTAACTCTTCGTCTTCGACTAGTTTACCGGCACTTTCCATTAGGGAAAGGAGTGAGCTTTCACTGAATCGAGCAGGAGCTTTGGTGGTGTCTTCTTTGATATCTAAACTAATATTAACCGCTTGATTGGAATCACCTAAAGGAGATAAATTGGCTTCGGTGTCGGCATCTTTTCCATAAACAGCTCTAAAGCCCGGGTCTATGAGTACCTTGCCCTCTGTAATGAAGCTTTCGTCTTCAATGGTGGTGATGCGAGTGGTGTTTAAATATTTTGCGGGTGGATAAAATACAGCAATGAATCGCTGGCTAATCATGGTGAATATTTTTTGTTCTGCTTCGCTTAGTTTTTCTACTTTATTTCCCGTGGGGATAATGGCGTGATGGTCCGAAATTTTGGCGTTGTTGAACACTTTGGGTGTTTTTTTGACCCAACCATTGTCCAGAGCTTTTTGTGCGTATTCTTTTAAAGGTGGACTTGTGTTTTCTAGTGTTTTTTTGACTGTGCTCACATAGTCTTCGGGCAAGTGCTTGCTATCGGTTCTAGGGTAAGTGGTTAGTTTGTGTCGTTCGTATAAAGCCTGAGCAATTTGAAGGGTGTTTTTAGCAGAAAATCCAAAACGACTGTTGGCTTCTCTTTGTAGAGATGTCAAATCGTAAAGGAGTGGACTGCCTTGAGAAGAGGGTTTGGTGCTTTCTGTGACGAGCCCCGTTTTTCCTTGGCATTTGTTTTGTATGTCTAGAGCTGCTTTATGACTCCATAATTTTTGAGAGGCTTCTTTGCCATCACCTTTGTACCATTTGGCCTCGTATTCATTGTGATCGTTTTGAAACACACCTAAAATGGTCCAAAAATCCTGAGGGATAAATGCGTTTCTTTCTTCTTCTCTTTTGACAAGCATTGCCAAAGTGGGGGTTTGGACACGGCCACTAGGAGTGAGCTGAAAACCTCCAAAAGTGTTTTTGTATGCTGTCAAGCCACGCGTGCTATTGATGCCTACCAACCAGTCGGCTTCGGATCTGCTAATGGCGGCATCTTGCAAGTTTTGCATGTCAGAGCCGCTTCTTAAATTTTCAAAGGCTTCTTTGATGGCGTTACTGGTCATGCTTTGCATCCAGAGTCTTTTGATTTCTTTGTTTTTTAAACCACTACGGCCTTTTTCGTGTTCTATGATATAATGAAATATTAACTCTCCTTCTCGACCAGCATCACATGCGTTGATGATCACACTGACATCTTTGCGGCGAATAAATTTTCCGACTGCCTGGAGTTGAGATTTGGTAGAAAGGACTGGAGTGAGTATGAATTTAGAAGGGACTATGGGGAGTAAATCCATGTTCCAAGATTTATAGCGTTCGTCTATGGATTTGGGGTCTGCAATAGTGACCAAATGACCAATGGCCCAAGAAACAATGGTATCTTTGCTTTCGTAATGTGTTTTTTCTTTTTTAAAGTTTTTAGCTCCAAGAACTTTCACTAAATCTGCTGCAACACTTGGTTTTTCTGCGATAATAAGAGTGGTGTTCTCGTTTTTTATAGTTTTACTCATGTCAATAAGATACCTTGTTTTTGAAATAAAAGGATTCTGCTATGAATAATAAATAAAAAAAAGAAAAAAATGTGACTCGTTCAAAAAAAACTCTCAAATAATAAATGAAGCCTTATGTGAACTTCTGTGCTTCAGGCCCTTACAATGACGAGTGGGATGCGTGTGAAAGATGAAAGGACGCACGGATTTAGGTGAAAAGCGAGGTGCTCTGCGAAAAGTGCTACATTGAGCCTGTCGAAATGTGTTGCATTGAGCCTGTCGAAGTGCGTGCCAAAAAACACTGTTAATCTCTAAGTACTAAAAACTTCCCACTTTAAAAAAGCCAGGCGTGTGTGAGACTTCATTAATGTCTTTTTAATTCTAACTGGTCTAAAATCCCGTCAAATTCGCTAAACGCTTCTTCTTTGGCGTACAAAGAGTTCCCTTTCCATTCGAAGGCAGCTGCCCCCCATTCTCCTGAGAGTGCGGGTTCCCAATAAAATGAGCCCATGGCACCGACTTCTTTGAGCATCAAGTTGGTGGCTCTAGAAGCTCCTGGGGTCCATTTGGAGGGACTGGTTCCACCACTGTACTCTGCGATTAAAAACTTCAAGTGTGGGTGTTTTTTGGATTCATTTTGGATGAATGTTTTCCATTCTGGTGGTGTGCCGTGATTGTATGCAGTGTAAGCCGAGAAGGCGATCACATCGAATTGGAGTTTGAGTTTGGCAACCTCACTTAGCCACCATGAACCATGTTTTAAGGGGCTTTCTATGTGAAGTGAGGTGATGATTTCGGGGCTAACAGCTTTGGTGGCGGCAAGGCCGGCGTTGATGATTTTGGCAAAGTTGCTGGGGTATTTGCTAAGTTGAGCACTGACGCTGGCTGGAGCTGTGGTAGAAGGTTCTCCCCAACAATTAGTGTTAGAGACCGGCAGGTTTCTAAGCAGGCCATCGGTGATTTCGTTGCCTATGTGCACCATGTCTGGGAGTGTACCTGCTAAATTTAATGCATTTAAAACATCGTAAGTGTAGGCATAAATAGAATCGGCCAGTTCATCTATGTTGTTAATGCTTCTAAAGCGTTCGGGGATAATTTGTTTGCCTGGATCGGCCCAGTTGTCACTGTAGTGAAAATCCAATAAAAAACCCATGCCCGCTCCTTTGATTTTTTTGGCATAGGCTAATATATGTGCTTTGTCTCCAAAGGCTTCTGATGAGGTTTCACCACAACCAGGAGCCACATAACCGTACTGAGAAGCTGGATCGACAAAGGTTTTGAGACGAATGAAGTTGAACCCATGATTTTTTAATATTTCAAAGATGTTTTTTTGTTGCCCATCGGTATCATAAATCCGCACTCCACGGGCTTCGTATTCTTGGAATTTAGAAATGTCGGCTCCTAAAATAAAATCACCTGGTTGATACACCGAATGATTAGAAGAGGCTATGGATGAGCTAGAAAACAAAGCGAGGCTACTGGAAGAAAGCCTTCTCATAGAAGAACTGCTCCTTTCAAAGGGGTCTCTTGAAGAGCTGCTATTATCGGTGATGGCTTCGGAAGAAGCACCTTCTGAAGCTTCTGGATTTGTTGTTTCTATAGAGGAACTACTTTGACTTGTATTTTCTTCTGGGATTTCTACAGAAGAGCTACTCTCTGCGATTGCCTCTGAAGAAAGCTCTGTGATATGGGGGTCTGAATCTGTAGTAGAGACCAAGTCATTAGTATCAGCACAAGAAGCCAATAGGAAAAAAACTACAAGCCACAAACTTGCATTAAAAGTAAATTTAAGATAAGACACCCATCTTCTCCCTGATTTTATATAACCGAATCTACTTTTAATATATACGCCTTACAAAAACTTCACAAGCAAAAAATAATTTACAATGCATATAATATAAAAAAGAGGCTTTAATTTGATTTAAAGCCTATAATGCGTTATATTTTTATTCAAGAGTCCATTCCTATTAGGACTTTTTTTGGATTTTACCCCAAGTGTCTTTGAGCTCTACAGTTCTATTGAAAACTAAATTTTCTGGACTAGAATCTTTGGAATCTAAGCAAAAATATCCCAAACGCATGAACTGATAACGAGATTCGGGCGTAGCCCCTTTGAGGCTGGGTTCTAGCTTTGCATTTTTAACAATCATAGAGTTTGGATTGATAAAGTCGGTCCAAGTTTCGCCTTCGCTAGTATCTTGGGGATTTTCGACAGCAAACAAATGATCAAAAAGACGGACTTCGGCATCGACAGCATGGCTTGCACTCACCCATTGGATGGTGCCCCTGACACGCACAGCATTTGGATTTGAACCACTTTTGCTTTGAGGATCATAGGTGCAGTGCAACTCTTTGATGTTCCCATCACTGTCTTTGACCACACTTTGACAGGTAATGACATAGGCTCCTTTAAGACGCACCACGCCACTCACAAAAAGACGGTGGTATTTTTTGGGAGGGTCTTCCATAAAGTCTGAGCTTTCTATGTAGAGTTCTTTACCAAATAAAATTTTTCTGGAACCTGCGGATTCATCGTTTGGATTGTTTTCTACTTCTATTTCTTCGAAATGCCCCTCTTCCCAGTTGTCTATAATCACTTTTATAGGGTCCAAAACCGCCATGACACGCATAGCACTAGCATTGAGTTCTTCTCGAATACAAAAATACAGCAAATTTACATCGACCATGCTATCGGCTTTTGCCACACCAATACGCTCACAAAACTCTCGAATACTCGAAGGCGAATAACCGCGTCGTCGAAGCCCGCTAATGGTAGGCATTCTCGGGTCATCCCACCCCATCACCACTTGGCTTTGCACAAGCTCTAGTAAACGCCGCTTGCTCATCATAGTGTAACTTAAATTGAGACGAGCAAACTCTATTTGTTGGGGGCGATTTTCTAAACCCAAAGTCTCTAAAAACCAATCATACAGAGGGCGGTGGGCCTCGAACTCTAGAGTACAAATAGAATGGGTGATCCCCTCTATCCAATCACTCAGAGGGTGTGCAAAATCATACATAGGGTATATGCACCATTGATCGCCTGTACGGTGGTGAGACTCTTTTTTGATACGATACATCGCAGGGTCTCTCATATTCATGTTGGGGTGGGCCATATCTATTTTGGCTCTCAAAAAATAGGCTCCCTCGTCGAATTCACCCGCTCGCATGCGTCGAAACAAGTCCAAGCTCTCTTGAACAGGCCTGTCTCTCCAGGGGCTATTTTTACCGGCTTCGGTCAAGGTCCCTCTATACTCTCGCACAGCCTCACCTTGAAGCTCACAAATATAAGCCTTGCCCATCAAAATCAACTGCTCTGCAAAATAATAGAGCTTGCCATAATAATCGCTTGCATAAAACTCTCGATCTTCCCAGTCAAAACCTAGCCAGTGGACATCGTCTCGAATAGAATCCACATATTCCACCTCTTCTTTGGCGGGGTTGGTATCATCGAAACGCAGGTTGGTTTTACCGTTGTATTTTGCAGCGGTAGTAAAATTCAAATAAATACTTTTTGCATGCCCAATATGGAGATAGCCATTGGGCTCAGGGGGAAAGCGAGTATGCACCTCGGAGCGTTTACCGGAGTTCAAATCACTAACAATAATCTCTTGAATAAAATTCGAAGCAACTGGAATTTTCATAAAAATCTCACCAAAAAATATCAATACGCCAAAAATTTAGCAAAAAAAAACAAAAACAACAGAGAAGCCCACAGGAAGCCACCCAAAACAAGCATTCCTTCCGAAAATCAAACTTTTAATTTGGACTTTTTATAAGCCATCCATTTCTCTTGGATAGCCCCTTTTCTAAGCCAAGACTCAAACTCTAGCCTAGAAATTTTAGAAGCAGAAAGAATCTCTTTTCTCTTTTTCCATATCGTATTTAAACCCCACAACGCAGCAAATTGAGCTTTAAGCCACACCCAAAAACGGCCTTTATAAATAGCCCTAAAAAACATCATCGTCTGATACAAACACAAAAAAGGAAGAGACTTAAGCAAAGTCAAAGCAGGAAAATTCTTAAAACGCGTCCAAATCAAATTCCTAGCACTATAAAACACATTCAAAGAAGAATGCTTACCAATACTAGCACTCCCCTTATGCAAAAGCTTAGCCTCTTTTACCAAAAAAATCGAAGCCCCTTGGTGCCTAGCCCGCATAGAAAGATCCACATCCTCGAAAAGCAAAAAATAAGACTCATCAAAGGCCCCCAAAGACACCAACAAATCAACTGGCCACACGCTAGCCCCCCCACAAGCAGAAGCAATAGGAATCACCGCAGGCATAACCTCTAAATCACGAACCGCCTCTCCACGCCCATTATAAGAAGTCCCCCACCAATAAAGAGCATCACCCCAAGAATCCACCTTAGCAGAATCATTAAAATCCAGCATCAAAGCTTGCAACACAGAAACCTGAGGCACCTCATCCACCGCCTCCTTTAACTTCTCCAGACAATCCTCAAAAAGCACAGTATCATTATTCAACAAAAACACATAAGGAGCCTTACAAAAAGAAAGCCCCAGATTATTCCCCCCTGCAAAACCCAAGTTTTTTTCAGACTCCACCACTCGAACCCTAGGAAAATGCTCCTGAACCCACAACACCGAAGCATCGGACGAAGCATTATCCACCAAAATCACCTCAAAAGCTTGAAAAGACTGCCGCTCCAAAGACTCCAAACAAGCCGGCAAGTGCTCCAAACCATTGAAATTAACCATTAACACAGAAAAAAACGGTTCCATAACCAAAAGATAAAAAAACAAGAAAGAAAAATAATGAAGTCTCACACACGCCTGGCTTTTTTATGTGGAAAGTGGGAAGAGAAGTAGGAAGTTGGAAGTTGTTAGTTTTTAGAGATGAACGACATTTTTGGTACGCACTTCGCCTGAATTCTGTGAT